>ERZ791908.135-NODE-135-length-101751-cov-11.140330_pt1 | contig 101751 bp, 92 predicted proteins | sample MGYA00510144_ERZ791908 | MGnify/ENA primary metagenome ERZ791908 (study PRJEB30046, sample SAMN00792105) | human gut metagenome | study: EMG produced TPA metagenomics assembly of the A metagenome-wide association study of gut microbiota in type 2...
CTACACTGGCTTTCTCCTATCGAGTTCGCTGTACAATATGTTTGACAAACCTACAACTGTCAAAAAATCTGCCCAGCCGAACGTTTCGGAGGGACTTTTTTGACAAGCTGTGCAAGGCCCTGCCGCGGCATGCGGCGGGCTGTCGAAAGAACCGGCAATTTGCACAAAAATCAGAAATCCGTCAACATTTTCCCGCGCGTTGTGCTATACTGGAAGGAAACACGCCCCGGCTTTTCCGGGACCCAGAGGAGGAACGCCCTATGACGACCGATCAGCTCAGCGCCCTGCTTGCGCAGGACCCCGCCGCGGTGCTGGAGCATGACCGCAGACTTTATGAACAGCAGATCGTCCGCGCGGCCGATCTCATCGCCGCCCATGCGCAGGAGCGCCCGGCTGTGCTGCTGGCGGGGCCGTCCGGCTCCGGCAAGACGACGACCGCCCTGCTCATCGAGCGGGAGCTGGACCGCCGCGGCATGGAGACGCACACGCTCTCCATGGACGACTATTTCTGCCCGCTCACGGAGCGGGAGCTGGAGCTTTTCAGCCGCAACGAGCTGGACCTCGAGCGCCCGTCGCGCGTCGACGTGCCGTTTTTCCAGGAGCAGCTCGGCAAGCTGCTGGCGGGCGAGGAGGTGGAGCTGCCGCGCTATGACTTCAAAAACAGCGTCCGTGTCTTCGATGGCCGCACATTGCGCAGGCGGCCCGGCGAGCTGGTCATTCTGGAGGGCATCCACGCCCTGAACCCGGAGGTCACTGGCTATGACGGCCGCACGACGCGCATCTATGTCAGCGTCCGCACGCGCATCACCCCGCGCAGCGGCCATCCGCTCCATCCGTCGAAGATCCGTCTCGTCCGCCGTATGCTGCGCGACAGCACGGGCCGTGGCCGCGCCCTGTCCGAGACCATCGCCATGCGCGAGCGCGTCGACCGCGGCGAGCAGAACTATATCATGCCCTTCAAGCCGCGCGCCCACGGCAGCATCGACTCGTTCTATTCCGCAGAGCTCGGCGTCTACCGCCCGCTGCTGCGGGACGAACTGGAGCGCCTTGCCCTGCCGGAGCTGTCAGATGTGGTCGAGGTCATGCGGGAGCTGCCGGACGTCCCGGCGGATCTCGTGCCGCAGGATTCCCTCCTGCGCGAATTCATCGGCGGCAGCACGCTGCCTTACTGAGGAGGAACCATGAAAAAATACCTTGTCGCCCTCGATCAGGGCACGACGAGCAGCCGCGCCATCGTCTTTGACCGCTCCCAGCAGATCGTCGCCTCCGCGCAGAAGGAATTCCCCCAGCTCTACCCGCAGGCGGGCTGGGTGGAGCACGATCCGCTCGAATTATACTCCAGCCAGTACGGCGTCATGATGGAGGCCATCACGCGCGGCGGCATCGACCCCGCGGAGATCGCCGCCATCGGCATCACGAACCAGCGCGAGACGACCATCGTCTGGGAAAAGGCCACGGGCCGCCCCATTTACCCCGCCATCGTCTGGCAGTGCCGCCGCACGGCCGCCCTGTGCGACCGGCTGCGCGCCGACGGGCTGACGGAGCACATTCGGGCCGTCACGGGCCTTGTGCCGGACGCCTATTTCTCGGCTACAAAAATTCGGTGGATCCTCGACCATGTGCCCGGTGCGCAGGAGCGAGCCGAGCGCGGTGAGCTGCTGTTCGGCACGGTGGATTCGTGGCTCATCTGGAAGCTGACGCGCGGCCGCGTCCACGCCACGGACGTGACGAACGCCTCACGCACCATGCTCTTTGACATCCGCCGCCTCGACTGGGACGAGACGCTCCTGCAGGTCCTGCGCATCCCGCGCTGCATGCTGCCGGACGTCCGCCCGAGCAGCGGCGACTTCGGCACCTGCAACATCCAGGGCGTGGAAATTCCCATCGCGGGCGCGGCGGGCGACCAGCAGGCCGCGCTGTTCGGCCAGTGCTGCTTCGCCCCCGGCGAGGCCAAGAATACCTACGGCACGGGCTGCTTCCTGCTCATGAACACGGGCGAGACGCCCTGCGTCAGCCGCCACGGCCTTGTCACGACCATTGCAGCCGGGCTCGGCGGCCATGTGACCTATGCCCTCGAGGGCAGCGTCTTTGTCGGCGGGGCCGTTATCCAGTGGCTGCGCGACGAGATGCGCTTCCTCAGCGAGGCGAGCGACGCGGAGTATTATGCGCAGAAGGTCGACTCCACCGGCGGCGTGTATTTTGTCCCGGCCTTCACGGGCCTCGGCGCGCCGTATTGGGATATGTATGCCCGCGGGACCATCGTCGGCATCACGCGCGGCACAAAGCGGGAGCACATCATCCGCGCTGCGCAGGAATCCATCGCCTACCAGAGCATGGACCTCGTCGCCGCCATGGAGAAGGACACCGGCGTGCCGCTGCGCGAGCTGCGCGTCGACGGCGGTGCGAGCCGCGATGCCTTCCTCATGCAGTTTCAGGCGGACATGCTGGCCACGCCGGTGCGCCGCCCCGTCATTCGTGAGACGACGGCCCTCGGCGCGGCGTATCTGGCCGGGCTCGCCGTCGGCATCTGGCACGATCCGGACGAGCTGCGCCGCCAGTGGCGGTGCGATGTCAGCTTCCTGCCGCATATGACGGCCGAGCAGCGCGAAAAAAATCGCCGCGGCTGGGCAAAGGCCGTCGGCAGGAGCCTCGATTGGGCGAAAGAAGAGTAAGCGGAAAATTGAAAATGGAAAGCGGAGAATTTCACAAAGCTGCCAGTCATGCGTTGTAGGGGAGCGGACAGCCGGGCCCGGCGCAATGCTGCCGATCCGAACAGGCTATCGCCAAAACGGCACCGGCCCCCGAATTGTCATTGCGAGGGCGCTTTGCGCCCGTGGCAATCTCGGGAAGGCAGTTGCGTTTCCGCCGGGAATACCCTGTTATCCGACCGGGTACTGCGAGATTCCCACGTCGCTTCGCTCCTCGCAATGACACATCAGGGTGGTGCTGCGGTGCACCAGTGCTCTTGCGCGGTTGAATTACCCTATACAAGGCGCTCAACCCCCGTAAAGGGGACGCCGCATCCGTAAGGCGGCAAAGCCACTAACGGCTGCGCAGTGAGCGCCGCTACAGACGCAATTGGTGCGTATCTTTTTAATGCTGCCTCGTACGGGTCGGCCGTGCGGCGCCGGGCAGGGCACGCCCCTGACCCTGCAACGACCTTCTCCAAAATACAAAAAATCCCCCTGCGCACGCAGGGGGATTAGCTGTCTTATCTTACAGAGAGCCGAGCAGAGCGACAAACAGCGTCAGCAGGACGAATACAGCGGCGACCCACTTCGTCAGGCGAGAGAGCTTCGCGTCCAGCGTGCCGGCCTTGCCCTTGCCAAGATAGGTGTCGGAACCGCCGGCGATCGCGCCGAGGCCATCCTCTGCGCCATTCTGGAGAATGATCACGACCGTCAGTACAACGCAGGAGATCATCTGGAAGATCAGGAGAATCAGCTTCAGGGTATCCATAGTAAAAAACCTCCAAAAACGGCCGCGGTTACGGCAGCGGCCTGCCGGAATCAGCCCAAACGGGCGAATATACATACAGTATCTATAATAGTATCACAATGTGCCGGAATTATCAAGCACTTTTTTTGGGAAGCTCTGATTCAATCAACAAGAGTGGATGGCGAGAGATTTTTTGGCAAGTCGAGGTATGGAAAACGCAGGAATACTTTGTGTACCCGCAAGGGGCATGCCGCATCCGTAAGGCGGCAAAGCCGCCAACGGCTGCGCAATATTTCAAGTTTTTCATACCGATGGATTGACGAAAAAGATCCGCCATCCGCCGCAGATGATTTATTCAGAGCTTCCTTTGTTATTTCGTGGCCCAGGTCCCCGTTGCGGCGCAGGTGAGGTAGGCGTTGATGAAGCCGTCGAGATCGCCGTCCATCACGGCGTTGACGTTCGTGCTCTCAAAGCCCGTGCGGGTATCCTTCACAAGGGTATAGGGCATGAAGACGTAGGAGCGGATCTGGCTGCCCCATTCGATCTTCTGCTGCACGCCCTTGATGTCGGAAATTTTCTCGAGGTGCTCGCGCTCCTTGATCTCGATGAGCTTCGAGCGCAGCATGCGCATACACGTTTCCTTGTTCTGGAACTGGTCGCGCTGCGTCTGGCAGGAGACGACGATGCCGGTCGGCTTATGGATGAGGCGGACGGCGGACGACGTCTTGTTGATGTGCTGGCCGCCTGCGCCGGACGAGCGGTAGACCTGCATTTCAATATCCTCGGGGCGAATTTCGACTTCAACATCGTCCGGGATCTCCGGGATGACCTCCACGGCGGAGAACGACGTGTGGCGGCGGCCCGCCGCATCGAACGGCGAGACGCGCACGAGGCGATGCACGCCGGCCTCGCCCTTCAGGAAGCCGTAGGCGTTGTCGCCCTCGATCATGATGTCCGCCGACTTCAGGCCGGCTTCGTCGCCGTCGAGATAGTCGAGAATTTTATAGGTAAAGCCGTGTGCCTCGGCCCAGCGGGTATACATGCGGTAGAGCATGGCGCACCAATCCTGCGCCTCCGTGCCGCCCGCGCCCGCGTGGAAGGACAGCAGCGCGTTGTTCGCGTCATATTCGCCCGTCAGCAGGGTCTCCAGGCGGGCCTCCTCCATGTCGGCCTCGAGCTTGGCATAGCCCGCCGTCAGCTCCTCGAGCATGGAGTCGTCGTTTTCCTCCAGCGCCATTTCGCAGATGGTCATCAGGTCGTCCCATTCGCTGCACATGGACTGGAACTTGTCGCGCTTGCGCTCGAGCGTCTTCGTGCGCATGACGGCCTTCTGCGAGCGCGCGGGATCGTCCCAGAAGCCGGGGGCCTCCGCCATGGCGTGCAGGCGCTCCAGCTCGTCGAGCAGGCTCTGCGGCACAAAGGCGGCGCGCAGCTCCTCGAGCTTCGGCTTCAGGTCGTTCAGTTTGCTCTTATATTCTTCAAATTCGATCATGACAGTATTCTCCAGTTTCGGAATATCATATATAGTATAGCCGAAAGAAGCCCTCCTGTAAAGGGAAATTTTCTGCCCGTTCAGCGCGCGCTGATCTCATATTCCTCGTCCGCGAAGATAAGATCATCCACATCTCCGCCTACCTGCTCCCACCATGGCATGGTCCTCCCTCCCTTCTGCCTTTTGACGCTCAGGCCTCCCATTGTATGCGTCCGGGCGGGAAAAATCGCGCGACTTTTGGCGCTGCCTCTTGACATTTTTTCGAAAAACCGCTAAGATGATTCGGTAAAAAGTATATGTCCCAGTAGCTCAGCTGGATAGAGCACACGCCTCCTAAGCGGCAGTTCGTTCGAATCCTGCTGAGCCGGAAAACTGAATATTTTCTCCAAATGCCCCCGTAGCTCAGTTGGATAGAGCGGTCGCCTCCTAAGCGACAGGCCACTGGTTCGAGCCCAGCCGGGGGTGCCAAAAGCACTGCTGCAAGCCATTTTTTGATGGTTTGCAGCGTTTTTTGTTCTCATTTCTCCCGGTGGTCGGTTCTCTGACGCCGGGAGATTTTTATGCGCTGCATGATGTATGTTTGCTAATTGGATTTGAACGGTTTTCACAAGTTTGCTAAGAAAAAACAGGAGTTTGCTAATTTGATCTTCCCGCCTTTTCTGGACTACCTGCTGGCTGGTTGTGCCTGCTGTGCGATCAGTGCGGCCAGGGCGCTTGCCAGCTCCGGCGACTTTTGAAGCTGCTCCACCAGACCTGCAAGGTCGATGGGTGCCGGTGCCGGTTCCTTCGGTTCTTCCGGTGGGCACACCCCGCGCAAATCAGGGTTGGAGTAGAAGGCGGTCTCAAACTTCTGGGCGTTGACCTTTCTGTCCTCGTCCAGGATGTGGGCATAGATGCTGGTGATCATGTCGATTTCGGCATGGCCTGTGTCGCCTTGGGTGGCTTTCAGATCGCCGTGGTTCAGTTTCAGCTTGTAGGTGGTACTGGAATGGCGGAGGGAATGAAAGACCACTCTGGGCAACCCCGCTTCCTCACGGAGCTTGGAAAACTCTTTCAGAATGATACGGTCCTCACAGGGGCGGCCATTGGGCAGCGACACCACCAGATTAAAGTCCTGGTACTCGTCCCCAAGAAAGTCTCTCAACTCGTCCTGGGCCTTCTTCCACTCCCGTAGAATGTAGGCAAGGGTTTCGGCAGCCACACCTTGCGGATACTGGAATCGGTCTTGGGCTTTTTCAGGATCAGCCGTGTGCTTGTGTTCGGCATGAGCGGAGTGAAGATATAATAAATATCCTTCTCGCCCAGGGTCTCGATTGCCCGTTTGGATGCCCGCGTCAGCTCCTTATCGATGTAGACATAGGCGTTATCCGCCGCAATATCTTCATCGGAGATATGGACGTTATCCCAGGTCAGACCCAGGATTTCACCCATACGCAGGGAGCAGGCAAAGGAAAGATTCATCGCCACATAGAGCTTGCTGTCCGTACACTGATCCAGGGCGGTGCGAATCATTTCCGCGTCCCAGATATCCCGCTTCTTGTACTCCGTCTTGGGAAGAATCACATTGTCAAAAGGGTTTCTGCCAATAATCTCCCAGCGGACCGCCTGCTTGAACGCGCAGCGCAAGAGCTTGATAATCTTCTCGATGGTCTTGTCGCTGACATAGACCGTCTGAGCCTTGTGGGTTTTGGTGGACACAGACGGTGTTTTCTGCAAAGTCTGAATGTACTTGTCTACCATGCGGGGCGTCACGTCCTGCACCTTCATGTCCCCGATAATGGGGTTAATGTAGTTGGCAATCAGAGAATTTTGGCTGTCATACATGGACACGCCCCACCGTTTTTCTCCGTAAAGAGAAACGAAGTCCAACAAGAACTCCGAGATAGTCTGATTACTGGGCGGCAGAAAGGTCCCCGTGTGCTGCTGGTTCTCCACCTCCGCCTTGCGCTTCAAGGCGTCCTGGTAGGAGGTGCGAGTTTCCCACTTTTGTTTTGTCTCACCGTTCTCGTCCGTATACTCCAGCAGATTGTTCTCTGACAGGTAATTCATGGTCTGCGCCATTTGTTTCAGATTAAAAACTTTAGCCCATCGAGCATAGCCAGCACCTTTTCCAGCCTGCAATTTTGCCTGAATGTCCACCAGCAGATTGACCTTCGGCGGCTCTGCCTGTGTGACTGTTTTCTTTCGCGGGGTATGTGCTTTCTTCCCTAAGAGAACTGCCCGCAAATCTTCCAATCCATATCCTTCGCCCAGACTGTCCATGCGGGCGGCTTTCTCCCAACCAGAGAGCTTCAGTCGATACGATTTTCCGCGCTTTGAGACTTCACAACCATATTCTCGCAACAGCTTCAGCAGTTCTTCAAAGTCAGCAGGACTTTGTGATAATGCGTTGTCAATCGCCACACGAAGCAGCTCTCGGTGAGATGGCTTTGCCTGATCGCCCAGCCATTTGTTATAGCTCTTTCCGTGAAGTTTTGGATTCTCTACAATGGACAGTCCATTCTCAATATGCCTGTTCTCACCACGGCTATTCCATTCGCCCCTGCGATACGGACTTTCATAATATCTCGATCTCCGTCCACGAAGGCCGCTGGGCAATGATTTCAAAGAGCAACGCACCTGCGATTCATTTTGTGGTCCGCTATTCAAAGCTGCGCGACGCGATCGAGAATTATATCGATGCGCCATAATTTTACCGGCTTGATTTACCGCATTTCCACGCTGAACTGCGGCGAGGAAGATTTTGCAGTTGCCTGTATGCGCTCTAATCTCCGCCAAGGATATGATTTGAAACGATCTTGATAATTGACCGACATATGAAGATGCGCTGCTTGTAATTCTGCAAGCAGCGCGTCTTTATGTTTTTCCTGAAATGTTGTTCTGGCAATGATATGACCGTGACTACTATTTGACTACTATCATCCGAAATCCCAAAAAAGCCGGTTTGTCCAGTGTTTTCAATGGCTTTGCAATCATTCAGAAAAGCCGGGGAATCTCGTCGAAAACCGTATAACCCTTGAAAATACAGCATTTTATCAGTTGATGCCTGAAAACTCCGACCGTCGACATTGCTCCTGTCAAGCTCTAGGGATTGTATTTATCTTTTCTTCGTTTCGGATGGTTTTCATCCATAGTGCTTTCCTCCGTTTCGATTTGAATTTTTGGAAATCCAAATCGGACGGAGGACTACGGCAACCGACACTGCCACGCAAGAAATGCAGATATTGAAAAACGCACCAGCAAAACGGTAAAAACCGCAAAGCAAGTGCGTTTAATTCATAATAATTATGGTCTGCCAGTTCAAGGCACGAGACGTAATATCCCAGGGGAGGGAATAGAATTTTTTTGGCCGCTCACCAGGGGAGCTATGCGTTATTGCTGCAAACTAAACCGATGGTTCCTGACGGGCAAAGCTGCTCGACGCCGACTCCAACGCATAAAAAATCCCTCCAATCCAAAACTTAGGTCTGAAGGGATTTGGGCATGTTTTTAGACCCCGTCAAAGCCTCGTTTTTTTATTTGGCGGGGCAAGAATTGTATTTTGTTCAGCTATCTCTGCACTATCTGTTCACCGATAATTGAATTGCTGTGCCATTATCAGCATGAACCGAATCCATATAATTATATGTGGAGGTGAACGCATAGTGCAGAAACAACCTGAAACGCTCGGAGAAATCATCAAAGTAGCGCGAGAGAAGTCTGATCTGACTGTTGAGGAACTAACCACGCGTATTGGGATTTCGGAGCGATACTTATATCGAATTGAAAATGAAGGCAAGGTGCCAAAGTTTGAAGTTCTGAAAAAGCTCGTCCGCGAATTAGCTATTGATGCGAACTCAATTTTCTACCCCGAGAAGCCGTCCAAAGATTCCGAAGTAGAAGATCTCGTCCGCACGCTTTATAGCTGTGATGACCGTTCCATGAAAAATGTCAAAGCAACCGCAAAAGCCGCGTTGGAAAGTCAAACCGATAAAGAATGAAAACAGAGCCAATAACAGGCAATCGTAAATCTGCTTGTTATTGGCGGCCTTTTCTGTCCGAGTTTCGTATTCAGTTCTTTTTCAGTTCTGCTCCACATTTCACGCAGAAGGTGCTGCCGGGTTTTACCGCAGCGCCACATTTGGTGCAGAAAGAAGCCGTCTGTCCCTGAGCGGAAACTACCTGGATATCGGCAGGGTTACCGGGCTGAGGCGAAACAGGCTGCGGGGGCGGAGTCTGGTTGGACTGGACAGCCGGGGGATTCTGCCCGGGAACGCCCAGCCGCTCCGCCAGGCTTTGGTTGCCCGTAGCGCGGGTATCCGGCTCAATCTGCCGCAGCTTGTTTTCAATGGCATCTGTTCCCTTGTAGACCACCTTTGCGATGATATACCGGATCAGATATATAAGCGCTACAACACCAATGGCGCATATAATAAGCAACAGATTTTTATTCATGGTTCTTTCCTCCTGTTTCCATTAGAAAAAGCTGGGGTTGGTTTTTACTTTGATGGGGATGTTCTGGACCTGGGCACCTGGGTCTATGGAAAGGAACATTTTCTCGATTGCGGTAATCAAAATGTTCATAGGGATGTGCTCCTGCACCATACCCCGGTAGGTTTTCCAATTGGTGAAATGGAAATACCACACGTTCTGGTCGCCCACATCGTTCTTCCGATACATTTCAGCCTTCCAGTTGCTTCCGGTAAAGAAGAATGCCTGATTTGTATCATTCCTTTGAACGGATACGCCGCTTCCTCTTAAATCAGCATCCTGGATACCCTGCAGAACACGGGCAAAATCTGCACCCCGCAGGGTGAACTCCTCCGCCTGCTCCGTGATGACATACTTACGTTTTACGATTCTTCCTTCATCCAAAAGCTGGTTGTTGACCTTTCCTTGGCGAAGTCCAAAGAACAGGCCAATGGCAACCGCTCCAACGGAAAGTAAAATTGCAAACCACATAATCAATTCCTCCTAAATTTTATTTTTTGAATTCGGTACCACCGATGTTAACCACATTTCCCGACTGCGAAAAGGATTGCTCCCAGGTGTATTCCTGCCCAAACAGGGTATATGTGATGATGATTTGATCACCCTCGATCCGATATGTGCCGCTGGCATTGATGCCAAAGGCAGACATGGTCACTTGATCTCCGTCAAAGGTGAACGATTGAGAAATAAGACCTTGAGAGTGATATGTGCCATCGAGCTTTGAACCTCCGCAGGCAGTCAGCATTGTGACGCACAGGATGACGGCCAGTAGTACGGATAATAGACGTAATTTTATATTTGTTCTCATAATTTTCCCTCCTGATTTTTTGTAAAAGTCTTTTTATTTGTCACTATAAAAAGCGATGTGCCCGGTTATCATACCGGATCGTTTTTTAGTCTTGCACCGCATTTCGTGCAGAACATGGAATGGCTGTCCATAGCAGCGCCGCACTGTGTGCAGTAAATTGTTTCCTTCGCAAAAGACGGGGTCTGTGCCTCCTCCGGTATAGCGGAAGACTGCTCCTGCTGCAGTGCGGTTGTTTGCGGCTGCGCGGGTGAATAATACGACATCTGCGGATTGAAGGAATTTGCGTTTCTGTCGACGCTCTGCATGAATGCCTGATTAAGCAGGGCATTTTTTCGATAAAGCATGAAAACCGGTATGGCAAAAACGGCAATAAATCCAATCCATGCCAAACCGTACAGGGCAAGCTTAAAGCTTGTCCGCAGAGTAAGCAGGACAAATATGACCTCGTATGCGCCAAACACACAGGAGATGACGAAGAAAACAAGCCGAAGCGTGTTTTTGCTTTCATCCTTTTTCAATGCCAACACCCAAGCCATGGCAACCAATGCATACAATACCAACTGAACAATTACCCGTTCCGCCCCGCGCCAGCCGGAAAAATAATATCCTCCGTAACTGATAATCTGCTGAATTGCAGTTATCAGGCTGCCAACACTAAACAGGGAATATGTAAAAGCCATGGTGAAAGATTCTGTCTTCACCTTCTTCACGCACATCCAAAGCTGCAAAAGACCGGCAAGCGCACACAGCCAGATGTACATCTGGCCATTGAGATTGATCAGCAAAAAAAGCGAGCTGACGGCGGATATGATTGCCAGGACGCAATGAAGCTGATTTAGATTCCAGCTTTTTACAAGCTGGACGATGTAGCTCACCACAGAGTGAAGGCTGCCGTCCATCAACTCTTCCGTCTCGGCAGCAGCAGGACTGTATTTTGTGTCGTTCATAAGTAAATCCTCCTTGTTTTTTATATTTCCCTATCATGATTCGACGGGAATCTCTTCATATGTACGCTCAACTTTATAGTCTTCACCGTTTGAAGCGTAAAATGCCATTTCCAATAGCTGACCAAATTCATTCATCTTGAAATGGCTCCCGGGCTGACCATCATTGCTAAAACCGTTAATTTCCCTGATAATACCGTTTTCTACGTCATAGACCTCATAATAGTCTTCATAATAGACCGTATTTCCGTCCACCTTTAAGACGCCGTCTTCCCCCGGAACAAAGTCAAAATAATTGTCGAACAGAAACACATAATTCGTATCTCCCTCGCGGCTACCTATGGGCATTCCATCCGGCGCATAGAGCCATTGCACGCTGGATTCCTCACCATCAGTTTCCATGGTTCCACGGACCTCAATATAGCCGTCATCATGAACGATGACTCTGTCATGTGAATAGTTCGTAATGGTTTCTGTCCCTTGACTGGTTATATGTACGGTTTTGGGAAAGCTGACCGATCGCGTTCTTTCCTCTGAAAATTTTCCGCAGGCAGTCAGCATTGCGGTCGCAACGCACAGTATGACAAGCAATGATATAAACTTTTTCATTTTCATCGTAAAACACCTCGCATTTAATAATTCTTTTCCTCTTTATAAATCAATGGTTTCATCCTGCAACAGGTTTGGCCTGCGCGTACCGCAAACGCAGCAGAAATCCTCATCCGGCGGAAGCTCCCTGCCGCAGCCGGAGCAGAAAACCTTTTGATTTGCAGTATCCGGTTCGGCCCGAGACGGTTCCGGGCGTCTGGTACCGCAGCCTGCGCAAAACATCTCGTCCGGCAGCAGTTCCCGGCCGCAGCCAGAGCAGTTTACTTTCTGAGCAGCATCAAAAGTACCAACGCTCTGATAGACCGGCTGTCCATAAGGCTGCGTAACGGGCATTTGATAGACAGGTCTTTCCTTTTTATACGGATGCGTCAGCCACCAGCCCAGAAGGAACGCCATAGGAATCAGGAACAGGACAGACAAACAGTATAAGTCGCTGCGCATAAAATAGATGTTTCCCACAAGATGCGCAAAGGCGATAAAGATGCCGAGTATGCCAGGCAAGAACCACAGCCTGTGCAGCCCACGCTTGTGCTCACCGTCCCCGGCGCACGGCGTGATCGTCATGAGGGTAAGGAGCAGATAGCATAGAATTTCCAGCACATAACAGCCGCAGATGCCAATTGCCCACATCATCGGGCCAAAATGAAGCTCATACTCATACACATCAAAAAAGCCCCGGGAGCCGCAGTTCAGAAGAAAACTCGTAAGCGTAAAAGCGGGCAAAAGTGCTTGGATTGCCAGCGCGCCTGCCAGAAGGCTGTTCCGCTTCCGCATGAACAGCAGAACCGCCAGCAGGATCATGCTGCCGATCAGCAGGACTTGGTAGAGGATATGGAGAACAGAGTAGGTGCTGCCAAACTCCACCACCATGCGGTAGCCGATTTGACTGTCCATCCAACCGCTTCTGACCCGCAGCCGATATAAATTGGTCAGGAGACCAAAGGCCAGGATCACCGCAAAAATAGATGCGATCGGAAATTTTAGTTTTTTTGTTTCCTTCATTTTTCTTCCTCCCAGGAATGTGATTAGAACACCAAGAATCGCGACCGCAGCCAGCAAAGCAAGCTGCAACCAATTTCCTGTCCCATTGACCGGAGAGATACTTCCGTCCGGGTTGACCTTTCCGCTGATTCTGTCTCCATCCATGACCAGCAGCTCCGGCGTCTGCGGGTCGCTTCCGGCTGAATCGGCGGCAGGCAGCTCCATGGAGAACACCTGACCGGTTTCAATCTCCACATTGGGGTATTCCGCGGCACCATAGCTTTCGCCGCTATCGTCAAAGGATACCGTGGATACCGACATTTCACCGTCGTCTGTCGCCGTAATGCGCAGGGAATACGCCTCCGGGCTGTCAAACACAGCGACGCGCTTGGAATCCTCCACCACCATCAGCGCCACTTCTGGATTGGCAGAGATGAGAGACTCATCTACCTGATTGTCCGTGATCCGACCAACAACTTCACCGTTTTTTATAACCTCAACATCAACGGGGCAGTCCACTTCCCAGCATGAACATGGCTTTGAACACGATACGGCGCCCTCCACAATTGCCCTCAGATAGTTATCGATAATATGGTTTTCTGATGTTCTCAAGTCGTTCTCCCAGGAGAACCGATAGGCAAATTTATCGATATGTCCAAACTTTCCTATCATGGAATTTCCCGCAGCGGTCAAAGTTTCCTTTCCGTTCGGACCGAAGGTGTCAAAGTAATTGTAAATGTTATGGATATTATCATAGCCGGTCGTCACAGGAAAGTCCTCTTTACCGTCGTCCCAAATGGAGTCGATCGCACCATAGGTGTAGGAAAAGATACGGGAAGTATCGGTGTCCATGAAAATCCAACTGTCCCCCGTCTCTGGATTGTTTGCCAGTGCGGCAATCAGATTTGCCGCAGCGCCGCCAAGGCTGTGCCCGGTAATGAAAAAGGCACGTGGCTTATCATACAGATCCTCATGGGCATTGGCGTACTTTTTCACGTCCTCCCAAACCTTTTTCTCAAAGTCTTCAACATAGTCGTAGGCCGTATAACCCAGAACATCTCTGTTCGCTTCCGCATAGTGATCCCCTATAAACTCATTTACAGTAACGGAGCCCCGGACAACAATGAAGATGAGATTTGTCTCTTCACCGTTAAGCCGGATTGGCCTATGCGCTATGCTGTACGCATTGCCATCGCCAATTTCCTGACCCATGATTTCAACGCTGTTATCATAGTTGGAAGTCCAGATATTATCATCCTCTATGCCCATCTGATAGAAGAGCCGGCAGATTTCCTGCTCACCTCTTCCGGCTGCCATACAGAGCATCGCGCCGAGCGTTGCCAACTCGTTATCGTATTCATCGGCTGATTTCTCAAACATCCATTCTTTAAAATCTACAGTTGCTCCGCCATAACTGACCGGAACCCCCGGGATATATTCGCCAGCACCATCCACGTCCGACACCCATTCATATGTCCTGTCCGGCCACCAGCCATCCGGGTAATCCACAACAATTCTGTCGTTTTCCCAATGATAATGGATAGAGCCGTTACCGTTCTGGAACGGCTCCGAAGCCGTACTGCTGTCATCCTTGCCCCATACGAAAGCCCGGCTGTCATATTCGCCGTCCGCTTTGCGGAACACATAGACGCCGCGCACCTCGCTGGCGTCTGACTCCTTGACGATATACAGCTCTCCCTGATCTCCATCGTCGTATCGGTAAGTGCCGAGCCAGTCCGCCGGGCTTATTTGCGCAGATAGATATTCAATCTGATAACCGCAGGCTTTCAGGAAATCTCCCCATCCCCCGCGAATCGCTGTAAAAGGCTGCAGCGGCATGGCGTTAAGATCTTCTGTTGTTGCGGTACGCAGATATTCAACCTGCCAGTTTTCGCTGAACGTATAGATATATGCCCGGGAGGATTGCCCGTCTGCCGCCCCGTTGGTGATAATTAACTCCGGGTAATCGTCCCCCGCGACGTTGAAAAGACAGGCCTGCATTTCTGTGTCGTCAAAATATTCCTGTCCCATGTTCCGAAAGCGCCCGTTCAGGAGGAAATTCGCGAATTTGAGGTTCCAGGGATTCGCGTCCACATCCTCCAGGTATACATCGGAATCCGGCGTCATATATCCGGCAATTTTCAGTGCCTCTTTTTGCACAGACACCGGAGCAGAATCTGCATACTCCACAGAAAGGATCATGAGCTTCGACAAGTCGCCCCAGCTATAAAAGGCCACAATGTCATTTCTGGTCGGCTGGAACAGCTCATAAAACAGGGGATCGCCCATTCCGTAACGATAATCGCTGTCGTAGTAGTACTGACGGATGCTGAACAGGTATCCCTTCTCCTCATCCGCTAACTCATAACTGCTCTTTCCGCCTGATGCATCAAATTTGGAGCGATCGTAGAAGTGTATCCAATTGGCTCCCTCTAAGCCGCCCTCTGACCAGCGGTATTTCTCCGCAATGGATCCTGGTATCGTAATATCAAAACCGCTGAAGATTTCTGTTTGTATGGTAACTTCCTCGGACTCAGACGCCGCCACGGCAGAAACCGGCAGACAGAGCATCAGCATAAGCACCGCCAGAATCATGGATATTTTTTTCTTCATAGAATCCCCTCACTTTCAGACCTTTTACGAGACACTTGGATTGTTCGCAGCTGGCTCCTCACTGGCTTGATACTCAATTTACATCGTTCTCCTCGGAAAAGATTAACTTATCTCCATCGATCACATAAGTGCCACTGGACGAGAGGCCAGTCCCTGTGTAGGTGAACGAAAAATGTGTTGCATCTATCGTATAGGTATAATCCTGCCAGCTTCCGTCCTCTGCCCGCATCGTCATGGTGCCGTCTGCCTGCAGCTTGATAACACGGCGTACCGTGCTTCCATCGGGCAGAATAAGCTCCAGCGTCCATTCGCCCAGCATAGAGGTTATGTCAAATTCCGATTGATTGGTCTACGTTGATGAATTCTCTGGAACCGCAATCCCCAGCTCATTCAGCATATTTACCATATCTATCTGGAGCGATTCCCTCATTTCTTCCTTAGCTCATACAGCATATTTACCATATCTATCTGGAGCGATTCCCTCATTTCTTCCTTTATGTTTTCAAAATCATCATAGTAGGCAAACTGGGTATTGATGTAAAACTGGGTCTCCTCGCATTTTGTAAATTCCATCCCATCCGGAAGCTGGTTCATATAAAAGGCGTTGTTTTCATATTGATAGACTTCTCCAAATTCCCTATTCTCGTTGAAACCGTATAAATGAACATACACGGGATTTTGATCCAGAGAATCATATACCGGAACATACAGGTTTCCGCCATTTTGATAAAGGCAAAAGCTCATGGCAGCCTCATGAAACTCATCCCGGGTTTTTTGAGAAAAAAGTTTAACAAGCCCACCGTCCTCCACCGTAAATATTTCAATATACGGATAGATACCGTTTTCTTCCACGGTATAGAGTATCATCAGTTCGTCAGTGCCATCCTGATTAAAATCCTTCAGGTCAATTTTGAATACGCCTTGTGCGTAGAATTCATTATCGGATTCGCCAAAGGAAAGGTTGCCGTATCTTCCTATGAAGTTCTCTACCACATCCGCATACAATGCGGTTGTATTGACTGTATCCTGATCCTCCACTGAATCCTCCGCTGAGGCGTCCTGATCGGATTCTCCAAAATAAATCATCGATCCGCCTTGTTTATCCGGGAGGAAGCAGTTATATCGTTCACTAGTTGCATCACCCTGCATCCAGCACGCATCATTGGCACCGGCATGAATAAAGTTAGGAATCCCTTCAACCTTGTCAAAGACCGTTTCCTCCAGGGTCTCTGTATTGAGGAAGCAGAGGGTCATATTCTTAAAATAGTAGAGCCCGTTCTCGCATAGGGCGAATCTGTTATAGGTTCCCTCGTAGGATGCAAGGGTTTCAATTCTGCCGTCGTTGATGTTTAACCGGCAAATATTGTCTGAATCCGCATAATATAGATAATCTCCTTTGGGAATAAAGGGGAAATATTTCTCCAAGAAATCCTGCAAGTCATCATCGCCCTGCGATGGCACTCTACCGATTACCTCTTCCTCAGAATCTACCGCTTTTCGATACAGAGTTTCGCCCATGAGATTATTCTCGATATCGGGAACAAAATAATAATAGTATCCGTCGTTATACGCTACAAAGCAGACAGGCCCCTCAAGGTCAAGAAAATCCTCCTGCTTGCACAGCTCACCGGTATTCAGATCCAGCCGGTAGAAGAAATAGCTGTTGCCGAAGATGAGATAATCATCAAAGAAGTAAATGCCTTGCACTTGAGACAGTAGCTCGCCATATGCATTGAGCTGCTCATAGCTTACAAGGGTGCCGTTTTCCTTGCCGTCTTTGCTGAGCCAATGAATTTCGAATTCTTCGTCGCCCTGCTCTGTGTAATTTGTGTATTCGATAAAACAGATTTTATCATTCCAGAGGAACATGCAGTGCATGGGATACATACTCCATCCATCGCCTTCAAATTCCTCTGATTCGTAGAGAATCTCCGGCTGTCCGCTCAGATCATTGCTGACCCGCTTAATACAGGGCGCCCAAGTTTCGGTCTCACTTAGAAAATAGGTATACTGGCCATCGTAAACAACTGTGGAATATCCCAGATTGATAGAGCCGTCGTTGCCTTTAGAGCCGCCTTTCAGGCCGAACACAAAAATCAGCGCCACAGCAAGAATGACCGCAAGCAGCACGCCGCCAAGAGAAAGGCCGATGATAAGCCCCTTTTTAGATTTCTTTTGAACCGGAGCCGCCGCACCATAGCCCATTTGCCCATTAAAATTAGGCTCCTGCATCAGTGGCTCCGGTTTCGGTGTTTGGATGTTTTCCGTTTCATCCGATATACCTGCCGGTTGCTGCGGCACCGGCGAAGCTTCTTGTGATATCTTTACAGGTGCACCACACACACCGCAAAATTTTGCGTCATCCGGCAAAGAATTTCCGCACTTTGAACAGAACATAATCTCTACTCCTCTCGCTTGCCGGAGACAGAAGCAGCCCCAGCTTATTTTCCATCCTATTTTACCTGAAGCGACAAAAAAGCACCCCACACAATCAGGTAGTTTTCAGAAAATAATTTGAAAACATTCCGTACACTACCCGTTTGTGTGGGGACAAAGGCCTACTATGCAAATATAATATGCGTATAGGAGGGATGATATCATGAAGAAGAAAAGAATTTTAGGGATAGTGACAGCAATGCTCATGGTTATCGCCCTGGCTCTTACGGGCTGCGGGCAGAAAAACGAGCAGAACGCAGGGGCGGCTGGATCTGAATACGGAAATGGTGCGAGCGTGAGTGAACCTAGCAAGGAATCTATCGATGAACCTGTTGTCGATGACGAACCCGTGATGGACATCGGAGAGAAGCCGGACGGAAGTGATGTCATCGAGCTTATCCCTTCCTGGTTGGGGATGAGAATATATACGTCTCTTTTGACCAGATCGTAGTCTTTGCCTGTTTCGTGGACTTTTACCGGGATACCCAAGTTCCATTGTTTAGAACACTCGACGCATTACTTGTGAATGTTCCTTAAGTTTAGCTCATTCAATAAAAATGCCGTGCTTTATTGGTGCGGCATTTTTCAATCGCGCAATTGCGATACTCGTTTATAAAAATCGTTATCCCTACCCTTTTGTGTGGTGCAGATTTGATCTTCCATGCTATAATATCCTTATCCTGTTCTAACTGTATCCATCGGCTGGAACTATCTTTTGTAAGGGGGGATAAAATGAGCGAACATAAAAAATCCATTATCTGGCTTTTTTCGGCGGCGGCGCTGTTGTTTGCAGTCTCCGCATACCGACAGCTCAGCATGCGGTATTGGCCGAAAGATTTTCTGCGGCCATATCTTGTCTGGGTGGTCTATATGCTTCTGCTTTTCGGCTGGCAATATACCATTACAACAAAAATCATGCAGAAATCCATGCGCGGCCACCTGACTGCACAAAATATCGTCAGTATCCTGTATTTAACGGTCCGCTTCGTTCAGGATGCTTTCCTCTACGTCAATATTCCATGGATGCGCTTTACCGGATACTTTATCAATATCGCGGCTGTCTTCATACCACTGTTCGGGTTTTACAGCGCATTCTATCTCGGCAAGCCGGAGGATTACCAGATCAGCAAAAAGTGGTATCTGCTCCTAATCCCGGCATGTTTTCTGAGCATGCTGGCACTAACCAACGATTTGCATCATTTTCTATATTACATTGTGCCGGAGGAACCCCAGCCAAATTTGTATTTTCATCCATACATCGGCACATATATGATTCACATATGGGCGCTTAGTATCATTGCGTATCAGGTGTATGTGATTTATCAACGTAACGGAACGGCAAAGTCAGATCCGTTTTACCGAAAGCTGGTTCCCTTCTACGAGCCGATTTTACTCTTTCTGTTCAGTATTCCTTATGCTGCGACGGCCTACGTGGTGCGGTTTGAGCTTGTGGAATATTCGGCGGGATTGATTTTCATCATCGTGCTTTGTTGGCAGCTCTATATTTTGACGGGGCTGATTCCCGTTAACACGCAGTACAGTGAAGTATTCCGGCGTTCTACAGTGGCGATGCAGATTCTTTCACCGACCGGTGAGCGGATTGCAGTATCGGAAAACGCGGCGGATATCACGCCTGCTATGCTGGAAGCTCTAAAGCAAAATCAGCATTTTTCTGCTACGGAAGATATTACCATGAACCTGCACCAAATCCCGGGCGGGTATATGGTCTGGCAAACCGATCTCTCGCAGATCAATCAGGCTTTACGAGAGCTTCAGAGACTGAATGCGGAATTGGAAGAAGAACAAGATCTGCTGGCACAGGAAATTCGAATTCAATCGGATGAGACAAGTATTCAGGCACGCAATGATATTTACGACAGCTTATCCTCGGAGGTGGCCGGGCAGCTTATTCTGCTGACAGCGCTTTTATCGGAATCCTTTTCGACGGACGACTGGAACCGCATCTGTCTGATTGGCACCTATATCAAGCGGTTCTGTAACTTGCGGCTCACTTATCAGGAGCAACAGACGATTCCGATGGGTGATTTAGCCATCAGCTTGCAGGATATTGCGAAATGTATGAAGAATCTTGGAATCAGGACAAGCTTGGATTTTTGTCCCACATCTAATTTAGAGCCAGAGCTGATTCTTCTCATTATGAAAGCCTTGGAAGCGCTTCTTGAGGAGGTAGATTTTCGTCTAGCCTCCATGACAATCCAAATCAGCGATACGGTTTGCTTTGAGATTACCGGTACAGATCGCGAGTTTGTTCCTCGCTTTTTAGAGGGAGGATATCGTCTTCAGGCAGTAAAGGTTCCGACAGGTTATCGGCTTTTGCTCTTGCAGGAGGGAGAGGTGATGCAGTCATGAAAAAGAATACATCAGCTAAAATGATTAAAAAAGCCATCGACTCTTACCCCGGCGGAATCTGCTTCTCCGCATTGGATGGGCGGGTCATTCTCGTTAATGAGAAGATGAACAAGCTGATGCTGGAGCTGACCGGACATACAATTCTGAACGCAAAGGCGACATGGGAGAAACTCACAAACTTTGCTAATAACGGCAAGGCGGAAAAGCTAACCCAATCCTGGCTGCCAAAAGATACGAACAATGAAAATGAAAGCACCCACCAACAGTTGTTCTTCCGCTTCTCCGACAACTCGGTCTGGCGTTTTGAGCTGAGGTTTCTTGATTCCAATATCGTTCAGGTTGAGGCGGCGGAAATTACAGAACTCTACCGGCTCAGCGAGGAACTGTACGAGAACACTATCCGGCTGCAGGAGATTCAAAAGCGGCAGAAAGCCTTGCTGGACAGTATCGTGGAAATCAATTTGAATAAAGAGATTCTTGCCGCGAAAATGCATATCCATGATGAGCTGGGGCATTGTTTGCTGGCCACCACTAAGGCGATTACGGAAGACCGTCTGGCTGAGAACGCTGATGTACTGAGGGAAAATTGGAACAGCGCCATTCATGATTTTTCCAATATCTCTACAGTATGGACGGTGCCCGATTCCTCTCTGCAGTCTGAACTGATGCAGGTTGCGGAGCTGATTGGCTGTAAGGTTACCTTCCTTGGAGAACAGCCCAAAAGCCGCAAGGCATTGCAATTACTATATGCCGCCGTTCGAGAGGCACTCACCAATGCGGTACGCCATGCGGATGCTACGGAACTGACGGTAAAGATAAAACAAGACAAGCAAAGGTATCATATAGAGATATCCGACAACGGCGGCGTATCTGTTTCAAGTATTACCGAGGGTAATGGCCTCAGCGCATTGCGTCAGCGGCTGGAGCAGGAAGGAGCTACCCTGAAGGTACTCTGCGACAACAGTGTTTCCCTGCTTGTGGATATTCCCTTTGATTTTGACGAAGTCCAGAAAGGAGGACGGAAATGATACAAGTTTTAGTAGTAGAAGATTCCAGGATTACCCGGGACGCCATCGAGAGCCAGATTGCCAAATCAGAAAGATATGTCCTGTACGCCTCCATAGAAAATGCAGCGAACGCAGAAATTGCCTGTCTACGTGGATGTGTGGATTTGATCTTGATGGATGTATGCACTGCCGACGAAGAATCTGGTCTGAAAGCTGCGGCAAAGATCAAGCAGTATAATCCCAAAATCAAGATTATTATTATGACCTCCATGCCGGAGCATTCCTTTATTCAGAAAGCGAAAGCGTGCGGTTGTAACGGATTTTGGTATAAGGAATATGGCAGCACTGCCTTAATGGAGGTCTGCGACCGGGTGATGAACGGTGAATTTGTTTATCCCGAGGACGCGCCGGTAATTCGTATTGGGTATAGCAACAGCGCTAAGTTTACCAGTCGGGAATTTGATATTATACGGGAGCTTGCGCAAGGCAGAAAGTACGAAGAGATTGCGGCAGATCTGGATATTACGCTAAATACCGTCAAGTATCACATCAAGAATATTTTACAGAAAACGGGCTACCAGAACACCTTACAGCTGGTGGCTGAGGTCGTAGAAAAGCGGCTGATTTTACCGAAGTATTAAGGAGGATTCCATGAAAAAACAACTATTAAAAATCATTTCCATTCTGATCGTTTTGCTACTGGTACCCACAGGGTGCAGCAAGGAGAGTATTCTCCCCTCTACCGATGAAACACCGGATAAACCGGGCAATATTCTGACCCTCGACAAAGCCCTGGAGGCCATCCTGCCTGAAGAGGAAGCAAACCCCTATGCCAAGCCGGGCTTTGTCCGTGCCATAACCGTCGGCGAAAACTCGTATCTTTACGATTTTAAAGGAAAGCGAGTCATTATCCTCGAAAACACCGCCGAGGGATTTATGAACACCAACCGGGAAGATATTGTCTATTTAAAAAACGACGGAAACTTGTATTTTTCGGATTCCGATTTAACAGCCCCCAAGCTGATAGACAGCAATCTCAGTGATTTTACCAACAACGCCTTTATCGGTGACTGTTTCTACTACACGGCTTCCGCTACTGCGTCAACCGTTCGTTCTCTCAATCAATACAATTTTGTGGAAGGCGTTCACGAAACCCTTCTGGAAGCTTATCAGGGAGAAACCCGGAACCTGTGCCGGGTGGAAACGGATACCGAGGTGCAGTTTTATTCCGTTGCCACGGAAACCGGCGAGTTTAGGCAGTTGGGGGCCTTCCCCAAAGATCAGCTGGGCCTTGACGCCACCTGCACGTTCACCTACTTTGATGCAGACACTGATTTTCGGATTTGGGTCTACGACAGCAGAACCGGCTGCACGGCTCTTACCTATGAGGACGGGGAGCTTTCTTGTCTGGCCCAAAATTCCTTCAACCAGGATGAACGCCATGGAATCGGTCTGACTCTGCTTTCAGGCGATACCGGCGTGATTATTTTTGAAAGAGGAGAAATTGAAAACGGCGGACGGGTGTTCTACAGACGACAAAATCAGGAAATTATCACTGTTCAGCAGCCTGACTGCTACTTTTTACCCCGTGCAACTTGGTACGGCGAAACGGCAGACGGCTGCTACTTGATTGGCGCAGACCGCTATGCAGGCTACGATCAGGACATTGACGCCACCCTTTATCTGTACTGGCTCGGAAATGATGGGATTCTGCAGCGGATAGATGAAATTTCACGCCCGGTGGAAATGGACACAGGTAGAGGCGGACTCACTTTTCAACAGATGGAACTTCTGGATGAGCATACCCTGCTCTATTTTGACGGAAATAGCTACCCTCATCTGGCAACGCTTGATAAGGGCACGGTTACCGAAGACCGCCTGCTTTTGGAGGAAACTGTCCGCGAATACGAGGCCGTTCCTTATTACGGAGGAACCTGCGTTTTATTTACCACGGAAAACTACAATGAATACTTCCTGCACAATGCAGACGCTCCCCTTGTATATGTGGGGATGGTTATCAACCTTGGCGGCGTCAGCACTGATGGCGAATATATCTATCTGGTTACGGAAGCCGGCAATCTGTACGCCTTCTCCAAATCCGAGATTCTGTCCTATGCAGATGAACGCACCGGCCTTAGCGCAGCCTACGGCCAGGATAATGCCATTGCGTCTTATGTAGAACCCGACAGCCTCACCAGCGGGATATTTGGTGGATTACTTGACCCAAAATCTATTATATTTGAGACCTTTGACATGCCGGAGGAGAACGGAGTTTACTTTTATGACGGAACCTCCGCAGAACTGATCGGCACCATTCCCAAAAAGTCGCTTAACTTCTGATACCCTTGCCCCGAAAGCTCACCGATGCTGTTTTTAGGGAGGTGCCGTAAACCGTCCATGGCATTCCAACAATCGAAAGAAGACTTTGATTTGTCCAGCCGCAACTCCGTTTCCATTACCTTTCAAAAAGGGATGGCCTTTTCCAGGAGGCCGAATGCTGGGCAAGGCCGAGCCTTTTGATGGATGCGCTGTATTATGCCGCCCTGACCGATGGCTGCGGCAGCATTGATGAGATCTATAGTTGCATAGGTCGGAAAGCTGTTTGAATTCTCCGATGCCGCTGACGCCGATGATACGTTGGAGCGGATCGCCTTCACTATTACAATCCGTGCCGTCAAGGTTATCTAAAATTGAATAACAAAACAAAGCCCCAGGCAAGAAGTGTGAGCTTCTCCCGCCTGGGGTTACCTATTGGCTAGGATATTTTGGCTTTTCAAGCGCATCATCTATATTTTTGTAGCTTCGATACATTCGACTAGAAGGCACGGGTTCATCGAAGCTTTCGACGCAATCGATAGCGACATACCGGATGACACTACGACACATTGCGACATTATATAATGGTGCATTTTCGAATATCTGCAACAAGCCTCACGGCTTCGTAGCAAAATACACGCCGTGAGAAAAGTATACTTCCGCTATCAGTGTGACGTCCTAACACAGAGATTTGCCACCTTCCTTCAGATTCCACCTCACGATGGACACCCTTGGTCTTGGCCGTATCCTTCCCACTACTAGGGCGGATTAGGGACTTTCGCTCATTAGAAACGTGCGCCGCCATGCGCACACTAAAGAGAGGCCTGGAGGTGCAAACCTCCAAGCCTCTCTTTTTCAGTAAGCGGGCACGCCATATCCAAGGATAGAACCACTTCCCACAGAATACTGTCTTCCACGGCAGGCATCCCCGGAGTTACCCTCCACGGTATAGACCACGCCATTTTCGCACTTTTCCACGATTCCAACATGATCGGAAGTACCATCTCCATCCCAATCGAAGAAGATAATGTCACCGGCCTGCGGCTCATAATTTCTATCCTGCCATTGACCATTGCTCCGGAACCAGCTTACACCATCCACGCAGACAGAGAACTTCGGAATAACACCGCTTTCAATGTAACCGCACTGATCAGCGCACCAGCTTACAAAGCAGGCACACCATTCCACGCGGCTGTCAAATCCATACCAGCTCCAATAAGGTGCACCGCCCTCATTGCCAAGCTATGCCAGCGCTACTTCTACAATCACCTGATTGCTACCAGCCGCAAAGGCCCGACCATAAGGGTAGTACCGCAGCACATGGTTGGGATACTGGGTATCACCATAACTGCTCCATCCCAATCGCTCTGCCTGCCTCGCAGAAAACTCCACGGCATTGGCATAGGAATAGCCGCCGTAATTGCTCACCGCCCAGGAGATATAGCCATTTCCGAAGTTATAGCCTTGCAAAGCCAGCTTAATCCGCTCCATATCAACGGGGTTTTCCACTTTGGCAGAGATAATCGCTGCTTTCAGCTCCTGTACGCCGCATTGAATCGAATATTCTGGATCTTGTATCCCATTTGGCTCATGTGGATACCTTGTGTTAAAACTGCCCTCTGCTGCCTGCATGGGGTCAAGGCCACGGCCACCGCTTTCCTGCATCATGACTGCTTTAATCAGCTCCACATACTCCGGAATACCATATTGGGAAGCATACTGACGAATCAATGGCTCATAGGCTTCCACCTCAGCGCTGACTGGCGTGTAGGAATTACTGCTGCCACCACCAAAGAGGGAAACGGCACAGCCAAGCAGTACAACAATCAGAATAATCATTACAGAAATCCAACCGCCAGCAAGCAAAGCAGACACCAATGCCTTCGTTCCGGCAATGATGCCTTTAACAGCAGAAACAGTACCCTTTGCAGCGGCCTTGGTCGCTTCCGCTGTTCTCTTTGCCGCTGTCTGGGCAGCTTGGGCCGTCCTTTTGGAAGTCTTTGCTGCAACAAGCGCCGATTTTTGTGCCGCTGATGTTGCCTGCGTAGCCTTTGCAGCGGCGCTGGCTGTTCGCTCAGCACTTTTAATGGAGCGTGATGCTGTTTTGATTGTACCTTTTCTTACGTTAGCAACAACGTTCCCGGTAGATTTGGTTGTCTGCCGAACACTGACGCCACTTTGCTGTGCAGACTTGATTGTGGCTGTATTCCAGCCCCGTGTTTTTACTTGCGGCCAGATTTCTGTATCAGAGGGCAGGGGACTTGAACCAGACGAAGATGGATGTGTCTGGACGGAGCGAACAGCTTCTGCAGCCTGCTGCTTTGTCCGCTTTTCCGCCTGCTTCTTTGCTGCTCTTTTCGGCTGTTCAGCTCTGCGCTGCTCCATACGTTCCCGAACGGTGTCGATATTATTCTTCGTGGTTTTGACCGCTTTACGGCCATGCCGGTCAAACTGATGAACTGCCTCATGAACCATGGCATCAGCATTCCGGAGATGCGGTCAGAGGCATATTCCTCCGGGTTGCGCTCGGATGCAGAAATGCTGTTTTCCGCTTTATCCTTGGTAGTTGATGTCTTGGAACTGGATGGTCTTGGTGTAATGGCCGTCTGCCACCCGGCAGATACCGTCCGGCCACATCCGTTCATAGGGGATGCTGTCCTGAGCCGACTTTTCTTTTCGGTCCGTGCGGTTGGCGCGGGCGATGGCGGTCTCGATCTGCTTTCTGTCGGCACGGGACAGCTTTTTTATCTTTTTCTGATTAACCGGCTGCGCGGTCTTTTCGTCTTTTCCGAACAGCCGGTGCAGCCAGCTTTTGATTGCCGTGAACAATGTCATACACCTCCTTGTCGAGTTTTTCCTGCCGTTCCAGAACGGCATAGAAGTTGTTGGTCTTATACGGGCGCTCCTTGGGCCGGATGACGGCCACCTTGATGATGTTGCCCACGATCTTTTCCAGGGGCTGACCGTGCTTCTCATACATCGCCAGCATGAAGAAGGGCAGCATGACCAGCATCATACACATGGCAGCCACGCTGTTTCCCACAGGCCCCCGGAGCAAAAAGAAAAGCGGTACGCCGATGAGCGCCCCGCCGCCGAAGCAGACCAGCTGCCTCTTGGTCAAGTTGAACGCGACCTTGGTTTTGACTTTCGTCAGGTCTTTGGGTACGGGTACATAAGCCAAAGGGATTACCTCCTTCCTGGTTAATGTGCATTGAAAACGGATTTTGCGAGACTGCCGGTCTTAAAGAGCGTAAAGCACAGCAGGACCGTATAGCCTACACAGCTCCAGATGGCCATAATGATGTCGGATTCAGTAGCGATACTCTGCACCAGCACGGCGTAGATCGCCACACAAACGATGATGAGAAATGCCTGGAAGCCCAAGGCAATCAAAGAGCGCAGATAGTTCTGGCCCATGCCGCCCCATTCCTTGCCCATCATTGTGGCCATAGGGATGGGGCCACCGAGGTCACAAGGTAAATCTCAATCATACGGCCATAGATCACGATGAAAATACAAATATAAAGCGCCCACATGGTAATGCCGATAAAGAGCGACTGGAACCACAGGCCAAACAGCGGCCCCAGGTCCATATCCATCAGCCGGGACTCCATATCGGTCATGACAGAGGAGATGTCGATGGAAGCGTCGGAACCGATGATGCCCGCCGCCTGCGCCACCACACTTTGAGCTGCGTCAAACACGCCCATCACGATGTTCCAGGTGTTTGAGACGATGAGGATGGCGGCGGCAGATTTGAACACCCACTTGAAGATCATCCAGGCTGCCTTGCGGGTCCCCGTCGATCAGCAACACTTTCTTTCCGGCCTGTGCCAGCCCGATCCCCAAGTTCGCGCAGGTGGTTGTCTTGCCAACGCCGCCTTTCTGGTTGGCGATGGCGATGATTTGCGTGTTCAATGACTTCACCTCATTTCTGAATTGTTTTATGGCTTCTGGAAATAGAAAAAGCCGCCACTTCAAAAACTGAAAGTGACGGCCTTTTCTTATCCCGGAATGAAATCCCCCGGAAACACAAAAAGCGCCCAGTAAAAAACACTGAACGCTTGGCGATTAGATTTATTTTATTTTAATCAAATTAGGTCAAATCAGGACAAAACAATTCGATAGAAGGCGGGACCATTTACCCTCCAAAAAGATGACCTTCTCCAAGGAAAAAACAGCCTGGATTTAGCCCATAATTTAACCCATCAATTAACCCATTTCGAGATTTAACCCATGTTTAACCCATAAAAACTGGTTCAAAAGATGTCTCGTTGTGCAAACTGTGTCAAACCGGTTCAAAAGGAAAACCCCAGAAAACCAAGGTTTTCCGGGGTTTTTGACCACTTTTGAAAAAGTTTAGCGCTTGCTGAACTGGGGAGCGCGACGGGCGGCCTTGAGGCCGTACTTCTCATGTTTCTTTCATAGAAACCCTTGATTTTACGGGCTTTTCAGCGTTTTGCCTCCTAAGTTCCCCCATCTGTTAACTGTAAAAGTGGGGTAAATCCTTTGCCCATTTTACGTCAATGCACGATTAACTACACCGATGAGTTCTTCGGGTCTATTATATTTCACCTTGGCGTAAATGTCCATAGTCGTTTTGCTGTTCTCATGCCCTGCAAGATACTGAACCGTCTTAGGGTCTACTCCGGCATAAAGCAAATTGGTGATATAAGTGTGACGGAGCTGGTGCGGGGTCACTTCAAAGTCCATTGTATAAACAATATTCGGATTGTTCTTCTGGTGCGTTCCCAAAGCAGGCTTTTTCGTGTACTTGATCCGCTGACCATTTATCACCTTATAGCAGGTTCTCTCTTTGGTAGAACGAACCGTAACATATTTCCATAATCTCTGGAATTGAGAATATGCTAATGGCTCTCCTTTGCTGTCTGCAATCACATAATCGGATATAGAGTTCTTCTTGGCCTCCCACAAGCAGTCCACAAGACACTTGGGAATGGGAATCTCTCTTTTGGCCGCTGGAGTTTTTAGCACCGTCGAAACCACTGGCCTGTTATGCTCGGACCGCCATGCTCTCCGTACTGCAATATATGGTGTTCGAGTGTCAAGAAACACACAATCCCATTGCAGACCAAGGATTTCTTCACGCCGCAGCCCGGAGTATAGTCCGATCATAATAAATAGATACGGCGGTAATTCACGAACAGTATCCAGAAGAACCTTTACCTGTTCATCAGTAAGTGCATCTTTATCCTTAGCCGGTGTGCCTCCTTTTGCTGATATGCCGGCAGAAGGATTATAGTCAAGCAGTTCGCTTCGCTCTGCAGAATAGAAAATGCACTTAAAGAGCATATTTACCTTGTTATAAACAGAAGCGGATTTTTGGGATGCCGGAATCAGCGCTACACGAATATCATCTGTGGTGACATCCGACATATACATATCACCCAATGGCTTGACTATGTAGTTGTTCACGCTGCAAGTGTAACCTTTTAGTGTTGCTGACGATACTTTTGCCGACTGCATCAGCAGCCATTTTTCACAATACTCAGCCACCGTGGGGTTCTCTCTGCGGAATTTCAATTCTTCGATGACGCGTCTGGCTTCCGTTTCCTTTTTGTACAACTCCTCACAGGTAGTGGCATACAAATCTACTCTCTTGCCGTCAGCATCAGTAATCCTGGTTCTATAATACAGTACACCCTTTTTGGTGGTAGAACTGTAGTTTGGGATATGTTCTTTTTTCTTAGCCATAGCAGCAGACCTTCCTTTCCAATAAAAGCTATGTTCTTTGTTCCAACACTAATTTTCTCAGAGTGAAGGGCATCTCTCAACGATGCGAATATGAAAAACGCAGAGAGAATAATTTTTGTTCCTCACTCTGCGCTTTTTGTCAATATTGATATTCCTGTTACACTGTGGCGTCCCAAAGGGCAAAGGCTCCCGCCATAGCGCCTGCCAGCTCGTCAGGCTTGTTGTATTTTACTTTCGCATATATGTCCATAGTGATCTTGCTGTTCTCATGTCCGGCTAAATACTGCACGGTCTTTGGGTCTACCGATGCGTGTATCAGATTGGTAATATATGTGTGTCTGAGTTGATGCGGGGTCACATCAAAATCCAAGCTATATATCACTTTGCCGTTGTGAGCCGCTTTCTGTCCCAATACAGGATGAATGGTATGCTTTACTCGCTTACCATTCTCATAGCGATAATAGGAGCGTTCCTTGGCCGTTCTCGTAACAACGAACTGCCATAACCGCTTGAACTGTGTATAGGTCAATGGATCGCCATCTCGATTACATATCACATACTTCGATGTAGACATCGCCTTGACTTCCCGCAGACACTCAGCTAAGTTATCCGGCAAAGGAATCTTCCTCTCCGCAGCTTTTGTTTTTAATTCAGTCAGGATAACCGGCCTGTTGTTTTCCGTATGCCACGCCCTGCACACTTTCAGATACGGTGCATCTGTATCCAGAAAGACGGAATCCCATTGCAATGCCAGAATTTCCTCTCGCCTTAATCCGGCATACAGCCCCAGCATCACAAAAGTATGAGTCTGCAGTCCTTTAACAGCCTCCAGCAAACGCAATGACTGTTCATCCGTCAATGCCTGTTTTTCCTGCTGTGGGACCCCACCGCCCTCTGCTGTAAGGAATGTGGTTGGATTCTTGTCTATAACCTTACTTTCCATAGCAGCACGGAAAATGGACTTATATAAGATTACAACCGACTTATATACCGATGCTGATTTCTTGGATACCGGAACTAATGCCATTTGAATATCATCCAGGGTCACATCTCCCATCCGCATATCTCCCAAAGAAGAAATAATATGGCGTTGCACCTTTGATGTATAGTCTGTCAGAGTTGTCGCACGAACATGAACCGATTGCATCAGCAGCCACTTTTCACAATACTCCTTAACTGTGGGGGATTTGCGCCGGAATGTGGCATTGTCGATTTGTTCCAATGCCGCCAATTCCTTATCATAAAGTTCTTCACGCGTTTTCCCGTAAAGTGCAACCTGCTTGCCATCTGCATCCATCACATAGGTTTTATAATATATGTGGCCCTTAATCTCCACCGTACCGTATCTTGGTATTCTGCTTCTTTTTGTAGCCATTCTACCACCTCCATACTTTAGCTACTGCCATCTTTTTAGCAAAATTCCGGTTTTTCTTCAAAGGTGCAATGTTTTGAATCCTACCCTCGACGAATATTACGATAGGTTACTCTTTTCTCCATTGGCTTTGCCCGGTGGGTACTTTTGGCGATATATTCCTGAAGAGCAGCATCAGTGAAATAGACGCAGCCGTTTGGCACATATTGAATATAGGAAATCAAACCGCTGTTTCTGGCTTCATCCAGCGTGGCGATGCTGATCCCCAATAGTTTTGCCGCCTCCTTACGAGTAATCAGTTTTTCCATATTCAATCATCACTCCTTCCCATGAGAAATATGGTCAACGTCCTGTTAGAACGATCTTATTTTTTTGTCACATAATAGTCATACCCTCTGCGCTGATTGCAGTAGGTACAGGTTTCTTTCTCCGTTTTGCAGAGATCAATCCTTTTCAAATAATAAGCACCTGTGCTGAAGAAGTTTTCAACACAGGTGTGGCAAAGGCACAGCGGCATTGCTTTGGGCTTCGGGTCGATCAGCCCCACACTGACTGCCAGCGCATGGTTCATCTCCTTGATTTGCTTCGGAGACAGCTTTCCGATTTTCTTTTCTAATCGGTGCTTGTCAATGGTGCGAATCTGTTCAAGCAAGACTAACGAGGGTGCTTTCAGGCCGTGCTCAGCCCGGATTTCATAATGGGTGGGCAGCTTTCGCTTACCTGCTGTTTTGGTTGTTATGGCTGCTACAATGACCGTAGGACTATGTTTGTTGCCGACATCGTTCTGTATGATAACAACTGGGCGGCGCCCCTCTTGTTCGGAGCCAACGCCACGACCAAGATCGGCGTAATACATCTCGCCGCGCTGATATGTTCTTTTCATGTTGCTATGACCTCCTTTAAAGAATCAGGCGATATGTACCGCCTATGTAGGAGGCCAGACGGAAAACAGTATGCGGTTCGGTAAGACATTAGCATACTTCTGTTCGATGGGCCGTCGTGCCGTCTGGCCCCATATTTTCAATCAAGCTAATTTGTCCTCGACACCCCAGCTTAATAAAGGAAGTCATCAGGTGGCTGGCGGCGTACCAGCTCCACGGGAATTTCACCCCCGGTAGGATCTCTACTTATCGGCTGCTCTCATTGCCTGCGACGGCTCACGCTCAAACTATGCTGCTCGCTCGGACTGTGACTGAACAGGAGTATCATTAGCCCCATTGCCTGTCATCGCCATACCGGGGGCCGCCCGGTACTTATAGACAACTGTTCTCGCTCCTTCCCGGCAGTAACAAACCAAAGACCAAAGTTAAACAGGTGCCATCCTTTTTGTTTCACTTCCGGGAGATCATGGCGCAGTCGCTAATGTGGCTTATGCTCATCACAATAGCAATGGGAATGTGCCTGATGAATGGGTATTCGGTTATCAAGGTGCAGACCCATTCACCGCACAAACGGGAAATGGGTGAAGAACGGTTTGTCGTCCTTCACCCACTTCCTAACTCAAAGGGCAAATTGTAACCCTACTCTGAAAAAACTTTTTTCAATGCTTCAATCGCAGATTTTATCGACTTGATAATTGCCGGATGACTGCATCCCTCCATTTCTGCAATCTGCTCATAGGTAAACTCACCGAAGTAATACAACACCAGCCTGCGGTATTGTTTTTCAGGGAGTCGCTTCATCGCCGCATACAGCTTTTCATGCTCTATGTGCCGGAAGGCTGTTTCCTCCACGGTTTCCCGCTGGTATGCTGCGCGGGTATTCAGTTCCTCATCGGATAAACTGATATGCTCATAATGGTTATCCACCTTGTTCAGATGTGACAAATCATCCAGTTCAAACTGATTCAGAGCCAAAAACAGCTCCCTGCTAATCTCCAGACAATGTTCAGCAGAAACACCGTCTCGGAACCGGATATAGTAATGTGGGGTATCCGTGTCTATTCCCACGGTAAAAATTTCATAAGGGTTGTCTTTATCCCTGCGCCGTTTTGGGCGTGGATCAATATTGATATTCGGATGGCTTCCAGCCATATTCGTGTCCTCCTGTCAAGTAATTTTTTTGCGAGAGAAAATCACTTGACGGAGGATCTCGACATCCTACGCCTGAACCAGTATTCTTCTGTGTTCCGACATATATCGACAAACAAAAAAACGCAAAGGTACACAAACCTTTGCGAAAACAAGTGGAATTAGTTCTATTATATAGAGGTACAATATCTACTTTTAGAGTATAAGAGTGCCACAAACAGGCAAGGATTTTTTTAATACATTATCCTTGTTTCTGTGTGACACTCTATATAGCTGCTGCCTCTAATAAGCAGCATAGTGGTCATTCCAGACCAGTACATTACAATCCCTCCAAACTCAAACGGAGCCGGAGGGTGTTATATCCATATAGGCATGACAGATCAGCCCACCAAAAGCACCGTTTTTTTTATTTGGTGGGCTTGTCCAACCTGTTTGTAATCTGCTTCAATGATAGATAGGAAGGCAGTGACGAACTCGCCACTGCCCTCTTAAGAAGATGATTTGCAAATTTGCTCAGCCAGTTCTTTTAATATTCAAAAGAAGAAATCAAATATTTATAGAACATCGCATTATCTATCAGTTTCAATTCCCAATTCCCAGAGATGTGCCCCCTGTAAGTTCTTCATCAAAGAGCTTTACATCAATACTTCCATCAGAAGAATCTACAATGTACATTTTGACGGTAGGCAGGATTTTTTCCAAGGTTTCCAGAAGAAGCCTATATTTCGTAGTATCCTCTGTATAAATTGAAGTGTTCTTTTGGTATTCTGCAAGCATACTCAGAAATTTTTCAGTATCACCAGTTGCGCGTGAAATCTGCTCAGCCTTATATGCCTCTGCATCAGAAATCATTTTATTTGCGTTTGCACGAGCCTGGGGAATCAAACTGTTATAGTAACCATTGGCCTCATTGATTGCGGTTTCCTTATCCTCTTTCGCAGTCGTTACATCCAAAAAGGCAGAGGAAACGGCTCCGGGAGGAACAATCTCCTGGATATTAAATGCAGTAATTTGAATTCCTGCATCATAGCGATCCAACGCTTCCTGAGCAAGTGCCATAACCGAATTCTGCGCTGCTACTTTTTCAGTGCTAAGAATATCGTCCACCGGTGTGGCAGCCATCTGCTGTACAAGTGCTGCCTCGACACTGTAACGAACTAATTGCTCGCTGTTTCCATTAACATTGTAAAGAAACTTTGTTGCATCACTTACCTTGTAGTGAACAATAGCTTGGGAGGTTATGATATTTTCATCTCCAGTCAGCAATTGAATTGCTTGCGGAGCATCATCCGGTGCGTGCAGATGCTCAGGCAGTGTCATGCCGATGTCTGCCCGTCGAACCTCCGATACGTTTACTTTTTCCACAGTATCAATCGGAAAAGGTAAACGATAATGCAATCCTTCACTTACAGCTTGCTCCAGTGGTGCTCCAAATCTTCGAATTACAGCCTGTTCTCCTGGATTTACCACATAAAGGCCTGAAAGCAGGTAAACTGCAAATATGCAGCCCCCCACAGCCAGGATTGCCTTTTGGGGGTTAATATGGCCAAAGGCGCTTTTCAAATCACTTGCAATACTACTTTTTTTGTCAGATGTTTCTCTGCCTTTTTTCAATACAGAGAGCTTTGTTTTGAATTTGCGGCATATTCTTTTCACGCCTTCTAAAAGATTTGGCCTGTCGCCGCCTGGCTTTTTGGTCGGATCTGGCATACATTTCACCTCAATTCTGTGTACTATTTCCACTCAGATACTTCAAAATCTCAGCGGTTGAAGGTAAGATCAGCGTAGTATTGCCGTCTATTGTCTTTTCATAAGTTTCCAGCGTACGGATAAATTCATAAAAATCCGGGTCTTTTTGGAATGCTTCTCCGTAAATTCGGATTGCCTCTGCATCACCCTCACCTTTGATCTGCTGTGACTGCGCATAAGCATCGGCCAAAATCAACTGCTGTTCTTTTTCTGCATCTGCACGAATCTTTGCCGCTTCCTCGCTGCCTTCTGAGCGATATTTTTGTGCCATCTGCTCGCGTTCAGCACTCATTCTGTCATAAACGCTTTGCTTGTTTGCTTCAGGAAAATTGAGAACACGAATTTGTGCATCCACTACTTCAATACCATATTCCGATGCCCGTTCCTTTGCATAAGCGACTGCATCGTTCAAAATTGTGTCAAGCTTCAATTCTTCCTGGTTGGTATTCACCAACTGCTCTAAATTATATTGACCCAACTGAACACCCAGACTGGAGGAAAAGACATCCAGCAGTCGGGATTCTGCACCAATTTTGTCCTTAACCGTTTTCAAGTAGGTCACCGGATCACTGATTTTCCAAGTGCCATAATAGTCCAATGAAACGCTCTTTTTATCCAAAGTCAGCAGTTCAATAGATGTAGTTTGGTACACTTGAACACGTTTATCCAATCGCTGAACAGACTGAATTGGATCAGGAAGTTTAATCTGCAGACCGGGATTTTCAACAACACGAACAGGGTTTCCAAATTGCGTTACGATAACGTATTCCGTGGAATCCACCTGATAAACTGCGAGCGTCAGAATAAACAATATTAAAACTGCTACGATACCGAGTAAAACCTTCGGAGTTGCTTTGTGTTTCGTTTTTGTCATGGGATTTATCCTCCAATTCTTATTCACTGATTATTTTTCTGAACCAGAAGTTCCTTTACCTGTAATCCATAATTCAGCATTGTCAATATTAACATTTGCCCCGAGCAGGATTTTTTGTACATTCGGCAAAATCTGATCCATAGCCTCCATATATAGCCTGAATTCCGTCACGCGCTTTGACTTGGAATAGGCCTCCTGGCGCTGTACAAAAAGAGCTGCATCTCCCTCGGCCGTAGATATTTTATCTTCCCTATAAGCCTCGGCTTCCGCAATTTGCTGATAAGCATCAGCTTTAGCCTGAGGAATAATTGTATTCTGATAGGACAAAGCCTCGTTAATATAAATACTGCGATCCTGTCTGGCTGTTGCAAGGTCCTGGAAACTGCCTAACACAGCAGTGGGAGGAGCCGCTTCTACCAACTGAACATTTACGATTTCAATACCAGTTCCGTTTTTGTCCATCGTCTCTTGCAGTACATTCTTGGCATTTTTTTCAATATCCGTCTTTCCCTCAGTTAAAATATAATCTATTTCACTTTCACCAACAATTTGGCGGATACTTGTAATCGCACTGGATCGGATTAATGTGTCAGAATCACTGACATTAAGAATATAGTCTGCGCTGTTTTTAATCTTGTAATGGACAGATAAATTGACATTGACCAAATTTGTGTCACCCGTCAGCAGTTCTTGAGTCCCCGTATCTACCTTTTCAATCGCTTCGGATTTCACAAGCGTCACATCTTCAAACGGAGCTGGTAAACGATAGTGAATACCCGGCTGCACAGAATTGTTGACAACATTGCCGAAACGTCTAACAATTCCGCTTTCATCCCACTGCACGATATATACACCGGAAAGAAAATACACTGCCAATAAAATTGCTGCGCTTCCAAGTACAAACTTCTTTCCTCCGGGGTGGTGATGATGGTGATGCATATGTTCCTCTGTACCAATATCTTCCTCCGGATGAAGCAACATTCTGAGATTTGATGTAAAAATCTCATATCCAGAGATCATCAACAGCACCATTGCTACAATAGCCGCCATTTTGTCCAGACTGGGCATTCCAAACAGAGATCCTAACAAACCAACCAATACCGCAATGGAGCAGTACATATCCATTTTAGAGTGATAGCCGTCTGCAATCAGGCTTTGGGAATTGGTCTGCTGACCAACATAAATCTTGTAACGGGCCATAAAGTAATTGATTCCTACTCCCAAAAATGCACCCGCTGCTACAAATGGTACATATCGCAGTTCAACACTCTCACCGCTGAGCGCATCGGACAAAATTTCAAGACCCATGTAAAAAATAAACACAGACACAAAAATTGCCAGAATATGCTCCGCTTTTTTTGTAGCAATTTTTAATCGTTCCCCAGCGTGGCGAGTAATCATCAAACCAATGAACACCACACCAGACACAAATACATCCGTAAACGAATGCCAAGCATTTGCTTTCAGACCAATGCTGCCTGACAGTCCCGCAAGGAAGAATCGCAAAACTATCAGGACGACATTAGCAAGAATCGTTATAAATATAGTTCGTTCTTTTCGTCCCATATTGGGCCTCCTTTAATTTGTTGATTCGGAAGCTATTTCTTTCATCAGCTGCCGTAGGGTTTTGTTGTAAACTGTGAAACCAAAACGATCCAGAAGAGTCTGTTCCATATCAGCTTCCAACTGTTCATGTTGCTGTTCCTGCAAATGTGCTTTGATATTTTCCGAGACTTCTTCAAAAGTTAATTGTCGAGCTTCCGTTCGCTCTCGCACCTGTAAAATATAGTATCCTCCTGCAAAATCTACGATTTCACTGAATTCTCCAGCTGATAATCCAGAAATCGCTTTAGACAGGCCTGGATCAAGCTCTCCTTCATGAAAACTGCTTTTGATTTCACCGCCATTTTCTGCAGAGGAATCCTCAGAGTATTGTTTAGCAACAGTAGAAAACTCCGTTCCATCTTTCAGCGCAGTAAGTGCTTCTTCAGCTTTAGATTTTGCCTGATTCTTCTTTTCATCGTTTTCTCCCTGAGATATCCAAATAAGATTTAGCTTAATGGTGGACGGTAAAACCATAATATCCAAATTGTCCTCATAATACTGGCGAGCCTCTTCATCCGTTGTTTCAGCCAGTTTGTCATCTACTTCCTCCTGATGAATCATTTGAGACAAATACTGGATTTTCAGTTCTTCCATGTCATGGGCGGATTCTCCGTTGCTGGCAGCATCTCCGCTTTCCTCCAGTAATAATTCCTGGGCAATGATCTGTTCAACCAACTGTTTCTTCTTCTCGAAAGACACATATTCTTTTTGGTACGTTTCCGACAGTTCTAAAAATTCAGTATAGAACTCTCCCAGAGTATAGCGGCGGCTATGGATGGAAAATAGGGTCTCTGTTTTGCGTTGCTCATACTCCTTTGCTGTTTTTTCGGCAAGCAGTGTGTCACGGATTTCTTTTGAAACTTCAGAAACAGGCTGAAATCCCGCTTCTGTCTTTGATTTTAACTTTAAAATACTCTGTGACCCGTCGCCGTTATCAATGGGGTCCGTGACATCACCAATTTTCATAGTGAATAATTTTTGTAACCCATTGGCTGTTACATTTTCCTTCTTCACCGTTTGTTCGGAAGCCTTGCCCTCTTCAGAAAAAGACGCTGCCACGGAATCAAAGCTTTCTCCGGAACGAATCTTGCGAATTGCATCTGTAGCACGCTTAGCAGCATCGTCACCAGTAAGGCGAATTTCAAGATAGGTAGCAGTCTCTGGTACTGCATAGGACTCTTTATTCTGCTGATAATAAGCAGACACCTCTTGCTCTGTTGGCTCTGTTACTTTGAGGACATCAAAGTTTACCTGCAGTCCAGCGGTCTTTTTCAGCTTTTCAATGTACTGTGGAAAAAAATCTTCGTCTTTCTGAGACGCCAGAATCTGGCGGATTTCATCCTCTACTTCGGCAAGCGTTTTTCCAGAATAAGCCGCGCTGTTTTCATCGTAATATTTCTGGACTTCCCAACTGGAAATACTGTCTGGTGATAAATTTTCCTGATGAAGCTGAGTGGCATACTGTGAGACAGTAGCATCATTCAACAAATCAGACATATCATGTCGGATATCTTCACGCTGCAGCATACCATTTTCCTCCGCCCAAGCCATTACCATTTTTTCCATTGCCAAGCGTGCAGTCATCTGTTGGTAGCCTTCAAGCGTATCGATTGGATGAGATTCACATTCCTCAGCAGGATCACATTGGGAGTGATCATAACCATGAGCCGGGCAAATTATGTGAGTCATCTCCCGGATACCTTCCTGTTTTATGAATGCTTTTAATTCCTCCGTCGTAATATTAATGCCGCTATATGTAGCAACAACATCGGGGGCCGGAGGAGAGGGTTCACGATCTTGAAAGAAGACGAAGGAACCCACAGCAAACAATAGCAACACAGGAAGCAAAAACAATAATGGTTTGATTTTTCGACGTGAGCCTTCGATCGCAATGATTTCAGCTCGTTTTGTAGGTTCTTCTGGGGAGAAGGTTATTTCCTCACTCGCAGCCCACTCAGAATTCCGCACATCCATTTCAAGTTGAGACAATGTGTTTGAATCCTCATTCGGGGGCGCTTTTTTCTTTTCATTTCCGCCTTTTCTCTGGCGGTGCGGTGAATCCCTTACTCCAAGTGCCCCCATGATATCTGCAAATATAGAGTTGCTGTCATCAGGTGGGGTTTCTGATTGATGGGATTGTGGTTCTCTTTCTTCGGAAGAATCGAAATCAAATTTATTTTCTTCGCTCATACCCAGCCTCCTTGTTTCCTGTTATTACATTCACAATTATAAAAAGTAAATGTGGGGATAGTATGAGTAAAAGCAGGGATTGTACCTGTCGACGATACAATCCCTGCGATATATGTAAATACAAAGATTCAGCTTATAATAAGTAAGCTGAATCTTCTTGGGACATTATATTTTTTTATGGTATGTTGAAATTATGAGAACCGCAATGGTTGTAAACCCAATTTTTTAGCGATCATGCCTTTTTGTGTGTCGTTTTTTTCTACGTCTTCGGAGTTGTTGCCGTCGGTATGTTGCCAAAACATAAAACAAAAGTAGAATTAAAGATACAGCAGCAATGCCAGCTACAATACCTCTCATATTTGAACTTTGAGGTACACTATCATTTTTACCAGTCAAAGAATTATCATCTTTAATGGGGTTATTTTTCTCTGATAATGAAGTCACCTCAACTGTTGTTTCAAATAAATCATCTTCTGGATTTTTGGCATTAGCCGTCTGAATGCACAAAGAGACTTCAACCGGGAGTTTCCCCATGTCATCAGCAACACTATCCAAATGTGCTTTAACGTCATTAGAACTCGTTCCCTCAGGTAAAAGAAGCGAAAAATCAGAAAGTCCGGAAATCTTCTTTTGCTCTTTTGTTTCTAACTGTTGCGTCAGTTGAGCAGCTGAAAAATCTGCCCGATAAAACTGCGTAAAACCATAATCAAATAACGTCACTATATCATCCCATTTCTGATCTGCCATAGGTGATTTCATAACGACTGCGATCAATGTCGTACTATTCTGTTCTGCAACAGCAACCAGCGTATGCTGAGATTCTGGAGTCCATCCAGTTTTACTCATAACAATTCCTTCATATGGAATATCTCCGTTAAGAAGTCTGTTATTGCTTCTTATGTACCTGGTATCTGGCTGTTTATTTGTCGGAGGTATTTCATAATATGTTTCACTGAAAAAATCTGTAAAGCCCGGAACCGTGATAGCCTCTGCGGTTATTTTAGCCATATCATAGGATGTTGTATAGTGATTTTCGTCAAAAAGACCGTGAGCGTTAGAAAAATTGGTATTAATGGCCCCTGCATCTTTTGCAGTCTGGTTCATCATATCCACAAATTCTTCCATTGACCCACCTACTAATTCCGCAATGCCGTTTGCTGCATCATTTGCCGATTCAATGGTAAGTGCATATAGCGCCTGCTCCAATGTAATCTGTTCATTTACATCCAACGCAATGTGAGAAGAATCCCGATCAATGGAAAAAACCGCATCATAAGACATGGTAATGGTTTCTGTAAGCTGCGCATTTTTAAGTGCCAGCATTCCGGTTACGATTTTTGTAATACTGGCCGGATACATTTTCTTATTCATCTCTTTTTGGTAAAGGATTTGTCCGGTTTCTGCATCCATCAAAACTGCCGTTTCTGACTGGAGTTGTGGAAACTCGTTAACATTTAAGTTTTCTTCTGCAGCAATCACTTTTAGAGGAGTAAGCATAATGAGGCATGCTATTAAAATAGCGACATGTCTGCTTCTCCAAATGCCGTTCTTGCGTTGATATGATATGTTCTTATTATAAAAATGCATTAATCTGTTTATCTTGCTCATATCGAACCTCCTCTTTTTCGGTGTGACAATATAACATTCAGTATTATACAAAGCAGATATGTGGATTATATGAGCAAAAGCAGGGATTGTACCTGTCGATGATACAATCCCTGCCATATATGTAAATCCAGAAAGGCAGCTTCTGAAAGAGGAACAAGAAGGCACTCAACTTATGGCTGAATCAATCTGGAATATTTACATTGTACATATAAAATATGAGGAAATTATGAGTATGGCATCTGCCCGTCGCAAATATCATTTGTTTTCTTATCATATTTACGAACCAGGTCTATCTTCTTCTCCATTACTTTGTGTATATCACCACAAAGCCCTTTCCATTCATAATTTTTTTTGTTTCTACATTCTCAAAACCAGCCTGCTTACCATACTCCTTCAGTTCATTTAGTTCAAATTTTTTGTACCCAATTTGCGTATATTTAATCGTATCTAAATACTCTTTTGTATAAACTATATTATAAAAGGACTTTCCATTCTTAAGCGTTCGACGAATCTCAGATAAACCTTTGACTGTATCATTCCAAAAATATATAGTATTAATTGATGTCACGGCATCAAAAGTGCTTTCTTCATATGGTAGACTACAGCAATCTCCAACAGATAAATGCAAGTGGTTATCCCTAAATGCTTTTTTATTTTTCTTTGTAGCCATTTTCTTTGCATCATCAGAAATGTCTATGCCATACAGATCAACTACCTGTTTCTTATACAGTATTTGTAATAAATATCCGTTTCCGTAACCAATATCTAAAACTCTGTCATCATGTTTTAAACTAACTATTGTAGCAGCATCATTATACATAGCTCTATTGAGCACATTCTGAATAATACTGATTATTACTCCTCCGAATCCTCTTGGATTTTTGAATTGTGAACTTACATATTTTGTAAACCTATTCATAGAATAAAGCCTCCATGTTTCGCTTCATTTCTCATATTTTCTTCATATGTCTGTTAATCCATTAGACACATCGTCCAAGCCAATTGTGGCAATCCATTGGATTTAATAGCAATCTTAGATACCACATCTGAAGAACTGTGCAGGAAAACGCTTCCTTATCTAACTAAACCATTCTCAACGGAAAAGACATCGTAACTGTTGTTCCTCTATTTGGTATACTTGTTGCTGAAATCTTCCCACCATGGGCTTCAACAATCGCTTTTGTAATAGCCAACCCGATTCCCATCCCACCAGTGTGTTTGTTTCTTGATGGATCAGCTCGATAAAATCTCTCAAACATCTGCTCCAAATCCTGTTTGTTCATACCAATACCTGTATCAACCACAGAGAGACATACATAGCCATTTATAGTCTCACTGGAAAGTGTAACACTTCCATCCTGAGAAGTTGCACGCAAAGCGTTAGACAATAGATTGACCAGACATTGTTTTACTTTATCCCGATCGCAAATAAGAGTACTTGTTTCGTTAGAGCATGTCCGAAGCAAATGAACCCCTTTATTGTGAAATTGTGCTGCAAAGTCAATAGAAACACTTTCAAACAATTCCTGGATATCTACACGCTCAAAATATAAGTCCATATGATGACTTTCTAAATCATTGAGTTCACGAAGTTGTTCTACAATCCGTGTTAAGCGAAGAATTTCTTCATGAATGCTTTGAAACAGTTCGGGAGAAGGCTCCCAAATTCCGTCCATGACAGCTTCCGCATGGCTTTGTAGATTACTCAGCGGCGTACGTAATTCATGTGCGATATCCGCTGTCATACGACGCTTTTGCTGTTCCCTTAACTGAAGCATTTCAGACATTTCGTTGACCGAATGAATCAAAGAGGAAATTTCCTTTGTTTTGAGCTTGATTTCAATTTTTTCTCCATATTCTCCTTGCGCAATCTTGGCGGTAGAATTGACTACCTCAGAAATAGGACGCAGAAAAAATCGCGATATCAAAATAGCAAGCAATGCAGCAAATGCAGTAAAAATCAACCCCAATCCAATCAGAGTGCGGTTCAATGAGTTAATCAGTTCTAATTCTGAATCATTCAATGCGTAAGGTCCATAATAACCAATAGTCAAATATCCTACCGTATTTCCATCATAAAGCAAGTCATAGTTTTGCTCTGTATAAGAGCCATTAAAAGAAGGATAACGACTATGCATATTTTCTTCTGCGTGTTGAAGCACAAGCTGGCATTCTTGTGTTTTGTGTACAGATATATCCCAATCCAACTCACCCTTTAGTGTCTGGACGTGGACAATCAGACCATTTTGTAAAGCTGCATTACCGATAACCTCCAGTCCAGATACATTATATCCCCAAAGTGGGCTGTACTGCTCATTGATCTGCTCCTGGATTTGTTGGACTTGTTTCTGCCTTTGTTCATTGGCATACATCTCGAACAGCTTGTCTACCGCACCATTAAAAAATAGCGTAAACAATATCAATGCAACGACCAGAAAAGTTGTAAAGAGAATTGTTATTTGAGTTCGCAATGTTCGCATTCATTTTCACCTGTATCCTTCCGTCCTAAGAACTGATATCCGAGACCATGTACCGTGATAATAAATATTGGTTTCTTTCGATCAGGTTCTATTTTACTGCGAATACTTTTAATGAATGTATCAATGCTGCGATCATATCCACCGAAATCATCATTTAGAGCAAAACTAATGAGCTGATCTCTTGTAAAAATCCGATGAGGCGCTTTGGCCATCGTAAATAGAATCTGATACTCTGTGGGTGTCAAATGAATGATTTCTCCCTGACGCCTTACCAACATGTTCTGATAGTCTATTTGGAGAAATCCGTTTCCATAGGAAATCGGAGCACTTACAAGAAAGTCACTCTCCGTACGTCGTAAAATAGTCTCCACTTTAGCCACAACAATTTTAGGGCTGAATGGTTTTGTAATGTAATCATCTGCACCAAGCTGTAGACCATCCAGAATATCTGCTTCCTCACTCTTTGCAGTCAGCATAATAACCGGAGTTCGATAATGCGTACGAATCGTACGACATAGAGATTCACCAGATATATCAGGGAGCATCAAATCGAGAATAATCAGTGAAAATGACTGACTTTGCAACAGCCTTGATGCTTCTTTGCCATCATGAGTACATACTGTTTGATAACCGGCTTTCTCCAGATATGCAGTTAAAACTTGTGTTATCTTTACTTCATCATCTACAAGAAGAATCGTTTTTTTGTTTTCCATTTCGCATCCTCTTTCCCATCACCTATTCAATTCTTCTAATCCATTAAATTCTATTTGTTTAAGTGAAAAAAGGCGGTAACTATTAGCCGCCTTTTTTCGTATCACAATTTACTTCTTTTTGCGAAACTTTCGTGACAAAGCTGATTCCTGAATATGCTCCCATCCCTGAGATATGATCGATGAAACGTGATTATCGGAAAGCGAGTAGATCACATACTTTCCTACCCTTCGTCCGACTACCAGTCGTTTAATCTTCAACGCTCTGAGATGATGTGACACAGCGGACTGAGAAATGTTCAGGCTCTGGGCCAGCTCACTCACACAATATCCATTTTGGGAGAGCAAGAGCAAAAGCTGCACACGAGTGGGGTCTCCCAAAATTCTAAAAAAATCAGCCAAGGAACACATTTCTTCTTGCGGCATAGTAAGTGCGGGCCTCAAGCTGGTTTTCTCCATTTTGAAAAACCTCCTTTCAGCAGGTCAAACCTTCTTTACAAACAGAGCCCGAATAGCATTTAAAATAGCCAGAATCATGACACCGACATCAGCAAAGATTGCTGCCCACATATTTGCAATACCAAGAGCACCAAGAGCAAGGCAGATAAATTTTACCGCAATCGCAAATACCGTGTTCTGACGCACAATACGAAGGCACTTTCTGGAAATACGGATTGCTTTTGCAATTTTCAGAGGATCATCATCCATCAAGACAACATCAGCCGCCTCAATAGCAGCATCAGAGCCCATTGCTCCCATTGCAATACCAATATCTGCGCGTGAAAGAACGGGGGCATCATTGATACCATCACCCACAAAGGCAAGTTTTCCGTACTCTGGTTTGACTTTCAAGAGTTCTTCAACCTTGGTGACCTTGTCGCCTGGGAGCAATTCACTGTACACTTCATCAATCCCTAAAGTAGCTGCGACTTGTTCACCAACCGCTTTGGCATCTCCCGTAAGCATAATTGTTTTTTCCACACCGGACCGTTTCAGTGAATTAATTGCCTCTTTTGAATGAGATTTGATGACATCTGAAATCACGATATGCCCAGCATATTTTCCACCAATCGCCAAATGAATAATGGTACCAACAGAACGACAATCTTTATATTCTATATTCAGACGCTTCATTAGCTTGGCATTTCCTGCAGCCACGTCCATGCCGTCAACTTTTGCAATCACACCGTTGCCACTGATCTCCTGAATATCTGTTACCCGCGAACGGTCAATTTCTTTGCCATAGGCTCTCTGTAAACTTTTGCTGATTGGATGAGATGAAGCGCTTTCAGCCAGAGCTGCATATTCAATCAGCCTTTCTTCCTCCATCGTATTGTGATGGATACCGTTTACTTCAAACACACCCTGTGTCAAAGTGCCGGTCTTATCAAACACAATATATTTTGATTTAGAAAGTGTTTCTAAATAGTTAGAGCCTTTGACTAAAATACCCTCCCGGCTGGCACCACCAATACCCGCAAAGAAGCTCAGAGGAATGCTGATAACCAGTGCACAAGGGCAACTAATTACAAGGAACGTTAAAGCACGGTAAATCCATGTACCCCATTCAGGTGTAACACCCATAACAATAATCCGAGCCAACGGAGGTATCAATGCGAGCAGTAATGCTGCTGCACATACAGCCGGCGTGTAGATGCGGGAAAACTTTGCAATGAAATCCTCGGATTTCGATTTTCGGGAGCTCGCATTTTCCACCAAATCAAGGATTTTCGATACAGTAGATTCACCAAATTCCTTAGTAGTCTGAATCTTCAGCACACCAGTCATGTTGATACAGCCGCTGATGATATCGTCACCAACATTTGCGTCGCGGGGCAAGCTTTCTCCTGTGAGAGCAGCCGTGTTCAGACTGGAGGTTCCCGCGACAACCGTACCGTCAATCGGTACCTTTTCACCAGGCTGCACCACAATAATGCTGCCGATTTCGACTTCATCAGGGTCAACCTTTTCCAATGTTCCATTCCTCTCCACATTGGCATAGTCAGGACGAATATCCATCAACTCACTAATGCTTCGACGGCTTTTTCCAACGGCGTAACTCTGAAACAGCTCACCAATCTGATAAAAGAGCATAACGGCAATGGCTTCAACATAATCACCACTTTGCTCATAAATGGCAAGAGAAAATGCTCCTACAGTGGCTATCGCCATCAAAAAGTTCTCATCAAAGATCTGGCGGTTCAAAATACCTTTTCCGGCCTTTTTCAGAATGTCATAGCCGATTACCAGATAAGCAGTCAGATAGAGTACCATCTGTAAAATGCCCGTAATCGGAATAAATTTTAATGTTATTACCATGAAGGCCGTAATCAAAATGCGTGCCAGCATGATTCTCTGTTTCTTTGTCATTGATAACCATTCCTTTCTGCGAAAAGCACCACCAGCGGTGAAATGCAGGTTGGAGTTCGCACTATAAATTGTTGTCTGGAAATCTGCCGTGAGAACTCATTATCGCAATAATTATTATTTAGAGTTTTCTTGTCCAATGGCAATCGCAACATGGCCCTCCACCCGCCAGTGTGTGGTTGCGGATAAATGTGCTGCCGCCTAAATCTGCCATATCATAATCATAGGTACACATAGCAGGACAAATCTCGGGTATATCCAACGTCTTTAACAAGTGTAGGATACCACAGTAAGTAAAAATAGCTGAGTAACTGTTGATGTCCTTTCCTGCTTCATAGCGAAAGCACCATGTGTAGGGATTTGATCCTGACCGCCTCGCGCTTTCCTCACCCTGTCGCTTCAACTTTGCCTGCGCTTTTGCTGTGTACTTGCTACCCCTTTTAAGGTAACACCTCATAATTATATTGTTAGTCATAGCATGGTGATAAAAATCAGTAACTTGTTCAAGGTTTGGTTTCTCTGTCAATTCCAGATATACCGATGCCAGCATTGCCGCACTCAAAATATTGGTAAGAAAGGGATCGCCCGTTTCAAATTCGGGGATTGTCATTAAAACCTTCTGATAGCGTTTTCTGGCTTTCGCCATTACTATTCGAGGTTCTTCTTTACTCATACGATGCACTTCCCGTGCAAAGGAGCCTCGAAAGCATAGCCACATAGCTTGGGGCATCAATCCATTCTTCATTTCGTTTTGTCCGTTCCTTTCTGCAAAAGATAAAATGTAGTATACCCCAAATACACTAATTCAACTATTGCTTATTTGTTTAACTATTGGTCTGATAAAAGCGCCCTATCCGCAAAATCGCGTTTAGAGCGCTTTTACAGACAATTTTTTTACAACTCGATCTCACAGTCAGGCTCAACCTTTTTGCAGGCTCGCAGCACCTGAAGCATAACAGCCTTAGGGTCCTGACCATCCTCGAACTCAACAATCATTTTCTGAGTCATAAAGTTAACCGTGGCATTCTGAACACCAGCGGTTTTGCGTGTAGCTTCTTCCATAAGGTTTGCACAGTTAGCGCAATCAACTTCAATTTTGTAGGTCTTTTTCATTGGATTATCTCCTTTCAGAATCTGTATTAAACAATTAAGCACTCATTTAACTGATGCTCCTTTACTATATGATTCTGGCAAGCATAAGTCAATAGCATAACAGCATAACCTACCATTTGGGCGAATATCATTTCCGTTTGGGCTATTCTATTCAAAAATTAAGCACTTGTTTAATTGAAATGAATATGGTAAAATCAATTTACACGCAGAGTACACAGATATGAATTGAAAGGAGCCGGTGTAATGCCTGCAGATATTTTACCTCATCACCATAATGATAATCACGAAATAACGCAGTTAAAAACAGCATTGGATAAAACAGATACTTTCCAAACTGTTGCGGATGTGTTCAAGCTACTTGGGGACAGCAGCAGAATTCGCATCTACTGGCTGTTGTGTCACTGCGAAGAATGTGTCATCAATATTTCTGCACTGGTTGATATGACCAGTCCGGCAGTGTCCCATCATCTGCGCCAGCTGAAAGACAGAGGATTAATTGTCAGCAGAAGAGAGGGAAAAGAAGTATATTATAAGGCTGCTGATACAGAGCAAAGCCGCCTTTTACATCTGGCGATAGAGAAAATTATGGAAATCACCTGCCCGGAAACTTAGGAGGAAACAGTGTATTATCCATCAAAGATTGAAATTGAAAAAAAACTTGAGGACATTCCGAATCAGATACTGCTGGAACAAAAATATACTTATAAAGATGATGCGGCAAAGATATTTCCAGAATACTCTGAGATGGTGCTTCACGGCAAAGGAAAAATAGAAAACTATTCCATCTATCCGGGAATTGATTTGTCTTTCTTTTGTCTGCTGACCGACAGGGCTGTACTCCAACATGATGCCATTGACTCTGTCATAGAGATTAACTATTGCCGACAAGGTCGCATTGGCTGGGAAATGAAAGACAAGCGTGTTCTTTATTTAGGACCAGGGGATTTCTCCATCCATACATTGTCACTCTGTTCTGATTCAGCAATCTCCTTACCTTTAGGATACTATGAAGGAATTGTAGTATGCATTGACACACAAATATTGAAACTGGAACAGCCGGAGGCGTTATACGGAACGCCTATTACCGGAGATTTCTTGTATCAAAAGTTTTGTGCAAACGGAGATCTTTCCATCTTTCCCGGAAGCGAACATACCAATACCCTTTTTAACGGATTATTTGATTTACCAGAGTCCCTTCGCTTGGCTTACTTTAAGCTAAAGGTTCAGGAGCTTCTGCTATATTTATACAGTCTTTCACCCTCAACCAAAGGCAACCCAACACAGTATCAGGCTGATCAAATTCATACGATTAAGCTGATTCATAATGAGCTTGTAGATAATCTGGACAAACGCATCACTATAGATGAACTGGCAAAAAAATATCTGATGAATTCCTCAACATTGAAATCTGTTTTCAAAGCCGTCTATGGTTCTTCCATCGCAGCTCATACCAAGGAGCATCGAATGGAAAAAGCAGCAGTTTTGTTAAGAGAGTCTGAGAAAAGCATTTCTCAAATAGCAAAAATGGTCGGATATGAAAGCCAAAGTAAATTTACAATAGCTTTTCAAGACTTCTTCGGTGTCCTTCCGAAAGAATATCGAAAGGCTCATGTAGCTATCTCCAAAAAATCTGTTCTCAATCAAGTGAACAACGCTACCGAGAAATAGCAAATGGTTCCGTGGTATATAAATAAAACCCGCCTGACTATGTATTTTCAAATCAGGCGGGTTTTATTTATGCTAAATTTCTCTGAATATATCCATAAAACTGGTCATGTAGTTGCCTCATCTCATCTGGTGCTTTCATTGAATGCCGATACATGAACATATTTCCAAATTTGCTTCTGAACACGAAACTCAATCCCATGCTCAATATAGAAACCGGTGTAAGACGAAAGAAATTCATTTTAGGCGGAGTTAATCTTATTTCTAATTTATGAAGTGCTGAAAAATTACACCGCATTTGTTTTGCAGTATAAAGCATTACTTTTCCGTCATACCCCGCCTTTTCTGGGTTGTCTGCCATATAATAAGCATCTGCAATCGGTACAACCATTGCTAAGTGACACAATTGCCAGGCGTGCATATCCTGCACAATCTGATATGGTATATGAGCTTGCTTAAAGAGAGATGCCAATTTCAACAATCTTTCCGTTTTTTCTCCCGAAATCTCAGCAAAAGTTGTTGGCTGAATAAACCTCGGAGTAAGAGATGCGTGGAGCACATTTTCATCAAAACTGCCGCCCGCCCCCGGAAACGCAGGAACAATTCTGCCTTTTCCACAAATTTCTTCCCAATTACTGTATGGTTCCAGTGTGTTGACCATTGTAACAATAGTGGGGCAGCCATTATTCTTTAGCTCCCTTAATGCAATATGGACTTGATTTTCTCTGACAGGCAAAAATATAAAGTCATATAAATCGTCATCTTCCAATTTATCAATGATCGTTAATTCCGCTTTCATAATTCTATTATTCTGAGAGTACAGCAACCCATTTTTCTTTAAAATTTCCAGTCGCTGCCCTCTTGCGTATATGGTGACATTGTGTCCGGCATCACTGAACAATGCCGCATATAGGCATCCTATTACACCAGCGCCATAAATAAGTAAGTTCATCGTATAAAACCCCTTTCAATTCTTATCGAGTTTACTTTATCCTGTTTTTTATATGTGAAAAGGCCCCAAAAAGTCCAATCGACCCTTTCCAGTACTTCCGTTCATCAAAATCAGTACGTTTCCATTATAATCTTTTGTTTGAACAGCATCAACTATGCAGTTGTGAATTTTTATATCTCATATGTAGAGATTATATATCTTATTATCAGAGATTTCACATCGTTTAATAAGAGATTTCATTTCCGTATAATATAACAAACGGAATGAAAAGGACAGGCGGTGAACTTATGAGCGATGGTAAAAATGGATTTTCCGACTTTACAGAGTTTGATTTCAAACCGATAGGGATGGCAATAAAGAAGGCACGTGAATCACAAGGCATAACAAGAGAGCAGCTTTCTGAAAAGATTGATTATGCACCTCGCCATATTCAGGCTATCGAAAATGAAGGACAAATTCCGAGCTTGCAGTTATTCATCCAGCTGGTTACGATGTTTGACATTTCAGTAGATCAATACATATTCCCAAATAAAAAAGCTGAAAAAAGTACTGCACGCAGACAACTTGACGCACTACTGGATACGCTAAGCGAAAAAGAATTATTAGTTGTAGAAGCAACCGTAATAGGTTTATGTAAGGCAAAAGAATAAAGCAGAGGCAATATCGCCTCTGTTTTTCTTTTGCCTAATCTTAATAGGCAGGAATACCATAACCCAGGATCTCATAGTATCCCACAGGATACTGCCGCTGGCGACAAGCATCTCCTGAGTTTCCCTCGATGGTATAGACAATTCCGTTTTCGCATTTCTCCACGATACCCACATGATCGGAAAGACCATCTTGCGACCCGGAGGAGCCATTCGGGGAATCCCAATCAAAGAAGATAATCATGCCCGGTGTCGGCTCGATGCTGTTGTCGGCCCATTGGCCACGGTCTTTGAACCACTGGACGCCGTTCACACAACCTGCGAATTTTGGAATGATGCCGTTTTCGATATAGCCGCACTCGTTGGCACACCAGCTCACAAAGCAAGCACACCATTCCACACGGCCCTCAAAGCCGTACCATGACCAATACGGCTGCCCACCGATGTTACCCACCTGCGACAATGCCACGGCAACAATCGCGTCATCGCTGACGCCGATTCCGTACAGCACTGCCGCCCACAGGGAATTGTTTTCATCTGCCAATAGCTCTGCAAGCTGCGCCTGCTGGTCGGCATTGAAATTAAAATGGTCAGCCATTTCCTCGGCGGTTTTATGGCTGACCGTGATATACAGTGTGGTTCGGGTAACGGTGGTTGTGGTTTCCACGATGTTGCCGTTGCCGTCGTCTGATTCCTCGATCACCGTTTCGGTGTTGGTTTCTGTTCGGGAGGAGATTTCATTCATCTGCCAGAAGATGTCCTTCAGAATGGCCTTTCGTGAATCGTCCATTGTAGCCACATCCATGGCATTGTCCGGGTCGGTGGTGGTCTTGACTGCATAGACAGACAGCACCTCCGGCCAGACGGCACGGGAGCCGGACATTTCCAGCACATCATATGAGATATTGGCCTTGATGGTGTCAAGCTGGTTTTCGTAATCCTCGTTGATCTCCCGCACCACCGTTTGCATGGTCTGCCCGGTGCCGGTATCCTCACCAGAAAAGAAAATCCCAAAGCAGGAACCAACGATCAGCCCGATCAGGCAGATAATGACAATGACAGCCACGGCAATCCACCCACCTGCAGCAATCGCGGCAACCAGTGCTTTGGTTGCCGCGATAATTGCTTTTACTGCCGCAGCAGTAGCTTTTGCCGCGGCCTTAATACCAGCTGCAGTTGCCTTTGCCGCTGCACGGGCTGCCTGAGCCGCCCGGTGAGAAGCCTTTGCCGCTGCCTGGGCGGATTTCTGTGCCGCCTTTGCTGTGGTCTGACTGGTCTTGATGGTCGTTCTGGCTGTCTGCTGGGCAGTCTTAATGGATTTCTGTGTCGTCTTAACTGTAGCTTTTGCGGTGGATCTGGCAGACTGCTTAATGGTCTTATCACCACGCTCTACAGTCTTAATGGCCTGAACCTCTTGGTCGGCGGTTTTCACAGACTGACGGGCCGTATCCGCAGAGCGACGGCGGACACGATCCGCCGCTTTTTCACGGGCCTGCTTTTTCGGCAGGTCTGCTTTGCGCTGCTCCATTACCGCCCCATGCTGCTCAGTGTTTGGACTGTGCTGTCCTGCTCCCGCTTTTGGTTGTTCCGAACCGACTTTACGCTGTTCAAAATGCTCTTTTGCCTTGGAAATGTTCTCCCTGGTCGCCTGGACGCCTTTACGGCCCTGCTTGTCAAACTGGTGGGCGGCTTCATAAGTGACTGTTTCCGTACCGCCCGAAAAGCGGTCAGCCGCATATTCCTCCGGGGAGCTTTCCGCAGAATATACGCCATGCTCAGCCTTTTCCTTGGTTCGTACATAGGCTTCTTTCATGCGTTCCCCAGCAATCGCTGCTTTATCCAGCGTTTTAATCGTACCCTTGACAGTATCCCGCGTTTTAATGTCCGGCATCGGCGTCCACCTCCTCAGCGGACGGCACCACCAGCTTTGCAACAATGACCATTCTGCCATTGGTGCGGCTGTATTCACAGGTGGAAAGGGTAATCAGTTTATCGCCGTACTCAGCGGTTACGCCCGTGTCATACAGGGCGAGAGCTTTGCACTCTGCGATAAACTCGTCAAAGGCTGCTTCATCCTCCGCATTGACAAAATGATAATACTTGAACCCCTCCTGAGAGTAGGCCACCGTCTTGAATGCAGCAACGATCTCATACTCACCAAAGTCTGCCAGTGTGTCAAAGTGGACGGTCTTATGCTTCTGGTAGAAATCCTCGCTCTCATACTTGCACAGGTCAGAGAACATGGAGCCGTTTTTCATGTGATGTCCGTAGATTACTACATTATCGGACTGTTCCAGGTCGCAGTTCTCCTGCACATAGGGTACGCCATAGTCGCTGTACGATTTGTCAAAGGCGTGCTTCAGATAAAAATCAGGATTGCTCGGCGTCTGCATGACCGGATAATTGATATTGGTGCCATCAATAGAAATCCAGCCCACAAAGTCAGGGTTCTGCTCATAGACGGCGGCATATTTTTCATAGGCAGTTAAGGCAGGCGGGGCTACCGTTTCGCCGGGTTCTTCCGGCTGTTCAGTAGCATCCGGCTCCGTTTCGTCCACTACCATATCTGCGATATTGTCAAAGGCTTCGGCGCTCTGTTTTTGATCGGAAAGCTGCCGTCCCAGCATAATGCCGGAGAAAAGAAAAAGGACGGCAAATACAGCCGCCCCGCAAAGCAAAAGTTTCTGTTTCATAAAGTACCTCCGTTTCTGATTATCGCGCATAATCGGGTTGATTTTTAGATGCAGAAATATCCCGGCAGTATTCGGGGTATCTGATTTTGATGCCCTCCATAAAATAAGGGGCAAACTCACAGCAAAACAGGTCATTAGGCGTAAATTCATCGCCCTGCCGTTCTCCGCTGTACCCATTCCAGAGATTAAAGGCAAGCTGACATACCCTGACGGTTCCGCTGGTCTGCCAGCCGCCGTGCATACCCTCCGGCATGATCCAGTCATTCTTGAAGTCAAACATCCGGTTGATATTGGCTCTTGTTTCCGAAGCAATCCCCATTACATAGAAGAACGCCCGGTGATAGGTGTCATTTTTCCGGCACTTACCCATCATTTCCACAAAGAAATCCCGGTGTGCCTTAGAACTGAATTTGATTTCTGCCATATTACGCTGTTTCCTCCTTTCCTCTGCCGCCGAACACGCCTTCGCCCGGTTTGGTGGTCATCAATTTATAGAGCTGGGTGTCTTTCGGGAACCGGTTGACAAACGGAACCAAAGCGGAACCGTACTTAATCAGTCCGCACCCGGCGTCGGCGTTGGTGACATAGCTCATCTGCTCATTGGAGATATTCAAAAGCCGCGCCAGCTTCTCCCGGTCAGAGGCAGCCTGATTGAGCATGACGATAAACTCCGAGTTGGAAAGCATGGTGCTGGCCTGCACGGAATCCAGCAGATACTCCACGTTCTGCGTGATGGCCGTCGGGTAGGCGTTTCTCTTTCGGAACTGCCGCCATGCGCTGTTGAAGAAGTTGCCGCTGTACTCATTTTCAAAGACCACATGGAACTCGTCAATGAACACATGGGTGCGCTTTCCGCGCTTCCAGTTCAGCGTAACGCGGTTGAGCATGGTGTCGGTGATAACCAGAAGGCCGGTAGGCTTCAACTGCTCACCCAGGTCATGGATATTGAACACTACCACTCGCTTATCCAAATCCACATTGCTGCCATGACCAAAAATATCCAGGGAACCGGTGGTGAACAGCTCCAGCGACAGGGCAATCTCTCTGGCCTTTTCCTCCGGCTGTTCCATCAGCTTTTCGCGCAGGGTGCAGAGGGTCGGGATAATGCCGGTTTCCTCCGCTTCCTGATAAACCAAAGCCGTGCAGCGGTCAATGATGGACTTGTGCTGCGGGCCAACGCCGTGCTTGTCGATCTGCTCCACCAGCGACATGATAAACTGCGATTTCTCCACAATCGGGTTGTTCTCGCCGTAACCCTCCACCATATACATGGCGTTCAAACGGTCTTTGCCGCCTGCGGCCACGCTGATGACTGTGCCGATGTCGCTGCCCATCGCCTCCACCAGCGGGGCGAACTCGCCCTCCGGGTCACAGATGAGAATATCATCATCGGTGTTGAGCATAAGAAAGGCAATCAATTCCTTGGCAGAGAAGGACTTGCCGGAACCGGGAACGCCCAGCAGGAAAGCCGACTGGTTGAGCAGGTTGGCTTTGTTGCACATGATAAGGTTATGGGAAATAGCGTTTTCTCCAAAGTAGATGCCGCCCTTGTCCTGAATCTCCTGCACCTTAAAGGGCATGAATACCGCAAGGCTCTCCGTAGTCAGGGTACGGAACGCATTGATCTTCCGGCTGCCGATGGGCAGCACTGTATTCAGACCGTCAAGCTGCTGGAATTTCAGCACCGCCATCTGGCACATTTTCTGGCGTGACAGGGAAAGCACGGCGTCGGTATCGGCATCAAGCTGTTCCTTGGTATCGGCGATGAGAACCATCGTCAGCACCGCCATCATCATGCGCTGGTCACGAGCGGTCAGGTCGTCCAGAAATTCCTTGCTTTCCTTTCTCTGCTGCTCCATATCATAGGGAATGGTGGCAGAGAAATTGTTATTGGCGTTCTGGCGGCGCTGCCAGTTGGTGATGTTCGTTTCCACACCCAGCAGACGGTTTTCCACTTCCCGCACGGCCTCGTCCATGGGGATCGGAACCACATCAATGGACAGCATCAGGTTCCGGTTCATATCGGTCAGCTCCGTCACAAAGCTGTCCTTGATATAATTGGCGTAGTCCTTCAAAAAAAGAACCCGGCAGAAGGTTCCGCCGAGTACCAGGTAATCGCTGTGCTTTTCAATTCCGTCCGGGCAGATATAATCCCGGAAGTCATGGCCTTTCTTCATCATATCCCGCGGATTGAAATGGAAATCCGCTTCCTCTCCCTGGCGGTAGAAGTCATGGAGAATCCGCAGCCGTTCCGTCGCGTCCAGCTCCACGCATTTGGAGCCGAGAGCCGCAAAATGGGCCGTCAGGTCAGCACCCACACGGGCAAAGTAGGTTCGTGCGTCCTCGATGTTCTTTTTTCCCACCGTAATGGTGATATATTTCTCCTGCATAATGCCGTTGGCACCGGTGGCCTTATCCAGCAGCATCTGGTTATACTCCCTGCGGTACACATCCCGGCTGTCGCCGCGCAGGGGCATGAGAATAGACTGCTCAAAATTAGCCCGGTTCAGACGGCGGTTGTTAATGGTGATCTTGGTGGTGGCTCCGGAGTCCAGACTGTTCAGCAGCTCCGAGTAGTCCAGGAACATGACCTTTTTGTCCTCCAGACTGGCTACCTGGTAGTTGATGTCCGAAAACTGATAGCTTTTGGAGAACTTGCTCCCCACCTGAAAAATACCGTCACTCCACATACGCCGGATGGGGATCACATCCTGCACCTTTCGGGGAACCTTGTATTTTTCCTTATCCTGTTTTAACAGATTGCTCAGGGTCTTAATCATGGGCTTTCAATACCTCCTTTTCGTGGGCTTCTATAGTGCCTTTGAGGGCTTCGTAATAGTAATTGACCGGCTCAAACCTGATCTCTCTCGGCTCCAGCATTTCAGAGCGGAACCACGCCCACAAAAACTGCTCGGCGGTCATGCCGTGGTAGGATACAAAGCCCAGCGCCGCAAAGGGGGCCGCCCCCAGCACACACATCCAGGATACGGTTTCCGTTCCCACATAGGGCCGAAGCAGAAAGTACAGCCCCACGGCAACAACCACTGCCAGCAAAGAAAAAACGAACTGCCGCATGGTCAGTCCGAAAAACATAGATTCCGTATAGCTACGGATTTCACGGTTGATTTTAACCTCCATTTGTAATCGCTCCTTTCTTAAATTACAGGCCCATCATTTCCCGCACCACGCGGTCGGCCATTTTCACAGCGCCCACGAGAACCAGCATATTAAAGACCAGCTCTCCGATATAGCTCCATACCATCGAAACTGCCGCCGCATTGGGATCAACCGTCGGCGGGGATGCCGCGAACAGCGAGAAGATGATACAGGCCAGCACGATAATCGCGCCCTCCAGACATACCGCCGCATAGGACTTGATGAAGCTTTTGCCCACATTCTGGCTCGGCTCTCCGGCAAAGCTGGAGAGGGGAATGGGCGCTATCGCCGTATAAAGGTACAGCTTAAAGAAACGGCCATAGACGGTCAGGATCATTATAAAAGATAGCACCGTAATAAATAGACCGCCGATAAGCGTTACCGCCCACAGCGGGATACTCTCAAAGAAACCACACTCCTCCACGGCGGTGACGATTTCGCCGGGCAAAACCGTCTGCTGCGCTGCACCAAAGCCTGCCGATTGCATGATGGTAGAAATGACACCTTGGATGATCTCAAATAGGGCCAGCATCAGCTCCATGCCATAGGTGACGGCACCTTTTGCAAGCGCAAATCGAATAAACAGCTTCAGGGCGTGTTCCGGCCTTTTGACTTCTGCAAATGAGCCGCAGGTTTTCATGACGCCCACGACGAAAAACAACACCAACAGCGCAAGACCAATGGCCTGCAATGCGCCGTGGATGTCCACAATGACGCTCCAAATGGCACCGCCCTTGAATTGCTGCGGGCTTTGGGTGATGAGCTGCCAGATCTCCGCCAGCTTTTCATTCCATGTGTTCAAAGCGTTCTCAAGATTTTGGACAACCCAGTTATCACTCAATGTTTCTTCCTCCTTTCAGCGAAACAGCGGCAGGACGGTTTCCCGCCCTGCCGCATATCCCGCAGATATTATTTGGTGATAACCGCTTAGCCTGTGATGAGGGTCAGAATCTCCTTTGCGAAGGTAATGACGATACCGCCTGCCAGCGTCAGGAAACCATTGGAACGCTGGGAAGGGTCATGGCTCTGGAGAGAAAGTCCCACCTGGACGATGCCCCAACCCAACAGGATAAGGCCCACGGCGCGGATCAGGCCAAAGATGAAATCGGACAGGTTGTTGACCACCGTGATGGGATCGCCGGCAGCGTGGGCAGTAACAGCCATTCCCAGCACAAGGGTCATGGACAGGACAGCCGTTGCGTAGAAGCGGAAGCCCTTCTTGACTTTGCGCTCCAGCTTAGTGTTGTGGTTAACAGGCTTCTTGGTCTTGTGAAACAGGTTTTTCATGGTTTTGTTCCTCCTTTAGATTAAATGAAAAAGAGCCTCTATCTCCTCGTTGGACAGAAGCTCCATGGTATCATCCACGGCGGTTTCCGGCTCCGGCAATTCGGATTCGGTCACAGCGCCGATAGAGATTGTTGCGGTCACATGGTCAGTCTTGCCATGCTCATAGGTTGGTGCGCCTCCCAAAGCGGTCAGGGCCACATTGGGGTGTTTCAGCGGATTGTACTTTTCGTCCATAATCGGACGCTCGCCACGGATAAACAGCAGCGCATAACAGTTGTCCATCATGCGTACCTCGTCCGGCGTCATCAGCTCACGCCCGGTGATCTGGTAGTTGGTGCTGTAATTGCCGCTGCGCCCGCTGGACTTACCGTAGGTGTTGGTGTCAATCGTGGATTTTCCAAGGTAGGATTCTGAGATCAGCTTGTGCGTGCTGGTTTCGTTTCCTCCCAAGTAGAGCATTTCGTCACAGTTGCCCAGAATGCTCTCCCACTGCTTTTCAAACAGCGCCTTTAGCTGGGCGATGTTTTGCAGGATAATGGTCACGCTCACATTCCGGGAGCGCATGGTCGCCAGTATCTTATCGAAGTCATCCGGCAGGCTCACATTCGCAAACTCGTCCATCAGGAAGTGGACAGGAACCGGCAGGCTCCCACCATACTTGTGGTCTGCCAGCCAGAATAGCTGTTGGAAGATCTGCGTATAAAGGATGGACACCAAAAAATTGAAGCTGGTATCGTTGTCCGGGATCAGCGCAAACAGCGCCACTTTCTTTTCACCCAGAGAAGGAAGCTCCAGCTCGTCCGTGGCAGTCAGCGCCGCCAGAGAGGAAAGGTTGAATTTCTCCAGTCTTGCAGCAAGGGTGATCTGAATGGATTTCAGGGTCTTGGCGCTGCCGGAATGATAGTCCTTGTAATACTTGACCGCGATGTGGTCGGGATTTTGCATCTCCAGCCGTTCAAACAGCTCGTCAAGCGGTGACTGATAGCAGTCATCATCCTCCCGGACTTCTGCGGCCCGCAGCATTTCCATGACCATTGGGAAGTTCTGCTCGTCCTCCGGCGCTTCATACTTCAAGTAGAAAATGAGCGCCAGAAGAAGCATACTGGCTGCCGTATCCCAAAAGGGGTCTTGTGACTGGCTTCCCTTGGGGGTAGTGGACTTAAACAGGTTGGTGACGAGCCTTTGCACATCGTTGTCATCCCGGAGGTAGACAAAAGGATTGTAGCAGAAGCTCTTTTCCATGTTCAGAAGATCCAGCACCCGGACTTCATACCCTTTCTGCTCCAGCAGATACCCGGTATCCCTGACCAGCTCACCCTTGGGGTCAAGCACCACGAATGAGGTGTTGGCCTGCATGAGATTGGGCTTGGCGAGGTTGAAGCTCTTGCCCGCACCGCTGCCTCCGATGACTACCGTATTGAGATTTCGCCGGTGCTTTCTTCCGTCCAGACCCATGCGTACATTCTGCGTAAACAGCTTGTTTTGCTCCGGCCTTTTATCCCGGTATTTCTTGTCCACGGTTCTGGCGTCGCCCCACTTGGCAGAGCCGTGTTCTTCACCCTTACGGTAGTTGCGCCGGGTGGAGAAATAGATGCCGATGCCCATTCCATACGCGCATAAAGCAATGAGGACAGTTTTCAGGCTGTCCTCACAAAGCACGATATGAAATGGGTCATTCATCGCTACCGGAAACGCTGTGATGATCTCCGGCAATCCGCCCGATACAGCCGGGGCTATGAGAAGCCCCAGCCATACCACAGGAAAAATACCGAACAGGCAGAGAATAAGCTGCGTCTGGCGGTTATCTTGCTTCATCTCGTCCTCGCACCTTCTTTGTGGGGGCATCAATGGCTTTTAACAGCACCTCATCCACGATGTCCGTGGAACGCTGTTCTTCCAGAAGGTCGTTTCGCATTTCATTGAGGGCGTTGACCACAACGCCATGCTCGTATTTGTCCAGCGTGAGGACACGTTTTTCTTCTTTCCCCATACCTTAGCGCTCCTGTTCTTTGGATTTGGGCTGGCGGTTCTGTTCCAGCGCACGGCTCATGCGGCTGGAGATATTCCCGGCAGTATCCCGGATTTCCGACAGCGCGGCACGGACGCCCTGGGCATCGCTCTCCCGGAAGCTGTCGGGCAGGCGGCTGAAATCATAACCGCTGGCGTCAACGCCGTATTCCCTGCAGAGTATATAGGAAACGCTGTATGCGGCAAAGGCTGCGCCCTCACGGGTGTAGTCCTTGGTCACAGCGGCGATCTCCGCATGAGCCAGTTCCTTGGAAACGCTGCGGAAAATATCGGCGGCATTCATGCCCCGGCGCACGAAAATCACCTGCTGGTCATGGTCGTACAGTGCGCCCATGTGGTTCGGCAGATCGTCCACCATCTGCATCGGCACGGTCGGACGGGAGATCAGGGCTTTCAAAAGCAGCCGGTCATCCATGCTGCCAGAGGGCTGCACCTTGACCCGTGCAGTGGTCTGGGAAATATCAAAGACCCGTTTCACATTGTAGGAGGTTCCGATAGAACCGTCCTCACGCTCATATTCCTCGCCGGGTTCCAGAATGGAAATGCCTTTCTGCTGACGCTTGATGGAAGCACCGGCGTCTTTCCAACCGTCAAAGTCTTTCAGTTGGGTGGCGTCCGGCTTCTGTGCCAAGATCAGCAGCACATTGGTGGCAGAATAACGGCTGAAACGGGTCTGCACATCCAGATACGCCTGAAATTTACTGCCGTTTGCGCTGACGGCTTCTGCCGTGGTATCGGCAAGGTCGTAGACTGCCTGACGCTCGGCTTGCTTTTTCTCAGCCCATGCCTCCTTGTCAAAGGGCTGGTTGGTCTGGCCTTTCCGGGAGGCATTGCCTTCAAAAATATCATCGAAATTACTCATGGCTTATCTCTCCTTTGCTTTCTTCTTTTTACGGGGCGGCTGTTTATGCTGGTTGGCTTTGGCCGCCGGTTTCTTTGTGCGCTCCGGCTCTTTGACCGGAGCTGCCGCTTCTTCCTGCCTGCGCTGCGCCTGAATATCCCTCAGTTCCTTGCGGACGGAGGGACGCTGCTCTGCGCTTTTAGCAGCACCCTCGGCGGTTTTGCTGGGCGGCTCTGAGGTAGGCGCGGACGGAGGGGATTTTTCCGTCCTCGCCGCAGAGGGGTTTACCGGTGCAGGCTCCTCCTTCCTTGTGGGCGCACCCAGCATCTCGTCCAGCAGTTTGTCCTCATCGCTCTTTTCGGGCTGGCCCTTTTCGGGAACGGCGGGAGCCTCCATTTTCTCCCCAGCACCTTTCTCAGCCCGTGTCTTTTCGATCTCATGCTTGATGGACGCCGTATCCACCGTAGCAAGGTGGAACCTCTCCACAATACGGTTGATTTTCGATGCGTCCTCGGCCCGCACCATCACATCCACCATACCGTCTGCGGATTTCTCTTTGCCGCGCAGGGCGCAATAGACAACGCCGTAACGCTTGGCTTCGGTGGCAAACTGTTTCAGGTGTTCTTCCGAAATAGTGAATACCTTGAGTTCCTTGCCGCTTTTCAGCATGGCGGTGAGACGCTGGCGGCCCTTGATCTTGTTCTTATCCCGATTTTTCAGCACCGCATAAATGGCGGCGGCAATGTTTTTGGCAGCGGAGCCGGTGAGCTTTAAGGCAACCTCGGTTCCTTCTAAACTAAGCCTGACGACCTGTTCCGCTGCGTCGCCTGAATTGTTCATCGCGTTTGTTCTCCTTTCCCTGAGATTGTTCGTCCTCCCGGACAGCTCTGATTTTCTCTTTGATTACGCCGGAGCGTATGGAAATATCCTCACATAATCTCACCTCCTTTCTCAGCGCCGACAGCTCCTTAGAAATAGCTGTGATCTGCTCCTTGACCCTGGTCAGAGCGTCATCATCGGACTTTACCGATACGGTGCGCTGCTTTCGGTACAGAGCCTTGCGGTCGGCAGTCAGCGATTCAATTTTCCGCTCCAAATCTTCCTTATAAGAAGAAAGCTGCTCGGCGGTATCAATGTGGTTCCGCACCAGCAGCTTTGTTTCTTCCGATATGGCGTCCAGCTTTGCTAAATCCTCCCGGAGAAGGAAGTGGAGGCGTTTGTTGCTTTTCGGCCGGTCTTTTGGGAAGATGCCCAGCAGATAGCAGTAATGAAAATACAGCGCCCGAAAGCCTGTGACTTTCTTTGTGTTTTTGAAGTCACCCCGCAACCTGACATGGCGCACCTTATGTTCCGGCTCAGGCAGTGGACGCTCGGATCGCTGCTGCATGAGAATACGGCGGCGGATGCCCTCCAGGGAATAGTCCTCGCCAAAGTTTCGTTCCAGGCGGACAAAACGTTCCTTGCCCGGTGGCCGCACGGAAATATCCTTGCCAACCTTGACCTCATAGCCACGCTTTCGTAGATTGTCGAAAAACTGGCGTTCGGTCATGGACTGGCGGATCACCTCGTCAATCTCGGCGCGGATCAGGCCCCGCCATGTGGGGCGATCCTCCTGTTCGGCTCTCCATTCGCCGTACTGCTTGGACTTCCCACGCTGAGGATTTTCAATGACCGAAAGGCCATACTCCCGGCAAAGGGCATCGGAGGCTTTCTGCATCTCGTAATAGTCCTTTTCCGTGCGGTGGTATTTGAGGCCGTCCAGAAAAGACACCGTATTGACCACAAAATGATTGTGCAGATGGCTGTCTTTATCCAGATGGGTGGCAACGATGACCTGGTACTTATCGCCCCAAAGCTGCTGTGCCAGCTTGACCCCGATCTCATGGGCCATTTCCGGGGTGGCTTCTCCGGGGGCAAAGGACTGGTAGCCGTGGTAGGCCACAGTGCCGTCCTCTTTTCCGAACCGCTTTTTGACGGCGATCATTTCCTCACGGGCGGTGGACGGGTGGCAGTTGACGCCGGAAATAAACTGCTGCATGACCTCCGTGGCTTCACCTGTCGTTTGAGTTTTCTCGCTGTTCACAGCGTAATCAATGACATCGGAAAGGCCCTGGGCCTGCCGTTCTGTCATCTCCTGCTTTTCATAAAATGCGGGGTTCTCCGTCTTGTCCGGGTTCTCCACATAAATGACCACCTTACCCAGCCACCCCTTGACCCGCCAGATAGAGGTTGTTGCCATGGCGGTATCACTCCATCGGCCTGGGCAGGACAACGGCCTCTGTGATTTTCTTGATGGCAGTTTCCACCTGACGGGCGCAGTTATCATACCGCTGCACATCCACCACATTCAGGGTGTGGGCTTTCTGCGCGATCTGATTCAGGTTATTGGCGATACCGTACAGCTCCCGCATCATGGAAAAATAGTCCGGGGGCGGAGCGTCCTGCGGTACCACGCCGTCAATCAGATGGCGCAGATACGCTTCACGGGAAAGACCGCTGCGGCGGACTTTTTTATCCAGGGATTCGGCTTCCTTGCGGTTCAGCCAGAATTGAATGTGGACATTTCTTTTCCTCATTTGTCTTTTTCCTCCTTTCTGTTCAGGCGGTTAATCTGCAACAGGCACATAAAGACAATGCCGAACAGCGCACCGATGAGGAAGCCAATCGCAAAAAACAATGCGTTGTGCATAATCAAATTTCTCCTTTCCAATGAGGGGTTTCAGGGGCTTTCCCCTGACAAGCAGCCTTTGTGGTATCACAAAGGCGATGCTTGCTGGTATATTGCAGACCTGTTCTCCCTGCGGGGTCGAACATTCTTTGAAACCCGCCGAAAACAGAGTCACTCGTCCTCACTGTCTGCCATACAGCCGCCGCAGGCCGGACAACGGTGTTCACATTCCTTGTCAGGGTAGGCGCAGTCCGGTTCCAGTTCGGTGCAGTCACCGCAGTTCTCACAGGCACGGCTGCAGATCTCGCAGACGCCGCCGCACTGTTCCTCGCAGATCATGTCCATGCTGTCCACATCCTCACCGGAGAAGTCCAGCAGATCGGTATTCTCCAGAATCGCCTCTGCCAGCAGGAAAGCATCCTCCTGGGAATCGGCTCTCAGCTTAAAAGTCTTTCTGGAAACGGCAGTCAAAGTGACTTCAAATTCTTTCATGTTGTGATCCTCCTTATCGTTCTTTGTTTTTCTCTTTGCTCCGGGTGATGGGAATACCCAGGTGCATACACAGGCAGTCGTTGTAATCCTTGCCTCTGGGCGGGAATCGTGCGTCAATGGAATAGTCCTTTGGCAAAACCGCCATCAGCGCCTTTGCCGCCAGCCTGCCCGCCCTGTCGTTGTCCAGCCGAAGAATCATCGTTTTGATTTCCGGGTGGTCACGCAGGTATTGGGTCAGCGCCAACGGCACGGCGCTTTCTTCGATCTTCTCCCTTGGCTGATACACGCCTGCCAGCGACAGCAGATGGTCTTTTCTCCAATCCATGCCGTTCAATTTGCGGATGGTGGCAAAGGAAAGCAGGTCGATGGCACTCTCAAACAGGTGGAGAATCCTACTGCTTTCTGCCGGGATATTGAAAGAGAACCGCTTGTCGCTGCCGTTACACTCGCCCTTGAAGTCAGAGCCGATCCCCCTTAAATTGGCATACCGTGCTTTCCCGTACTGGTCATGGCCCACAAAAACCACATTGTGGTATCTGCCGCTGCTTTCGTACAGCCGCCCGGTGGAGATACAGAAGTCGATTACCTCGCTGTCGATGCCGCGCCCGGAAAGATAACTAATTGCATGGGTGGCGCAGCGACTGGCCGGGGGAAGAAGCAGCATCTTGGGTGCGTCCTTTTTTGCTGCTGGCTCATAAGTGGGCGGGTGAGCTGCCGCCTGACCCACGATCATCTCAACCGCTTCGGTGAACGGTATCTCCCGGACTTTGATCAGATAGTCCAGAGCCGTCTTGCCGCCGATGCCACGGGAAAACCAGCACCATTTGCCGTTGGAAATTTTGAGACTGTCATGGGTTCGGGTACAGTAGGTGCTTCCTCCAAAATGCACCAGCTCACCCGGCTCGTAGTTTTTGAGATAGGTCAGCAAGTCCATTTCCTTGGCCTTTGCAACGACCTCAGAGGGAATATATGGCATAAAAATCCTCCTTTCCATAACCATGAATTGACTGTCTGGAACAGTCCGGCTATGTAAAAAGGCCGGCTGGAAACCCCAACCGGCCTGGAGCTGTTATCGCTCCTTTACGTCTTTCTTCTTATGTTTCTGCACTTCGGCCTTGGCCCGATTCTCCACGGTCTGCCAGATGTCATCCATGTGGCCAGTTTCTTTGTTCTCCCAATCCGCAAATACATCGGCAAGGGGGCTGGGTGATTTCAGCAGCGCTCTGGCCTGTGCGTCCGGCAGATCGTGATATTCCAGCGACATCAGAATGTCCTCCCGCACCGTGTACTCATAGGCGTGGTTCAGGATTTCCTCCGGGGGCTGGGAAAGCAGCCACGCCCGGTAGGTTTCCTGCTCAGCAAACATCTTTTCATACAGGGCGGTGTTCAATTCTTCATTGGTCATGTTGTGTCACCTCCGTTCTGACATAGAAATAGCCGGAAGATCTCTGGAGCGAATCTTCCGGCTATGTAAAAAGTAAGTTTAATCAAATATGCCTTTACCTTTGCAGCATTTTTTGAATTTTTTACCGCTACCGCATGGGCACGGAGAATTTACGCCTATTTTGGACACATGTCGAATTACATACTTTCCTTCTCTCCATGCAATATTCATTTTCCCTATTTTTTCATGATGAAACTGTGCCCATATTTTAGGGGGAAGCCCTCCATTAACTAAGGTGGTTTTGCCAGTCAAATTGTAATCGACAAAACAAACAAAGTTATCATTATTCGGATACAAACCCTTATCATGACGTGCATCATGTCGATAAACATTAATGTAAAGGGCATCAGCTTCCATTTCACCATTTTTATGATGCATTGTTGGAGAATCCACATTTTTAACTGTTTTTAGCCAGTCAATGCTTTCTTGAATTATCGCAATGATGTTTTCTTTAGACGAAGTATCTCCAACATACAAGCGACATCTGAGTCGTTTCCTATCAGGCAAACTTGCATCTTCAATTTGGTTTATCTTATACGAATCGCGTTGATAGTTTGGGAAGCGAAAATATTTAATTTCTTGCAAATTAACCGGTTCAGTAGATGGATTAAAGATAAGCACTTCTTTTTTACCAATTGCATCTTCTAAAACTTCGGTAAACTCTCGTTTTTTGTTTATCATATCATATACATCTTGATTGGTAAAACGCAACCAGCTTGTTGGCAAGCGTTCGTTGCTAAATGAGATATAATATTTATCATAATCATTATATTGAGAATATATTAGCATTGCCAATTCAATAGCGATTTGCATAATATATGTTCTATCGGTATTTGAAATCCAAAATTCTGCATTAAGCTGATTGCAAGCAGGCACCTCACTAATATAGCGACAACGGATTGTTGGAATGCTCAGTTCCATACCAAGCAAACTGAAAGCGACAAAAGTTTTTTCTGATGCATCAATACGAAGAATATCCCAATTATTATTCAAAAAAACTGTGATTCCTAACACAATTGCACTGGCTGTATCGTAAACATCATTGATCAATTGGTCGAATTCATGCACGTTAAGAGAGCAAGATACGCTACGTCGTCCTTCAGTATAATGAAAGTCGATTACCTGTCCGTCTTCCTTAAATATGATACCACCATGATTGATTGCGTTACGAATGTTAATATTGACTGCATCAGTAAGTGCATCGAAACCGGTTTTTACAAGAATCTCACATAGTGGTTTTAGCTTATATGTTGACGCATAATCCTTTTCTGAAGTCTGGTTAATGAGAAGCGTAATAAAATGGTATAAATTAGTCAGACAACCCTCAACGATAGAAACATAGGTTGGAATTCGATACTGTCTATTTTTCATAGCAGGGCTATCATTAACGCCCGACAGGTCATTTATTACATTTGTTATCTGCATATAAGCATGATAGCCAGCTAAAAACAATTCAAAAATCTCTTCGTTAATAAAATTCGAGTTTCCTTTTTGAACTATATTCTGAAGATTCTTCTCAGTTGTTTCAAACACATCTTTATTCCAATAAGAGCATGGTTCAATACTCACCATATCATCCAGTATACACAGTAATTCGGGTCTGCAAGTAGTAATGCTACGCGAAATCGAACTATTTACTTTTTTCAATATATTGTTGGAATTGTTCTCTGCATAATAGCGTAATTTTGCGGCCAATAAGTAATTCAAAAATATCACCTCTTTATCTTTGCTAAACATACCTGATTCTATAAGGTATTATATCTTTATATACCGTGCTGATCTTGATGCTCCGATACGTTTAATTGAACCACTTTTCACCATCGCACCCAGTACGGCTTCCACGGTGGTAGGACTGACATCCGGCAGAATCTTGCAGATCTCTGCTTTGGAAAGCGGCGTCAGGCTATTCAAAACAGTTGCCTCTATCCGTGCCTTTTTGGTAATTTTCTTCCCATGTACTACTGCGAACCGTTTGTCCAGTTCCTTATAGCACATATACAGAGTTGACAGGAAGTTTTCGATGAATGGGAAGTAGGAATTTTCATTTGTCTCCCAACCCGCAGATGACTGCCGCAGAGCTTCATAATACCATGCCTTATAGTTATTGATCTGCTCCTCAAAAGAAACATACTTTCCTGCATCATAGCCGTTTTTATACAGCAAAAGCAGAGAAAGCAGACGGGACATTCTTCCGTTACCGTCACGGAACGGATGAATACAGAGGAAGTCCAGAATAACGCATGGAATTAAAAGAAGCTGATTGATGCCCGCATCATTTCTTGCCTCCATATATGCAAGTTCCAACTGCTCCATGGCTTGCTTCGTTTCAGCAGCCGGTGTAGGACGAAACCGCACTCGCCTGTTTCCGTCTGCATCAACTTCCAGAATTACATTGTCATCTGTTTTGTATTGCCCACCGTATTCGTATCCGGCGATTGACATCATCATCTCATGCAGGTGCAGAATGTCCGCTTCCCGAAAATCAATGGTGTCATATCCCAAATGGATCGCGTTCAGAGCATCTCTGTATCCTGCAATCTCGGCCTCGTTATGATTGAGCGGTGCACTATTCTGATTGACAATCGCTGCAATACGCTCATCGCTTGTTACGATTCCCTCAATGGCATTAGAGCTTTTAATGGACTGAATCTTTGCTACAGCCTCCAATTCCGTGAAAACTGCCTGATGCTCCTCTTTACGAACACCGGCCATTGTCTTTAGCGATGCAATATTAGAAGTCAAGGTCACAAGATTTGCGGGCAGCAAACCGTTATTCAAAAAATAGTAATCAAATTTTCTCATATCACGCCTTCCTTTCTGCATATATTTTATCTTTTTATGTGCAGAAAGTCAATATCGTAGGGACGCCTTTCTGCATATTGTGATAACAGATTATGTGCAGAAAGTAGAGCGAATATGCATATATCATTGATTCCATAAGAAGAAGCATACAGCTTCAAAGCCTCTGGGATCTTTTCATAAAAGCAAAACGGCACGGGATATTCCGTGCCGTCCATATCAGATTGCTTTAATTTTCTTGAGGTAAGCCACCGCATCCGTATGTCCGCGGAAGTAAAGCTGCAGGCGCTCCATATCATCCAGCTTTCGGGATAACCGAAGACATTGAACAAAGGCAGCGTGTTCCTCTGCGGTCAGATGAATCTCACCTTTGTCCTCCATCACTTTCATAATACACGGGAACCGCTTTTTCAGATCAGAAATCTGTTGTTGAATTTCCGCGTATTCTTCGCTGGTTTTCCGCAGATCCGTTACAATATCGCTGTCGATCTCCGGGAAGGAATCCTCCAAGCGGGAGGGCAAATCGAAATATGTGTCACTCATGGTTTTCACTCCTATTTTTCTTTTACTATACCCATAGGGCAGGGCAATATCAAATGTGCAAATTCATTTCTGCTCTGCAAGATTGATGACCGGCTTGCCTTGCTTTTTCGCATATTTGATGGTTTCATAGGCACCGCCAAAATCCCGAAATAGATAAGCAATCAGGCAATCGGCTCTGTCCACCAACCAGCGGTTACGCTTTTGAATCGCGGCTTTATAGTGAACGCCGCACAGCTCCTCTGGAATAATGATTTCATCATAGTAGTATTCGTAGTATGCCTTTTCCGTATTCAGCTTATTGGACATATACGGAAGAACCAGGGCAAGGCGAATCCTCAAGTGAGGATACTGCCGTTTGGCGGAACGGACTGCCGAAGCACATTTGCTGTCAAATTCGCCCATCCCTCCGGTGTAGAAGATAAACTCGCTGTCGGTCTGTAAAAGCTCCCGGATTGCTTTCTCTATTTTCGCATCCAGCATCGGCTGATACACTTCCCGATGCCCTGCGAATGTACAAGAAGTCATAGAAAGCGCCCTTTTTTCATAATTCCAAACTATATCCGTAGAACACGGATATAGATTATTATAATACGCTCTCTCCGTGGTTACAATATTCTCAGAATAATTTCTGAAGCAAAGGAGGGAAAGTATGGAGCTTGATTACAAGGCCATCGGCAAGCGGATCAAAATCGCACGGATCAAAGCCGACCTCACGCAAGAGCGTTTAGCCGAAATGGTTGAGATTTCTCCGACACACATGAGCAACATCGAAACTGGCACCACCCGCGTCAGCCTGACCGCGATTGTAAGCCTTGCAAATGCTCTGTCCGTTACGGTTGATGACCTCCTTTGCGATAGCGTGGTAAAATCCAAAGTCCAATTTGAAAAGGACATCGCCGGAATCCTTGCCGACTGCGATGAATATGAAATCCGCATGGTCAAGGATATGGCTCAGGCGCTGAAAGAAACGCTCCGCAGGGATGCGCATCTTCGTAAACAATAATACTGCAAATATGGTGACAGGAACAAGTCTGTAAAAGACCTGTTCCTGTCTTTTTTCTGTTTACCGTTCCATTCCTTTTGAACGGGGACGCTCCGGTGTATCCTCGTCCGGCACATCGTCGATCAGGGATTTATCCTTCTGATCCATGTTCAGCAGGATATTCAGTTCCTTTAATCGTGCTGTCTTTTCAGCCAGTTCCACTTCTCTGGCAAAGGGCGCTGCCAGCTCGGTGCGGGCATTTTCAAGCTGCACCTGGGTGTCGGCCAGTTCTGCACGAACCGCCTCCAGTTTACTGGAAAGCCCGTCAATCACATTGTCCATACGGGTCAGATTGCCAAACACATCGGCTCCCAAAACAGCCGTATGAGAAAGCGTGCCTTTCATGGTCATGCGGTACTCGTTGCTCGGTCCATCATAGGAAAGGACAAGAGAAAAGCCCCGGTACTGTCCTAAGAAAACAGCATCGGAGCCTGTCATTTTGGTACAAACATCAAGGATCGCCTTGCCAGCCGCCTCCTTGTCGGCGTAGGGCTGATCCAGAATTGTGATACCCACAAATCCCTCCTGGGGTTTCGGGTGGGAGGCGGCTAGCTGCACATCCTGCTCATAGCCTGCAATCCGTTCCGTCAGCCAGGTAATGGCTTCCGGATATTTCTTCAAAACCATGTCCTCCAGCGCATATTTCTGGCTCAGGTAGCTGGCTTTGAGCATATTGAGCTTGCCCACCTCCATGTCCAGATTGCACTTTTCAATGATGAGTGGGTTGCCGGTAGCCAGTGCCTTGATCTCGGAGTAACTGAGGGCCGTTTCATCCACATCGTCTGCCACACGCACCGGCGCTTTGGAGGTCATAATCTGTGCGATGAATTTCTGCTTGTTTTCCACGAGCTGATACAAATAGGCATCAAAGGTTCCTTCCGTGACATACCGGAAGATCTCAACCTCCGGATTCTGATTGCCCTGCCGCACAATACGGCCCAGCCGCTGGGCAAGGTCGGAAGGACGCCACGGACAATCCAGATCATGCAGGGCAATAAGCCGATCCTGAACATTGGTGCCTGCGCCCATCTTTTGGGTACTGCCCATGAGGATACGCACCTGACCGGAGCGCACTTTTGAAAACAGCTCCTTTTTCCGGGCTTCGGTGTTGGCGTCATGGATGAAGGCAATTTCCTCCTCCGGGATACCGGCCTCCATGAGTTTCTTTTTCAGGTCGTTATAGGCACTGAAAGAACCGTCGTCTTTGGGGGTACTGAGGTCACAGAACACAAGCTGGGCACTGCGCTGCTCTTTGGTCTGTTCCCAAATGCGGATGACATTGCGGGCGCAGGTGGCAACCTTGCCGTTGGGGTCATCGGCGGCCAGCGGATTGGTGAGCCGCATATCCAGTGCCAGCTTTCTGCCGTCGTTGGTGATACGGAGCATATTGTCCACCCTGGGGTCAACGCCGCCTGCGCGGATAGCTTCAGCCCGTTCCGCAAGCCCCCGCACCATTTCCTGCTGAAGCTCTGACGGCTGAATGACCTCCGTGTGGAAGTTGGCCTTTGGCACCGGCAGTTTCAGCATATCTGCCGTCTGAATATCAGCCACCTGCTTGAAAGTGGCCATCAGTTCGGGCAGATTGAAGAACTTGGCAAACCGCGTTTTAGCACGGTAGCCGCTGCCCTCCGGCGACAGCTCAATGGCGGTGATGGTTTCTCCAAAGTCACTGGCCCAATCGTCAAAGTGGATCAGGCCCATCTCCTGGAGGGTATCATACTGCAAATACCGCTGAATCGTGTAAAGCTCCACCATACTGTTGCTGATGGGTGTGCCGGTGGCAAAGATGACACCCCGGCCCCCGGTGATCTCGTCCAGATACCGACATTTCATAAAGAGGTCGGAGGACTTCTGTGCTTCGGTCTGGGCGATGCCGCCCACATTCCGCATTTTGGTCGCCAGAAAGAGGTTCTTGAAATAATGGCTCTCATCCACAAATACCCGGTCAACGCCCAATTCCTCAAAGGTCACAAGGTCGTCCTTGCGGCTCTGGTCGTTGAGCCGTTCCAGCTTCGCCTCCAGCGATTTTCGGGTGCGTTCCAACTGCTTGACGGTGTACCGTTCCGCTTTGGCGGACTTGGCTTCCTCAATGCCGAACATGATCTCGTCGATCTGCTGCTGTAAGATGGCAACCTGCCGTTCTGCCGACATGGGGATTTTTTCAAACTGAGAGTGACCGATGATAACGGCGTCATAGTCGCCGGTGGCGATACGGGCGCAGAATTTCTTGCGGTTCTGGGTTTCAAAGTCCTTTTTGGTCGCCACAAGGATATTGGCGGAGGGGTATAGCTGGAGCCATTCCGCCGCCCACTGTTCTGTGATGTGGTTCGGCACCACGATCAACGATTTGGTGCAAAGCCCCAGCCGCTTCATCTCCATGGCGGCTGCCACCATTTCAAAGGTCTTGCCCGCACCTACTTCATGCGCAAGCAGGGTATTCCCGCCGTACATGATATGGGCGATAGCGTTGACCTGATGGGGCCGCAGGGTAATCTCCGGGTTCATGCCCGAAAAGCGGATATGACTGCCGTCATACTCACGGGGCCGGATGGAATTAAAGGTTTCGTTGTAGATGCGGCACAGCCGTTCCCGCCGGTCAATGTCTTTCCAGATCCATTCGGAGAATTTCTGTTTGATCAGCTCCTGTCTGTCCTGGGCAATGGCGGTTTCCTTTTTGTTGAGAACCGGCTTTTTGTTGCCGTTTTCGTCCTCCACATAATCAAACACACGCACATCCCGCTGGTTTAAGGTCTGCTCCAGAATCTGATAGGCATTCATGCGCTTGGTGCCGTAGGTGGTCAGTGTTTTGATATTGCCCCGGTCAGCGTTCTTTTCGGTAATGGCCCACTGGCCGGTAGCGCCGGAGCGCAGGATTTTAATGCGGCTTCCTGCGTAATAGCTGGTGCCAAAGGTCTCCACCATGAATTTTTGGTAAACATCTATGGGTATCCAGTTGGCACCGATACGGACGCCGATCTCAGCGGCGGTCAGGTCTACTGGCTGCACTGCTTCGAGCGCCTCGATGTTTTTGGCAATCAGCGGTTTCTTTTCAGCCGGTAATACCTCATAGAGCGCCTTTGCCATTCGGAGCTTGCGGCGTACGTTGCCGGAGAGGTATTCATCTGCGGCTACAAAGGGGAATTGCTCCACCTGCACAAAGGCTTTGGGAATGGCGGCAGCTTCCTCGGCACACTGAATATCCCGGAAAATAACACCGGACAGGTCAGCGGCCAGTTCTTCCTCGCTTTTCCCGGACAACTCCGCCATATATTCCATATCCACCCGCGCTTTTTCGGAGATAGATACGGCAAGGGCTTCGCTGGCAGTGTCCACGCTGGTGACAGCTTCATGGGGGCGAATCGTGCGCTTGGTGAACATATCCGCCTTGCGTTTGAGGTTGCCTTCCTCGTCCAGTACCTCCAGAGAACACAGCAGGCAATAGCTGGCGTCCTCGCCAAAAGCAAGGCTGTTACCCCGGCTGGAAAGCAGGCCATACTTTTTCGTGTAATCGTCATACAGACGGTTCAGCGCCGCCTGCTCTTTCTGAATATCCTCATCCGGATAGCCCTCGGTCTGATACTCGATCAGCCGGCGGACACATTCCCGAATGGCGATCATACCCCGGATACGGTTTTCAGCGGTGACGGATACCTCTATCGGGTGCATACGGGAATTTTCCCGGTAATACACCTTGCCGTCCACAAGGCAAAAACTGAAATTGCGCACCGCGGGGTCTGCGGGGATCGAACGATCTTCCTCCTCATCCAGTTCTTCCACCTCATAATCAGTGATCTGCGCATGGAGGTTCTGCACAGCTTCGGAAAGCAGCTCGGACAGGTCTGCGTCCTCGTAGGCCCGACAGGTGCTGTCCATGCCGAACCGGGTGGATTCCATGACCATATCGCCCAGCACCATTTCCGGGTGCTGCACAAAATATCGGTTCATGCGGATGCCGTTCTCGTCGGTGTCCAGATGTACCCAATCCGGCTCAATGTCCGTCATGCGGTCACGCTTCTGCAAAAAGATAATGTCGCTGGTAACTTCGGTTCCGGCATTGGCCTTAAACACATTGTTGGGCAGCCGGATAGCCCCGATCAAATCGGCTCGCTGTGCCAGGTACTTGCGAACAGCCGAGTTTTCCTTGTCCATCGTACCCTTGGAGGTAATGAACGCGATCACGCCGCCCGGGCGCACCTTATCCAGCGTCTTTCCAAAGAAATAGTCGTGGATCAGCCAGTGGTTCTTGTCGTACTTCTTATCCCGCACTTTGAAATCGCCAAACGGCACATTGCCGATAGCCACATCAAAGAAGCTGTCGGGCATCTGTACCTTTTCAAAGCCATTGACGGCAATACTGCTGTTCTGATAGAGCTGCTGTGCAATCCGCCCGCTGATGGAGTCGATTTCCACACCGTAGGCTTTGCTGTCTGCCATGCTGTCAGGCAGCATACCGATGAAGTTGCCAACGCCGCAGGACGGCTCCAGAATGTTTCCCTGCCGGAACCCCATCTGCTCTAATGCCTGATACATGGCTCGGATAATGACCGGGGAAGTGTAAAAGGCGGTAAGGGAGCTGGCTCTGGCGGTGGCATACTCGTCCTCGTCAAGCAAGGATTTCAGCTCCAGATATTTGCCGTGGCGCTCATCAAAACAGTCGGACAGACCGCCCCAGCCCACATACCGGGAGAGGATTTCCTGTTCTTCCGGGGTGGCAAGGCGCTCCTCAGCTTCGATCTCTTTTAAGCAACGGATTGCCGCAACATTGGCGGCATATTTTTCGCTGCGGGTTCCATAGCCCAGCTCTGAATCGGTAATGCGGAAGTTGCGGCGCTGGTCTGCGGGTATCTCCGGGTGCAGGGTAGTGAACACCACACGCTCCCGCTTCGGCTTTGGAGGGGCAAGGACAGCGGACTGTTCTTTTTCGGCGGGTTCTTTCGGCTCTGGCTCATGCTCCGCCAATTCACCCCGGTCAGCGCGTTCCTGCTGATACCGTTCATCTGCGTGGGCAACCATTTCATCGAAATCCAGATTTACCAGGTAGCCATTCAGTTCCGACAAACTTCCGCAGTCAATCTCATGGACGGTTTCTCCGTCCACCTGATACACCAGACGGGAAGCAACAAGGTCGGCAAAGATTTCCACCGTATGCTCACTGTCGGAAGTAGAGCTGAATGCCAGATCCACATGGCTGAGGTCAGAGAAATCCGCCTCCTGATCAAACACCTCCAGACAATACTCGTTGATGAGCTGCTTGGCTTCTTCCAATTCTTCGTTTTGGCTGGCATTGCCCTGTTCTTCTTCGGCTGGTGTCACCGGCAGTTCCGGCTTTGGAGTTTCCGGTTCTGCCGCCAGTGTTTCTGCGCCGGAGGAAAGAGGCCGGAGCGTCTGCGCCCGGTTAAATACGGAGTAAGTGCCAGCCCGGTATGCCTGCATATTCTCCAGCCCTGTTTTACGGCTTAGATAATGCCGGTCATCCTGCGGGGTTCCTTCCCACAGCGGCAGCATCATTTGATAGATTGCCTCTACACGGTTTGGATTGGTAAGCTGCTCGGCAACCTCCTCAACGCCCTCCCAATAGTCTGCGATGGCATTGGCCTGATAAGGCCGTGGATACAGGTCCGGAGCATCTATAAAGAAACTATGGATGCTTCTGGCAAGCTGCCTGATTTCATAGCCCGCCATTGCTTCACGGTCTTGATCAGAAAGAAATCCGTCCTGAGACATCAGAACATCAATGCGCTTTACAATAACGCTCCATTTCAGTTCTACTTTTGCATAGGGCTGCGTCAGGTCGCCGTGGCTGAATGACAGACCTTTGCTCGTATAGGTGCGGTTGTCATTTCCTCCGTGGTAGCCACTGTATTCACCATGATAATTTTTCAGGTACTTCTCCCGGTCTTTCTGATCGGGATGATTGACAAAAAAGGAATAGACCGCAAGCCGGTAATCCTCACCACCTCCGCGAAGCACCTTGTCGATCTCGTCCATGGAGATAAAGAAACGCCGCTGGGGGTTGTAATCCTCGGCGGCGGTAAAGGTGACAGGCTCTCGCTGGAGATCGGTAAGTTTCTGCAGCAGTTCTTTCGGGCGGTTGTAACCGAAGCGCATCAGGTTACGGTTCTGCTCATGGGCTTCAACAAACTCGCTCCATTCCTCTGTAATCTTTTGAAGCATATCCGGGTCTTTCAGCAATTCCGAAATCTGCTGTTCAATCTCCGGGAATCCGCCTTTGGCAGACAGGGCAAGGCGGAGGGTAGGCGCATAACCCGCTTCTCTGGCTTCCTCCGAAAAATCTCTGGCAGTCAAAGCAAGGCTTTCCGCAATTGTTTTTCGCTCATACTCTACTACACGGTCAAGCTCACTCTGCGGCATATAGCGTCCCAAATCCAGAAGCTCCCGGATACGCCTTGCAGCCTGTTCCCATGTCAGCAGGGTGGCATAACGGCGCTGGGCAGATTCACCGTCAGAAATTCGGATACCTTCATCCCCGTACCAAATGGAATACTTGCGCTCATTGATATAAAATCCTGCACCATTGGTTCCGTAGTGCTTCGCAAGAAACGCGGCATTTTCCTCCGGCGTATGGTCTTTCATAAAGTAAGCACAAATAATCAGACGGCTGTTTCGGTCATTGGCACCGATACAAAGAGCCTCGTCAATGACCTGCTGAGAAAGCTGCGGGCGCGGCATAAAAGAAAGCTGTCCGCTTTCTTCCCGTCCAGGAGCCTGGAAGTCCGCAAAATCAAACAAAGAGAGTTGCTGGCTGTCGTAGCTCTTTGGCGGCGTAATTTTGGTGTTGATGAAGTATTCCTTTTTGTCAATGAGCTGGGCCGTCCATCCGGCAACAACGCCCCACGAAAAAACGGACTCGCTGGTACGGGAGAGGTATGCGCCCTCCCACATCAGAAGTCCGTCCGCCTGGGGCTTATAGCCCACACGCACTCCGTCCACCAGGATTTCCGTGTATCTGTCCTGGTAGGCCGATTTCAGATACTCGACCCGGTCAGCTTCCTCCGGGTGAATGGAGAAATACAGTTCGATCTGCTGCTTCTTGTATTTGAGGTCATCGTCCTTGTTGGAGATGATAGCCATAATCAGCTTGTCATCTAGAAAGGCGGGCAGCTCTGCGCTGTTCGCCTCCGGCTCCTGTTCGGTTAGTTGTACCGAAGGCACCCCTTCCGCCAGCCAATCGCCGGTCGCCTGCGGCTCCGACTCTTGGGGCGTCAGTTGTAGATCAGCTCGTTCATGACTGTCTCCTCCGCTGAGTGCCGGATGTTGTTCATCAGCCCCGTCCACTTCATCGGATCGCTGGCTTTCAGTTCCTCCGTCACGCCCTCGGCTTTCGCCATCTGGCTGGTCAGCAGTTCCATCCGGGAGAGGGCCGCCTGCTCGATCTCCATCAGGTGCTGGTTCAGTCTGCCCGATGTCAGCAGGTTCGTGAAGGTCACTCTGCGGTGTTGTTTCAGGTATGTCCTCCGCAGCAATGCGTATTTCCCAAGGTGCATTTCCGGCTCCTGGGGTGGAAGCAGATTCGGCAGCCGGTAGCCGCCCTGCATCGTGTATGTCAGTTCGCTCATAGGGTTCGCTCCTTTCAGGCGTTGTGGTTTTCTTCTCAGCATCAGGATACTGGATTGTCGGTTTTTCTGCAAATGTGCGAGTTTCTCTTTCAGCCTGTCTTTGCAGCGTAAGCGCTGTGCGGGAAACGGCAGAAAGGCACATCTGCCCAATATCCCCTGTGGCTGTGCCGAGGGCATTTAGGGTTTCCGGGGTACTGAAATCCACAACATCCCGGAAATCATCGTCAGTAAAGTACCCTGCGGGTTCAATCCCACAACGAGCCAGCAGCATATAGCCAATGCTGTTTTCCAGCGCCCTGCGGTATTCCACCTCAATGTTCAGGTCGTCCAGTTCCTCCAAAAAGCTGTTTTCCTTGTAGTATTTCAGCTCCATGAGGTAGTCTGGCATATTGTCCTGGGCGGCATTTTTTGCCGCAGACAGCAGCGCCGCCGCAAGGTCGGTCTTATCTTCCAGTTCCCCGAAGCTGTTTTCCAGAGCCTCAATAACGGCAGGCTCATATTCCGGGCGCATTGTCCAGATCGGCACAGGCCGTGCGAACCGGCTTTCGTGGGTATCAGAAATGTCAAAGTAGTATTTGAGCCGGGAGCGTCCGACAGCATCTCCGTCAAAGACGGCAATGCCGGTTGCCCTACGATTGACCCAACGCCCGAAACGCTGATTCCAACCGTTTTTACCCTCAATCGGCAGGACGGCGGTAGCGTCCGGGCGCTGAGCATATAAAAGCACCTGCTCATCAAAGGGCAGGCGGAAGTTGTGGCAGGCCGTGGTCAGAAAGCTCTGCCAAGCCTGGGGAGCTGCCAGACCTGCGACTGTTTTGCGGTACAGCTCCATAATGGTTTCGTATCTTCTCGCCATCCGATACACCTCCTGTCATGGCAAAATTGTGTTTGATGGGCGGCTCATCGGATGCCGCCTTTTTGCAGCCTGCTGTGGTAATCGCTCACAGCCATATCCGCATCGGTCGCGGCAAACAAAAGCTGCCAGATCATTTCCACGGCTTCATTCTCGTACATAAAAATATCCACATATTCCTGACCCTCCAGATTGGTGCAAAGCCGGGAGAACCGCATCCGCTTATCCATCAGGTCATGGGCGTCATTGGCAAGACCGGGAATTTCCCGTTCCTCCGCATGGAACGCCAGAATGGTCATAAGCAGATCAAAATTATCGGGGTTCAGCTTCATGTGAACCGGGGGTAACTGTGCCATAGTATCCTACCTTTCTGCGGCTTGTTCCTGCCGCTGGCGGGGAATAGAAAACCCGTAGACTTTGGCAATGTCATCACCAAGCCTGCGGGTAATCCTCGTAATGTCAGCGCGAGTCGCCGTTCCAAAATACAGTTTTTCTTTCAAATGATCTATCTGAGACTGCCGCACACCGGGCTTGTAGGTGCGGTAGAGATAATGGTTTGTGCCGTCATGGTGGATCGCGTCACAGCGCAGGTCCCCCAGGCGATCAACATACCATGTGGCATAATCGGTGTCAGCGTACAGGCAATCGCTGATTTTTCCGCTTGCGATTTCCTTATATCCCATCCGCCGCCCATGCCACAGGCCCAGGTCGCCAATAACCAAAATGGGAGCCGAAAGCTGCACATTCAGGTTCATACGCTCGTCGCCCAGATAATCACCGTTGATTTCATACATCAGGGCAATCCGTTCCTGCTCGGACAAATCCGGGTAATCCGCTTCCAGATCGTCTTTCCAGTCATCGTAATCCAGATCATAATTGCTCCAGATGATGTGTCTGTCCTCGCTCATCGTGCATCCCCCCGATCTCTGTGCTTCGGGCGGATAGGCTGGCCGCTTTCATCGTAGTTCTTCGGGTCAGCGGCGGGAACTGCCCAGCCGAACATAGAACCGGCAGACATGGCCTGCTCCTGCGCTTTGCTGATGCCGGATTTTGCATTGTACTCATCTGCCAACGCACGATTCTCGGCCTTGCTGCCCATGTCAATATCCGTCCTGTAATACCCGGATTCTCCTTTCTTGATGATGATAAGCTCTCCCGTATCGGGGAGGACACTGTAACACTGCTCCGGCAGGGAGGACCGCAGCGGAATGACCGTGCTGCCGTTTCGCTCCATCATCTCGGCAAACTGGCAGATGTGAAGCAGGCTGTTCCAGCCACTTCCGATTTCCACATGATAATCGTCGATATACCGGCAGGTAAGGTCAGCCTTTTCACCGTCCGCATAGGTGATTCGGACTTTATCGCCGTCCGGGATACGAAACAGTTCCTTATAGTTTGGATTGATAAAGCGGATACCTCTTTCTGCCTGTTGCAAATGACGGTCAAGCCACTTTCTCTGATAGCAGTAGCAATACAGATTGTATTCGCCCCTGTTGGGGTTCAGGCGCAGCATATAGGAATACTGCTCCGTATCCGCCCGAAAACCAAACTCCCGGCCATCTCCGCCGAAGCTGCTTTCCGGTGTCCTCCAACAATAGGCGGTCAGTGCGCTGCGGCCCTTCAGTGCACCGCCGTAGTTCTCATCAAAGCGGAGGGCATTGATAACCTCGTCAAACTCTGCCTTGAAGTCCTCCGTTTTCAGATCTGCACGGAAATCAAAAAAGGTACTGAAAAACCCTTTTCCGTTGCTGTCCATATCCGCGCGGAGGTGTCCGATCAATCCCGTCTGCATGGAAATCTGCTGGCTCTGTGCATAGCAGTAATTTCGTTCTGCCGGGGTCATTGCCCGTATTGTCATATCCATCAGCGTTCCTGCTCCTTTCCTTTTTTATGTTTTTCAGCCTGCTGGAGTACCAAAAGGTAATGCTGGACCCATTGGGGCTGATTCTCCGGCTCCAGCACACCGAGAACATCCCTGCGCTCAAAGCGGCTCTGGCGGCCAGTGTAAACCTCTGTGCAAAAGACCGCCGTTCCGCGGCTGTGGGGATAAGCGCCGAAGCCACCCGTACATAATTTGACCTGGCTTGTGGCTCTCCGGTACTCAGGCCGCAGGACTTCTGGTTTGATAACAATGACCTTGCCATTCAGATCATCGTCATAGCTGATGGGCGTACACCCCTCAGCGGTGATAGGACTGTTGTCAATTCCCTGTATTTTGGGTTTGGACAGCTCCGCACGGGTTTTCTGGGCCTGCTCCATAATGCGCTGTCCGTATATCTCCATGATTTCCGGGAAATCGTCGCTGCCTACCGCATCGTAATACCGACCCAAAATCGCGTTGCTCTCATAGTAGGCAACCAAATAGGGGATGCCGTCTGAATCCGCCTGATTTTCACCCACCACGATCTCCCGATCTCCGATATACACGGACTGGATAATCTCATAATCTCCGGCCATGCGCTTTTCATCACTCATAGCTTTATCACCTCTCATATTCCTTGGACTTGGGCTTATACGGCACTGCAATGATGTTGTCGCCCTGTTTGAAAAATCTCTCCGGCAGCTTGAATTGCTCCTCATATTTCTGCGCAAGTTCCTTCGGCAGACTGAGAAACTTTTCGCTTTCAGCAGGGGCATAGCAGATAAAGAACTGCCCGAAAATAATGTCCACCATCTCCCGGCCTTTGGCTCCTTCTGGCTCGGAATAGATCGCCCGGTTGGGGAGCATACCGTTCATCTTGCCTTCTTCATTACAGATGATGGCGATTTCTTCCTCATACGGCATAAATTCCTCAATATCGCCTCCGACAAGACGCTGCATAGCTTCAAGGGAATCTTCAAGCTCGATCATCCTGGGGTATTTACCCGGTTCAACAAGCAGAACGGAGATTTTTTCTGCACTCTGCTCATTCATTCTCTCACTAACGCTACATTTCTCCGGTTGGAACGCAACCTGCTTGAAGCCAACGCTGTCGCAGAAGTAGAATCCCTGCGGTACTGCATCGCTTTCATAAACCTCCACAACATCAGAAACGGAGAGGGAACGGCCTCTGTAATCGGAAGGGTGGTTGATGTTCAGCATCGTATAGACCTCTTCCAGACTGATGCAATCCACCTCTTTGTCATATACCTTGTCGTAGATCTTGCTGTCTACCTCCGGGCTGCCCTGGAACCTCTCAAGGCGGTCATGCGATAGGAACATCATTCGGTGTTCATCCCTGTCGGAATTGATCTGATAAATTCTGATCTTCATATTTGTCCATAGCTCCTTTCCTTTGGGTTATGTAAAAGGGCAGCTTTGCAGCCGCCCCAGGCCGTTACTTCTTCTTAGACCTGATCTTCAAAAAGACCAGCGCCGCAAGAATGAACACGACCAGCCCGATGGCAATACCGGTTTTTGCGTCCATTATTCAGCATCCTCCTTTTTCTTCCTATTTTTGATTCCGAACACACCGCAGGTAACAGCACCCACAGCGGCAATGCCCATCAGGGCAATCCAAAGGGCCGGGTTGCTGTCATCGCCGGTTTTTGGGGTATCGCGCAGTTCATTGTGCATTTCCACCTTGGTCACGGCACCCTCAAAGACAGTGGCCTTCTTATCCGCAGGCAGCACATAGTTCTGAGATGCGCTGTTGGAAACCTCGCTGATGGTGTAATCACCAATGCGCAGGCCCTCCACGAGAATTTCGCCGTTCTTATCCGTGGTGAACACCTGCTCATAGCCGCCCACTCCGGTCACACGGAAAGAGAAGCCCTCCACCTTGCCGTCCGAAGATGTCTTGATGATTTTCAGGCTGCCTACCTGTGCCGCGTTGATAAAGCCTTTTCCGGCTTCATTTTCTACCGTCACGGTCTTGCCATGCTCGGTAATCTCAAAATAGTAAGCATTGCTGTCCAGATAGAAGCCCTCCGGCGCTTTGGTTTCCTTGACCAGATAGCCGCCGTATGTCAGTTCGCTCATCTCATAAATACCTGTGCTGACCTCAATGAGCGTTCCCAGCTTTTCGTCCTCAGCATCCAGCTCCTTGTTGCCGTTTAAGTCACGGTAGATTTCAAACTCCGCACCGGTCAGCTTGTTGTCCGGGTAATCCTTATCCACCTTGGTAAGCTGCACCGTGCCGCGAATCAGCGTGTTCTCAATCTCTACCTCGATCATGGCGCAATCCGCTTCGATGTTTACCGGGTAGACTTTCTCAGAAAGCACATAGCCTGTCGGGGCCTTGATTTCACGGACGATCCAGTTGCCGAAAGGAACCTGGGCAAAAGAAAAACTGCCGTCCTCTGCGGAGATGGCAGTCAGAATCGCAGTATCGGTTGTAAATTCTTCGGTATCAGCGGCAAACAGGCCAATCAGCGCACCGCCCAGAGCACTGCCGCTGTCGTCCTTTTTCATGCCCTGTACTTCACCATAGATCAGGTCGTTTTCAATGGCAGCGCCATCATTTGCTCGGATCTCCACAAGAGCCGTATCCTGTCCGGCATATTCAAATACAACCGGGTACTCGGTATCGGAAAGAATATAGTGGCTGTCGGTGGAGATTTCTTTCAGGCAGTAGCTGCCAAAAGGCAGATCCGTCTTGCCGGCAGAATGGCCGTTTTCGTCCACCGAGAGAATTTCCAGCAGACCGCCAGCCGGGATAGTGGAACCGTCTGCGGCAGTCAAATCCTCTTTTGCATAAAGGCCAAAGGTGACAGCGGTGATTTCGCCGTTCATGCCAATGCCGAACTTCTCATTCTGCTCCATGACTTTATCCAGAGAGACAAGGACTTTCTGGCGGTCATTATAGAAGCTGGCGGATGTTTCGGTAACTTCGATTTCCTGACCGGCATAGACAAGCTCGACGGCGCGGACATCGGTATTCAGCACCATACCAAAAGGTGCAGCAGTTTCGCGGATTTCATATTTTCCGAGATACAGCGGTTTGCTTTCTGCTGCCCCGTTTTCGTCTGTGGTAATGGTATCTACCACCTCACCTGCAGAATAACGGAGGGTGCCGTCCAGCGTAACCACATCTTCGGCGGCGGTGATTTCATAGACCGCACCGGGCAGGCCCTGCACCTCGTAGACAGGCTGATAAATTCCGTCGCTTTCGGTCACGGTGGCAAACACTTCGCCGGATTTGCTGATCTTGATGATCCCTTTCTGTGCCATGTTGGGCTTGGTAACTTCCACTACTGTCACAGAACTTTCCTCTGTTGCGTTGTCAGCGGTCACATCAAAGGAAACCGGGTCAGAGTTCAGCACATACCCATACGGAGCAGATACTTCCACAAGGGAATACCCGGAACCATACTCCAGCTTTTCAGGCGTCACCAGATAGCCCTCGTCATTGGTATAGAAGGTATCAGTGGTGGTCGGTGTCGGGTAGGTGAAGGTCATTTCCACCTTGCTGCCGTCCGGACGGAAAAGCTGGAAGCCCGCACCGGCATAGGGAATGGTCTTGCCTGTCTCTGCATCTACCTTGATGACCTTGATATAGCTCTCAAAGTTTGCATTGTTGGCAAGGTAGCGGTAAACCTGCCCGTCCTTTGCGATATACACATCAAAGTCGGCAAGCAGCTCACGCCCCTCCCAGCCGGATACCTGATGGACGGTATAGATACCGTAAGGGAGCTGCTTAGTCTGTGCAAAGCCGTTCTCGTCACAAATGAGATAATCACGCTCGCTGTCTTTGGCAGCATCATAGTTACCGGAGGATTTCAGATAAACGGAGAACTCTGCACCGGCTTCCGGGGTTTCCAGCTTGGTTTCGCCGTCGTCCGTGTGCTTGATGAGAGCAATACTGCCCTTGATGACCTGCTCATTCACATCATTGGCAGTGGAGTTATATTCCACGGTATAAAGCTGGGGTTCCGCACCTACATGGTAGGAGGTTTCGTCCAGCAGATAGCCCTCGGACGGGCTGATCTCGCGGATGCTCCAGTCATCATCACAGACATAATATGCGGTGACAAACTGACCGTTAGCATCGGTGGCGTAAGTGTCGATGAGCTGGTCGCCCTTGTAAATGCCATAAACAGCACCGGCAAGGGAGGCATTACCCTGGGGCGTGCCGGTTTCCCGGTCACTCTTGGTCACGGTGGCGCTCCACTTTTTCAGCACATTGGTGACGCTCTTTTCGGTGACGGCATTCCACTCCACTGCCGCCGTCTGGCTGTCGGGAACCACATAACGGATCGGGGTGTCTACTTCCTCCAGCACATAGCCGGAGCCGATCAGGACATCTTTGAAATACGCCTTGCCGCTGCTGTCGGTCACAGCGTATTCGTCCACGGCAATCCCGGAAAGAGAGGTTCCATACAGGTGGAACTTCATGCCCTCCACCAGGCCGTCCTCACTGGTCTTGGTCACAGTCAGATTGCCGCGCTTCAGCACATTGTTGAAGGTCACCGTTGTGGTTCGGCCTCCGATAACCGTCACGCGCTGAACGCTTTGCGGCTCATACTTCTCATAGCTCTGCTCGGTCAGCGTATAAACGCCGGGAGTCAGACCATCGATCAGGATTTCGCCTGCCGCATTGGTCATGACCGTCTGTTTGATCCCATTGCCTTCCACTGTGAAGGTGATGCCCTCCACCTTTCCATCCTCAGAAGTCTTTTTCAGGCCAATGGTTCCGGTAGGTGTTTCCACATTCAGATAAGCACTCACACCATCCGTATTTTCTACTCCTGTAACCAAATCCTGCAAATTGGGATCACCATAGGCAATCAGCTTGGCACTCTCGCTGACAACAGGAATGTTATTTCGGGTCGCCGTAATGCGTACCGAACCTTTGAACGGATCGGCAGAACTGATTGTCAGCGTGTTACCGGACTTGGAAACATTCACGTTGCGGTCAGAGCTGGAAAAGTCATACTCGGACAGAACGCCATTGGTATCCGTCAGGGTCAGCGTGTGTTTTCCGTCCTTGTATTCCAGTTCCCTGGACGAACCATTCATAAAGCTGGGAACCGTGTTGTGCCTTGTCAGCATGGATACGATCTGATCATAGGCTGCCGCTGCTCCGCTGTTGGGATAATTGGAGCCAAAATGCAGAGAGTAAACCGTGGTATCTGTCTGTGCATAGGAGCCTGTGGAATTACGGCACCCGGTGACAAACTCCCATACAAGAGTCTGCGTGGCCAGCCACTTTTCATCGTCGCTGCCGGTCAGACTGTCACGATTGCCCTGATAACCATACAGAAGCGCCAGCCCCACAGCCTTTTTCTGACTGGCTGAAAGAGCATTCCATGTTTCAGATGAGTTTTCAGTCAACTGGTTTCCGGTTTTCAGCGGAACACCGGGCTGAATACAAAATGCCGTGGAACCATCCACATACATCCGGTACTTGTTCTTGCCCGTTCCACCGGCAGTATAACCATTGATCACGGCGCTGGAATTATAGTACATCGCATTTCCTGCCGAATCGTAAGTGCGGGTAAAGGAAATCGTACCCACATCCCCTGTCGCTGCGAACGCAGTCGCCGGCAACAGGGACAAAACTGTGACCGCAGCCATGACCATTGCTGCGGCCTTTTTGAATAACTGTTTGATTTTCATTGTTACCTTCAAATCCTTTCTGTGTGATTTTACCGGCTGAAAAGAAATCCAGCCGTGGTTTGACATTTGGGCCTTGGTCCCTGTCTCCATACCTCTATTCGTCACAAAGCCTATCTCTCTTTTTCGGCTGGTACAGCAGGTTTAGAGGGGGTGAGGTGTGGAGAGGGGGAGAACGCCGGGATGCCCCTTGCAGATAAATGGGCAGACTTCCCCCTTGGCGGCCCGGTTATCGTTCCATATCCCGCTGTCGCTTGCGGTACAGTTCCAATGCTTTCACGATGGTATCCTCCATTTTCTTCGCGGGCGTCCCCGGAGAGAAGAATTTTGAAATACGCTCCTTGGGCATTTTGAATTGCTCCACCTGATTAGGCTTTTCCTCCTGCATGATGGACAGCAGAACATTGGCGTCCAATCTGCCCTCCTGAGAAAACTGCCGCATTTTGATGGCCTGGGCATGGGAGGGGGTGCAATCCTCGCTTTCCATGATTTCCACCAAATCCTGCTGTTCTTTTTCGGTAAGGTAGGACAACTCCACCGCAGGACGGAGGGCAATCTGCAAAATGTCCTTTTCTTTGAGGACAGAGTTATCTACCAAATCCAAAATTTCAGGGATAAGGTGGGTTAAGCGGATATATCGCCTCACTTGCGTTTGACTATCTCCTCCATCTTTTCCCACAATACTTGCAGATTCTTTTCCACTCCACTTCCAACCCAGTGGGTCGGAAGTTAAATCTGTCCGCTGTCCTTGTCGTTTCATTGCGTCCAGTTTCATCTTGTAGGCAAAGGCTTTCTCCGATGGCAAAATCTGTTCTCTTTGCAGGTTGGAATCGACCATGACAATGGTGGCTTCATCATCGGTCATATCCCGTACTATGCAGGAAAGCGTCTGCTTCTCTGCCAGCTCGCTGGCCATTCTTCGCCGGTGTCCGGCAATCATTTCATAGCCGCCCTCGGGTTTAGGACGCACCAGTGCAGGCACCAGCACGCCATACTGCTTTACGCTGTCCGCCATTTCCATCATGCTTGCATCCATTCGCACCTTAAAAGGGTGGTTTGGGAAGTCGCTGATTTCTTCCAGTGGAATATCCCGGACGATTTCCCGCTGGGCCTCGTCACGCTCGGCCTGGGTGGTAAAGAGGCTACCTACACTGAGCAGATCTGCCACGTTGTTTTTCGCCAATCGCAAGCACCTCCTTTACCAGACCTCCGTAAGCCGCTGCAGCCTGTCCTTTGGGTTCGTGCTTGAAAATACTCTTGTCCGCCGTGCTGACTTCTGCAAGGCGTACCGTTGCCGGAATGACCGTTTGCAGGACGGGCAGGTGCTTCCCAAAATTTTCTTTTACCGCCCGGACGGTATCCCTGCGGAAGTTGGTTTCATTGGCCATCGTCAGGAACACGCCGCCGATTTTCAATCTGGGATTGATCTGCCGCTTGATCTGCTGTACGGTGCCGACCAGCTCCGTCATGTCATCTGCCGCCAGATAATCCGCCTGGACAGGGATAAGAACATAGTCCGAGGCTGCCAGAGCGTTGATGACCAGCATACCCAGGGAAGGGCGGCAGTCCAGCAGTACATAGTCATAATCGTTTTTTACGCTGTCCACATACTGCCTTAACACGGTTTCGCGGCTCATAACATTTACGAGACCGGTTTCCACGGCAGACAAGGCACGGTTTCCCGGCACAAAGTCAAAGCCTTCATGGTGGTGCATGATCTCCGTGTGTTCGGCAATTTCTTTGCCGGATACCACATCACTCATCACATCACCGAGGGCGCGAGGCAGGTCATGGGGCTTTCTCAGGCCCAGCATCTTGGTCAAATCACCCTGCGGGTCAACATCGATCAAAAGGACTTTCTTGCCGTCTAATGCCAGCCCTGCGCCAATACAGTACACGCTGGTGCTTTTTCCAACCCCGCCTTTTTGGTTGGCTACGGAGATTACTTTTGTTTTCGCCATAAATGGATTCCTCCTTTTCTTAGATTTAGCCGTCTGCGGCGAAGCGGACGGCTATGTATGGGCATAAAAAAAGCCGCCTACTCTTTGCATAAAAGAATAAGCGGCATATGTAACCAATGCGATATTAAGTTTTACAGTGTATCTGATACCTTCAAAATCAGTTCGTCCACGCAGTCCGTATATCGCCCCTGTTGCAGTAACTTGTTCTTGAAACGAATAAGGCTTTGCACAACGAGACGGGTTTCGTCATTGCTCAAATACAGGTATCTCTTTTCTTTCTTCAACATCACCATCAGCCCTCCTTTGAGTATAGCTTACAAAAAGAATGGTTGTCTTACCACTGTGCGATTCAATCTCATCGGATAAACTTCATTACATTTGGTCAGACTGTGCCAAAACAGTTCATTCCTTATCATTTGCTCAGCATCACTTTAAGGAAGCATTTTCAATAACAGACATCAGAAAACAGCAGTAAAAACACTCTCCAGGAACCCCCTGATTTGGGGCAAAAGTTCCCCCATCTGTTAACTAAAATGGGGTCAAAAACGCTGGTTCCCCCATCGTTAACTACTAAAAACAGGGTCAAAACACGCCAAATCCTTTCAAATCATGACAAACAGTATCAGCGATTTTTGGCATAAGAAAACCCCGGAAAACCTTGATTTTCCGGGGTTTTTGAACCATTTTGATATAGTCTGAGCAGTCGATTAGCGCTTGCTGAACTGCGGTGCGCGACGTGCAGCTTTGAGGCCGTACTTCTTGCGTTCCTTCATTCTCGGGTCGCGGGTCAGAAAACCGGCGGCCTTCAGAGCGGCGCGGTACTCGGCGTTCAGGCCCAGCAGCGCGCGGGAGATGCCGTGACGGATGGCACCGGCCTGGCCGGTGACGCCGCCGCCCTGGACGGTGCAGACCACGTCCACCTTGCCGAGCAGGTCGGTGGTGACCAGCGGCTGACGGACGATCAGCTTCAGGGTGTCGAGACCGAAGTAGTCGTCGATCTCGCGGCCGTTGATGATAATGGAACCGGTGCCGTTCTCATAAACGCGGACACGGGCGATAGAGGACTTGCGGCGGCCGGTGCCGTAATGATACTGTTTCTTGCTCTCGTACATCGTCTTTTACCTCCTGATTAGTCCTGCGTCCAGGCTTCGGGCTTCTGGGCAGCATGGATGTGCTCCGGACCCTTGAACAGCTTCAGACGAGTAATGGCAGTTCTGCCGATGGTGTTCTTCGGGAGCATGCCCTTGACGGCCAGCTCCATGGCGAACTCGGGACGCTCGGCCATGAGGGTCTTGTACTTCGTTTCCTTCAGACCGCCGATCCAGCCGGAATGACGGCGATAATACTTCTCCTCCAGCTTGCGGCCGGTGAGAACAGCCTTCTCGACGTTGACGATGATGACGTAGTCGCCGCAGTCAACGTTCGGGGTGAAATCGGGCTTCAGCTTGCCGCGCAGCAGGTTGGCGGCGATGACGGCGGTACGGCCCAGGGGCTTGTCCGCTGCGTCCAGGACGTACCACTTGCGCTGAACGTCCTCTTTTCTGACCAGTGTCGTGGACATGAGTGAGTTCCTCCGTATATTGAAAATAAATATTTTGACAAAACCGGGCTGCACGCGTACAATATTCCCGTGCACAGCCTATTCTTTATACCACAGGAAAAACCGGCTGTCAAGCACAAAATTCGGAAATTTCATTTTTCTCCGGAAGAACTCTCGGATGCTCCGTTTTTCTCCCGGATACTCGCAAATGCTCAAGGGGCAATTTTTCGAAAAAACGGAGGAATTCGCATGCAAAGAATGATGGGACTCGTGCGCCGCTGCATCGAGGATTACCGGATGATCGAGCCGGGCGACCGCATCGCCGTCGGCGTGTCCGGCGGCAAGGATTCGCTGACGCTGCTGACGCTTCTGGCGGCGCTGCGGGAATATGTGCCCTATTCCTATGACCTCACGGCCATCACGATCGACATGGGCCTCGGCGGCATGGATTTCTCGCCGGTCGAGCGCCTGTGCGGGCGGCTCGGCGTGCCGTATTCCCGCGTGGAGACGGAGATCGGGCCGATCATCTTCGAGCACCGGAAGGAAAATAATCCCTGCTCGCTGTGCGCCAAGATGCGCCGCGGGGCGCTGAATCAGGCGCTGCTGGAGCAGGGCTATTCCAAGGTGGCGCTCGGCCACCACTATGACGACGCCGTCGAGACGTTCCTGATGAGTCTGCTGTTCGAGGGACGGATCGGCTGCTTTGAGCCGGTGACGTACCTCGATCGGACCGGCGTGACGCAGATCCGCCCCATGCTCTATCTGACGGAGGGCATGGTGCGCACGTTCGCGGCGGAGCACGACCTGCCCGTCGTGCACAATCCGTGCCCGGCCGACAAGCACACGAAGCGGCAGGAGATCAAGGAGCTCGTCGCCGTGCTGTCGAAGACGTACCCCGACCTCAAAACGCGTGTATTCGGCGCGATGCAGCGCCTGCCGCTGCCGCAGTGGGGCGTAACGCCGCACCCGCGCGGCTCACAGAAACAGCTGCATCAGCACGACGGCTGCAAAGCCGGGCAGGCCGAAAAAGCCGACGATGCAGGCCGCGGGCGCGGTGACGGCGATATAGAGCCCCGTCAGGGGCGCGAGTAAATTGACAAGGCCGAGCAGGACCGCGCCGCAGAGCGTGTTGATGCACAGCTTCCAGAACCAGCGCAGCGGCGTGGACAGCAGCCGCACGAGCAGAAACACTGCGACGACGGAAAGTGCAACGGATAAAACCTGCGTCATGGAAAATTCCTCCTGAAATGCAAAAAAAATGAACCAACGCGGCGTGCATTGTTTTGCCGCGCCGGGGCATACTGAAAGCGGACACAGTCCTGGAACATTTTCCGGCATCGGGCCAATGCACTTCGAACGGCCAATTCGAAGAGAAAGTGGAATCCATAGCCTGTGTCAAGTGCGCCGCGCGGCGTAAAACTGCCGCGGACGGTACGAAAGATACCCCCATGGGGCGGGGCGCTGCGGCCGCAGCGCCCCATGACGTTCTGATCTGGGCAGCGCCGCATCCGCGGCGCATTTTTTGTGATCCGGCGGCGCAAGGCCTCTGGATTTGTCATTGCGAGGCCCCAACGGGGCCGTGGCGCCCTGAGCGCGAAGCGCGAGGAAGTGCCCTTGGGGTGCAATCTCGGGAAGGCACTCGCAGTTCGTACAGATTGACGATAAAAACGTACAAACCGATTGCGTCTGTAGCGGCGCTCACTGCGCAGCCGTTGGCGGCTTTGCCGCCTTACGGATGCGGCGTCCCCTTTACGGGGGTTGAGCGCCATGCGCACCCGAGAATTACCGAGCGCCCTCGCCGACCGCACGCGCCCTGTAGGGGAGGGGACAGCCCGGCCACTACAAATTAACGATCAACCCAGCAGCCCTGCCTTTGCCTTCAGCGTCAGGATGCGCAGGACGCTCTCGTCGATGCGGGCCTCAGTCAGCGTGCCGTCTGCGGCGGCGTCACGCAGGGCCTGCAGGGCGGCGTCGAGGTCGTCCGGCATCAGGATGAGGTCGCAGCCGGCCTCGATGGCCAGCAGGGCTGCATCGCCGGGTGTGTAGTTCGCCGTGATTGCGCCCATGTTGTGCGCGTCCGTGATGACGACGCCGTCATAGCCCAGCTCCGTGCGCAGCAGGTCCGTCACAACGGCGGGGGAGAGGTCGCAGGGTGTGTTGTCGCCCGTGACGGCCGGGGCGGACATATGCGAGACCATGATCATGCCCGCGCCCGCCTCGATCCCGGCGCGGAAGGGCAGCAGCTCCGTCTCGCGCAGCTCGTCCAGCGTGCGGTTTGTGACGGACGTGCCGAGATGGGAGTCCGCCTCCGTGCTGCCGTGGCCGGGGAAGTGCTTCAGGCAGGCCAGCACGCCGCCCTCCTGCAGGCCGCGCGTCACGGCGGCGACCATATCGGAGGCGACGGCGGGGTCGCTGCTGAACGAGCGGTCGCCGATCTCCGTGTTGTTCGGATTCGTCACGATGTCTGCCACCGGTGCAAAGTCCACGTTGAAGCCTGCACCCTTCACCTGACCGCCCAGCTTTTTGCCCATGGCCTCAACGGCGGCCGTGTCTCCGGCCGCGCCGTAGGTCGCCATCGGGTCCAGTACATCCGTCAGGCCGACGCCGCTCAGGCGCGACACGCGCCCGCCCTCCTCATCCACGCCCAGCAGCAGCGGGATCTTGCTGTAGCTCTGCGTGGTCTGCAGCATCTGCGTGACCTGCTCGGCCGATACGATGTTCTGCGCGAAATACACCAGCCCGCCGACGGGCGTGCGTTCCAGCGCCTCGCGCGTGGCGTCCCCTGCCGCCGTGGCGGGGGAGAGGCCCGTCAGTGCGTCCGGCGTGACGACGAAGAGCTGGCAGAGCTTCTCGTCGAGGGTCATGCCGTCCAGGATCTCCTGCGCGGCCAGCTCCTCGGGCGGAGTGGTCTCCGTCGGGGCCTCCGTTTCGGTCGGCGCGTCCGTCTCCGGAGCGTCGGTCGGCACGGCGGAGGAGGAAGGCTCCGTCGGCTCCACGCCGCCGGTGGCCGTGGCCGGGCCTGTCTGCGTGATACGCAGGACGTAATAGACGATACCGGCTACGGCGACTGCGATGACCAGCAGCAGAACGGCGACCAGGAACCCGCCGCGATTGTGTTTCATGGAAATCGACCTCTCTATCTTTATAACGTATGACTTGATTTTTTCCTATTGTACCGGAAATGCGGGGAAAATACAAGGCGTTTTTTCGCGGAACATTGTAATTGTAGGGGAGCGGCATGCCTCGCCCGGCGCTGCGCTTGCGATTCGTACAGGCTGTCGATAAAAACGGACACACCGGCTGCGTCTGTAGCGGCGGTCACTGCGCAGCCGTTGGCGGCTTTGCCGCCTTACGGATGCGGCGTGCCCCTTGCGGGTTGTGACCGCCTAAGGCAGTTGCAGGTAAGCACAGCAGCAATTCAGCGGCGCAAGGCCTCCAGATTTGTCATTGCGAGGAGGCCGGTGGCCGACGTGGCAATCTCGGGTAGGCAGTTACGATTTTGCCGGGAGTATCTTGTTATCCAACCATGTTCTGCGAGATTGCCACGGGCGCAAAGCGCCTTCGCAATGACAAACTTGGGGGCATTGCGCCATAGAATCCGTGCCGCAATCATTGCCAGTCTGCATGGCGCTCGCTGAGCGCCGCTACAGACGCAATCGGTGCATACCATTTTAACGGCGGCCTGTACGAACTGTAAGTGCCTCCCCGAGATTGCACCCCAAGGGCACTTCCTCGCGCTTCGCGCTCAGGGCGCCACGGCCCCTTTGGGGCCTCGCAATGACAAATCTGATAATTTCTCGCCACAGAACTACTGCCGCAATCTTTGCCAGCCTCCATGGCGCTCAATGAGCGCCGCTACAGGAATGATATCCATAATAAATTCCGCGAGTCCGGCCCTTCGCAGATTTCTTGACATTTTGCAGCCGCCGGGATATACTATATTTATTATCACGATCATGAAACCATGCAGAGCGAGGGACATTATGGCCAAAAAGCAAGCATACGGCAACGAGAGCATTACCACGCTCAAAGGCGCGGAGCGCGTTCGCAAGCGCCCCGCGGTCATTTTTGGCTCCGACGGGCTGGACGGCTGCGAACACGCCGTGTTTGAGATCCTGTCGAACGCCATTGACGAGGCGCGCGAGGGCTATGGCAAGCTCATCATCGTCACGCGCTACGCCGACCGCAGCATCGAGGTCGAGGACTTCGGCCGCGGCTGCCCTGTGGACTGGAACGAGAAGGAGCAGCGCTACAACTGGGAGCTGGTTTTCTGCGAGATGTACGCGGGCGGCAAATACAACAATAATGCCAGCGAAAATTATGAATACAGCCTCGGCCTGAACGGCCTCGGCACCTGCGCCACGCAGTATGCCTCGGAGTATTTCAACGCGCGGGTCTTCCGAGACGGCTTCGAGTATCACCTCCACTTCAAAAAGGGCGAGATCGACGGCCAGATGGAGAAAAAGCCCGCCGACCGCAAAAAGACCGGCTCACTGTTCCACTGGAAGCCGGACCTCGAGGTCTTCACGGACATCGACATCCCCGTGGAGTATTATCTTGACACGCTCAAGCGGCAGGCCGTCGTCAACGCGGGCGTGACGTTCCGCTTCCGCAATCAGGTCGGCAGCAAGTTCGAGACGACGGAGTTCTGCTATGAGCACGGCATCCTCGACTACATCACGGAGCTGACGGACGGCAACGCCTTCACCATGCCGCAGTACTGGGAGACGGAGCGCCGCGGCCGCGACCGCGCGGACAAGCCGGAATATAAGGTAAAGATCACGGCGGCGCTGTGCTTCTCGCGCAATCTGAGCCGTCTGGAATACTATCACAACTCCTCGTGGCTCGAGCACGGCGGCGCGCCGGACAAGGCCGCGCGCAGCGGGTTCGTCTCCGCCATCGACGCCTATCTCAAGCAGAACGGCAAATATGCGAAGAATGAATCGAAGATCACGTTCCAGGACGTGGCGGACTGCCTCGTGCTCGTGACGAACTGCTTCTCCACGCAGACGTCCTATGAGAACCAGACGAAGAAGTCCATCAACAACCGCTTCATTCAGGAGGCTATGACGGAGTTCTTCCGCAGCCGCCTGCAGGTCTATTTCCTCGAGAACAAGCAGGAGGCCGACCGTATCGCCGAGCAGGTGCTCATCAACAAGCGCAGCCGCGAGACGGCCGAGCGCGCCCGCATCACGGTCAAAAAGAAGCTCTCCGGCAATCTCGACATCGCCAACCGCGTGCAGAAATTCGTCGACTGCCGCAGCCGCGACGCCAGCCGCCGCGAGCTGTATATCGTCGAGGGCGATTCCGCCATGGGCTCTGTCAAGCTCTCACGCGACGCGGAGTTTCAGGGCATCATGCCCATCCGCGGCAAAATTCTCAACTGTCTGAAGGCGGACTATGCCCGCATTTTCAAGAGCGAGATCATCACGGACCTGCTGCGCGTCATGGGCTGCGGCGTCGAGGTGCGCGACAAGCACGTCAAGGACCTGACGGCCTTCGACCTCGGCAGCCTGCGCTGGAACAAGATCGTCATCTGCACCGATGCCGATTACGACGGCTTCCAGATCCGCACACTCGTGCTCACGATGCTCTACCGCCTCGTGCCCACGCTCATCCGCGAGGGCTATGTCTATATCGCGGAGACACCGCTGTTCGAGATCACCTGCAAGGACAAAACGTGGTTCGCCTATAACGAGACGGAGAAGGCTGATATCCTGAAAAAACTCGAGGGAAAGAAGATTTCCGTCGCGCGCTCGAAGGGCCTCGGCGAGAACGAGCCGGAGATGATGTGGCTCACGACGATGAACCCCGAAACGCGCCGCCTCATCAAGGTCATGCCGGAGGACGCGGAGAAAACGGCGTTCTATTTTGACCTCCTCCTCGGCGATAATCTCGCCGGAAGAAAGGAATATATCGCCGAAAACGGCAGCCAGTATCTGGAAATGGCGGATATTTCGTAGTGTAAAATTTAACGAGGCTGCCGGATGTGCGTTGTAGGGGAGGGGCACGCAGAAATAAATGAATACTGAAGACTGAAAAATGAAGAATGAATAATTCACGGGCCTTCGGCCATGCGTTGTAGGGGAGGGGCATGCCCCTCCCGGCTGCGCACTGGCGTGAGGTACGGGCTGACGTTAAAAAGGCAATGGCCCCGACAGGGCCTGTAGCGGCGCTCAGTGAGCGCCTTTGGCAGTTGCAGGTTTCCAGGCATTTTCGGCGAGCGTACAGGCTTTCAAGTTTGTCATTGCGAGGAGGCCGGAGGCCGACGTGGCAATCTCGCAGTACCCGGCTGCATCGTGGGAAAGCTACCGGCGAAATCGCAACTGCCTTCCCGAGATTGCCGCGTCGCTTTGCTCCTCGCAATGACACATCAGGCGGGTGCAGCGGTAACAACGGTGCATCCTATCAAATTGGTGCTATTGATTGCCGCTTCGCGGGCGTGGCTGTCCCCGCCCCTACATTGATATGCGAAACTGCCCGCAACGAAATCTCTATTCACGAACAAAATAAACTGTAAAGGGATCGGTTTATGGCAAGAAAAAAGAAGGAACCCGAGCTCAAAAAGAATATTGACACGGCGCATGTCGAGGGCCTGCGGGCCGAGGTGCTCGAGCAGCCCATCACCGACACGCTGACCGGGAATTATATGCCCTATGCGATGAGCGTCATCGTCTCGCGCGCCATCCCGGAGATCGACGGCTTCAAGCCGTCACACCGGAAGCTGCTGTACACGATGTACAAAATGGGCCTGCTGAACGGCGGGCGGACAAAATCCGCCAACATCGTCGGACAGACCATGCGCCTGAACCCGCACGGCGACGCCGCCATCTACGAGACCATGGTCCGTTTGGCGCGCGGCAACGAGGCCCTGCTCACCCCGTTCATCGACTCGAAGGGCAACTTCGGCAAGGTCTATTCCCGCGATATGGCTTACGCCGCCTCGCGCTATACCGAGGCGAAGCTCGACCCCATCTGCGCCGAGCTGTTCCGCGATATCGACAGCGAGACCGTCGATTTTGTGGATAACTACGACAACACCATGCTCGAGCCTGCTTTGCTGCCGACGACGTATCCCAACGTCCTCGTCTCGGCCAATATGGGCATCGCCGTCGGCATGGCCAGCAACATCTGCGGCTTCAACCTCCGCGAGGTCTGTAAGGCCACGGCCGCGTGGATCGGGAATCCGGAATGCGACCTGCTCTCGGTCATGCCTGCGCCGGACTTCTCCACGGGCGGCGAGCTGCTGTATGACGCGGCGGAAATGGCGGAAATCTACCGCACAGGCCGTGGCAGCGTCCGCCTGCGCGCCCGCTGGCGCTACCTGAAGGAGGGCAATCTCATTGAGATCTATGAGATCCCCTACACCACGACGACGGAGGCCATCATCGACAAGGTCTCCGAGCTCATCAAAGCGGGCAAAATCCGCGAGATCTCCGACATGCGCGACGAGACCGACCTGTCCGGCCTGAAGCTGACGATCGACCTCAAGCGCGGCGTCGAGCCGGATAAGCTCATGCAGAAGCTCTTCCGCTCAACGCCGCTGCAGGACAGCTTCGCCTGTAATTTCAACATTCTCATCGCGGGCATGCCGCGCGTGATGGGCGTACGCGAGATCATCGAGGAGTGGACGGCATGGCGCACGGAGTGCGTCCGCCGCCGCCTGTTCTTCCAGAAGCGCAAAAAGAGCGAAAAGCTCCACCTGCTGCAGGGCCTGCGCCAGATCTTGCTGGACATCGACAAGGCCATCCGCATCATCCGCGAGACGGAGTCCGAGGCGGAGGTCGTGCCGAACCTGATGATCGGCTTCGGCATCGACGAGGTGCAGGCGGAGTTCGTGGCAGAGATCAAGCTGCGCAACATCAACAAGGAATACATTCTGCGCCGAACGCAGGAGGTCGACGCGCTGGCCGCCGAGATCGCCGAGCTGGAAAAGACGCTCGGCAGCGAAAAGCGCATCCGCCGCCTCATCGTGCAGGAGCTGGACGCCGTTGCCGCAAAATACGGCACGGACCGCCGCACCGTCATCGTGGAGGACGCGGCGGAGCTCGACCCGGAGCCGGAGGAGGAGACGCCCGATTATCCCGTGACGATCTTCGTTTCCCGCGAGGGCTATTTCAAGAAGATCACGCCGCAGTCGCTGCGCATGTCCGGCGAGCAGCGCTTCAAGGAGGGAGACGGCCTGCGCTTCTCGTGCGAAACGACGAATGCGGCGGAGCTGCTCGTCTTCTCGGACCGCTGCCAGGTCTATAAGGCGCGCTGCGCCGATTTTGACGACGGCAAGGCCTCGCTGCTCGGCGACTATCTGCCCACGAAGCTTGGCTTCGAAGAGGGCGAGAGCGTCGCGGCCGTCTGCCTGCCCGGCAACTACAGCGGCAGCATGCTCTTCCTGTTCGCCAACGGCAAGGCGGCGCGCGTGGAGCTTTCCGCCTATCAGACGAAGTCCAACCGCCGCAAGCTGACCGGCGCCTACAGCGACCGCAGCGAGCTGCGCGGCATTTTCCTGCTGCAGGAGGATGTGCAGCTCGTGCTGTACTCCACCGAGGGACGCGCCCTCATTCTGCAGACGGCCCAGCTGGCCCCGAAGACAACGCGCACGACGCTCGGCGTCGCCGTTCTCACGCTCCGGCGCAAGGCAGAGCTCTCCCGCGCCTGCCCACTTGCCGAAAGCGGCATTGTGAACGAGTCGCGCTACCGCACCCGCACGCTCCCCGCAGCGGGCGCGCTGCTCCGCGAGGAGGATGCCGCCGAAAAGCAGCTCTCTCTCGAAGAGCTCTAAGGAAATTCTGAATAATCAGCAAAGGAAGCTCTGAATAAATCAGCAAGAGTGGATGGCGAGAGATTTTTTGGCAAGGCGAGGTATGGAAAGTGCAGTTGTACTTTGTGTACCCGCAAGGGGCATGCCGCATCCGTAAGGCGGCAAAGCCGCCAACGGCTGCGCAATATTTCAAGTTTTTCATACCGATGGATTGACGAAAAAGCTCCGGCATCCGCCGCAGATGATTGATTCAGAGTTTCCTGAAAACAGCATTCCCGGCCGGGCCGTCCGGCGCAAAAGAAAGAAGGAGGAACATCGCATGAAGGCCCTGAACCAGCAGAAAACCGAGTTATTTCGCAATATCCTGCTTATTACCTTAGGCAGTCTCCTCTACGCGCTGAATTTTGACCTGTTTCTGGAGCCGGGCGGCATCAGCAGCGGCGGCGTCTCCGGCATCGCCATGATCATCGTCTATGCCGCTCACCCGAAATTCCTGACGGTCGGCATTCTAAACGCCATGATCAACATCCCGCTGTTTCTCTGCGGCCTGAAAAAGATCGGACGGCATTTCTTCTTTGGCTCGCTCTACAGCACGGTGCTGACGTCTGTTTTCCTTGACCTGTTCGCCCGCATCCTGCCGGTCCCGACCGTCGAGCCGCTCGTGGCGGCCCTGTTCGGCGGCGTGTTCATGGGCGTGAGCCTCGGCCTCGTGTTCCTGGGCAACGCCTCGACGGGCGGCGTCGACATCGTCGCACGCCTGATGAAGCTGAAATTCCGCAATTTCCCCATCGGCAAGATCATCCTCTGCATGGACCTGACCATTGCCGTCATCACGGGCGTAGTCTACCGCGACTTCAACAACACGCTCTACAGCGTCATTGCCATGGTCGTCTCCTCCATGGCGCTCGACCGCGTCGTCTACGGCATGGATTATTCCAAGGTCGCGCTCATCATCACGGAGAAGTATGAGGCCATCGCCACGGCCATCGACAGCCAGCTCGACCGCGGCGTGACCCTGCTCAGGGGGCAGGGCTATTATAAGCGGCAGGACAAGATGGTCCTGCTCAGCGCCGTGAAGCGCAAGCAGCTCGCGGAGCTGAAGGAGCTGGTCATGGACATCGACCCGGACGCCTTCATCATCCTGCAGGATGCCCATCAGGTGCTGGGCGACGGCTTCAAGCGGTACGACCGAAATGAATTGTAAGGAAACGCCGCACAATTGCAGCTTCGGCCTTCGCCGGATATGCTCTCACTGAATTGTGCGGTGCTGCCGAAAAGCCCAAAAGGAGGACGCCGCCGTGCGGAATTTCATTGCCTGTCTGCTGCTGCTCGGCCTGCTGGCCGGGCTATCCGCCTGCGGCGCGGACGACAGCTATCTCTCCGTCCGCACCCACGTTGAGCCGAGCATACCTGCAACGGAGACCCCGCAGCAGGAGGAGCCGCCCACGGCCGGCAACCGCAGCGAGCTGCGCGGCGCGATGCTTTCATTTGTCCGCAACTGGACGGAGCAGGGCGAGATCCGCATCTCGGGCTACAGCGGCGATCTTACCGCCGACCTGACGGAGACCGTGCGCTACATCACGCAGGAGGACCCCATCGGCGCCTACGCCGTGGACTATGCCGATGCGGAGCTGCGCGGCGACGCGCAGACCGGCACCGTCGAGGTCAGCATCGTGTTCCGCCGCTCCGCGGCGGAGATCGATGCTATCGTGACCGTGAGCGGCGTCAACGGCGCGCATGCGAAGATCCGGCAGGCGCTGGCTAATTTTGACGCGGCGCTGACGCTGCGCATCCGCAGCTATGAGGATGCGGACTTCTCCGGCTACATCCGCACCTACTGCCTCGAGCATCCGGACAGCGCCATGGCCCTGCCGGAGGTCTCGGCGGCCGTCTACCCGGAGACGGGCGAGACGCGCATTCTGGAGCTGCATTTTACCTACAGCCAGCCGCGCGACACGCTGCGCAGCATGCAGGCCGCGGTGAACACCATTCTGGACTCTGCCGCTGCCTATGTGGAGAGCGGCACGACGCCCCGGCGCTGCGCAGAGCTGTTGGCCCGCTTCCTGCTGACCCGCTTTACCTATACGACTGCGGAGGAGACGCCGGACATGCCTGCCTATGATCTGCTGAGCAGCGGGCGGGCGCACAGCCTGTCGTTTGCCTCGGTGTTCTATGCCGAGTGCACCCGTGCCGGGCTGGCATGCCGTCTGGTCAGCGGCACGCGCGGCGGCGAGACGCACTGGTGGAACCTGCTGCAGCTCGAGGAAACGTGGTATGCTGTCGACCTGATGCGTTCCGTGGAGCAGGGCGGCGATTCCCTCGACCTGCTCGATCCCGCCGCGCTGCGGGACGAAGGCTATGACTGGGACGCGGAGGCCTATCCCTCCAATCCTGCGCCGGAGCCGGAGGAGCCGACGGAGCCGTAAAGGCAGCACTGCCACAATTGCATCTTCGGCCTTCGGCGGATATTTTTTGCCGAATGCACTCGCTGAATTGTGCAGTGTTGCCTGAGATAAATTTCGCGCTTTTGCAAAAAAAGACTTGACAAATCGAGCCGATCCCGCTATAATGATTCCTGCAAATGCGGGTGTAGCTCATCTGGTAGAGCGCCACCTTGCCAAGGTGGAGGTAGCGAGTTCGAGCCTCGTCACCCGCTCCAGAATCGAAAACCGTTGTCACTTGACAACGGTTTTCTTTTACTTCTGCAGAATCTTCGAACCGATCGCCTGCGGGCCTCGGCAGAAGCAATCATTGGAGGAATCGTCCATGCCGCTGGATCTAACCGGAAGCAATCTGTTTTTTGTGCTCGTCCTGTTCAGCGCAGGCCTGTTCTGTATCATGAAGGGCGGCGACCTGTTCGTCGACGCGGCAACATGGATCGCCGAGTCAACCGGCATCCCGAAGTTTATCATCGGCGCGACGGTCGTCAGCTTCGCTACGACCATGCCGGAGCTGCTTGTGTCACTGTTCTCCGCCTTCGAGGGAAACGCGGACATCGCCGTGGGCAACGCCGTCGGCTCCGTCACGGCCAACACCGGCCTCATCCTGTGCATCTCCCTCGTGTGCATGCAGTGCGCCATGACGCGCAGGCAATATGCCGGGAAGGCCTGCCTGCTGCTGGCCGCCATCGGCCTGCTGTTCGTCTTCACGCGCGACGGCGCCCTCTCGCTGTGGGAGAGCGCGGCCGTTCTGGCCGTATTCGTCTTCTACATGGCCGAGAGTCTGCTGGCCGGGCGGCGCGAGCAGGGGGCTGAGCAGCCCGCGGAAAAGCCGAAGAAGGACGGAAGGACCGTCGCGTGGAACATCGGCAAATTCGTGCTCGGCGCGGCCGCCATCGTGCTTGGCGCGCAGCTGCTTATCGACAACGGCTCGGAGCTGGCTCGCCGCATCGGCGTGCCGGATGCCGTTATCGCCGCCACGATGATCGCCATCGGCACCTCACTGCCGGAGCTCGTCACGACCATCATCTCCATCCGCAAAAAGCAGGCCTCGCTCTCTGTCGGCAATATCATCGGCGCGAACATCCTCGATCTGACGCTCATCATGCCGCTGTGCGCCCTGCTGCAGGGCCGCCCGCAGCCCATTGAGCGGCAGGGTATGCTGCTCGATATCCCGGCCTGCCTCATCATCAGCGCAGCCGTGATGATCCCGGCGCTTGCCTGCGGCAGGTTCAAGCGCTGGATGGGCATCCTCGCAGGGGCGCTGTATATCGCTTATCTTGTTATTATGTTCACCTGCTTCGGCGTTGCCTGAGCGGGGGGCAAAGCTCCGGAAAAAAGCGGACAGGTCGATCTGACCTGCCCGTTTCAGCTTGTCAAAAAAAGTCCCTTTGGGCTTTTTTGACAAGCTGCTTTCAGAATTGCAAAATGAATTATTGTAGCATTCTTTTGCAATTCTGCCGCTGCGGTGGGTGATGGAACGCGAAAGGAAACCCTGACGGTTTCCTTTCACACGATCCTTCCCTCCGAGAC
>ERZ791908.138-NODE-138-length-99016-cov-4.962500_pt1 | contig 99016 bp, 77 predicted proteins | sample MGYA00510144_ERZ791908 | MGnify/ENA primary metagenome ERZ791908 (study PRJEB30046, sample SAMN00792105) | human gut metagenome | study: EMG produced TPA metagenomics assembly of the A metagenome-wide association study of gut microbiota in type 2...
AATATCGACCTCCAATCGTTAGATGCTTGGTCTAACTTTTGGGGGTCGGTACATTTTACACGTATACACCGTTGCTTTTTTGCCATACGATAATTCGTTTTTCGATGAGATGATTAGGGGATCAGTTTGAACGTAAAAATGAAGCAAAATGTTGTATGTGTGTATACAAAAATCCTTTAATTTTATCATGCATCCGGCTGTATTTCGCCAGCTGCTGGACGGCAGAGGCATCGGCTGGAGTCGGAGATACTGTATACACTGTTGTGGGCGCTGCACAAGGAAATATCCCCTTGGCAGGTCGTTTTGTCGAAAATGTCATAGAATTAACAAATAATCGTTGGATATTTATGCTATAATAACAATCATGGCGTATAAATATCCATTGTACAAAATAAATACTTGTAAAATCCTGCCCGTTTTATTGACAGAATGCTCTGTCGGACATATACTTGTATACGTAAATACGAAAATAACGGAAGAGGTGATTACATGCTGGAACAATCTAAAAAGACACATTTACTTGAGCAGGCAAGTTATAAGTACAGTCTGCAGGATGTGAAGAAGCCGAATCTTTACCGCGATATTTATGACTATGACAACGTGCCTAAAGTTGCGTTCAACCATCGCCGCGTTCCGATGAACATGCCGGAGGATATCTGGATTACGGACACAACTTTCCGTGATGGTCAGCAGTCCAGAGAACCGTATACGGTAAAGCAGATCGTGGATCTGTATAAGATGATGGCCCGGCTGGGAGGACCATATGGAATTATCCGCCAGTCGGAGTTTTTTGTGTACACGAAGAAGGACCGCGAGGCGCTGGAAAAGTGCATGGAACTGGGATATAAGTTCCCGGAGATTACGACATGGATCCGCGCGACCAAGAAGGATTTTCAGCTGGTAAAGGATCTGGGAATCAAGGAAACGGGTATTCTGGTATCCTGCAGCGATTATCACATCTTCCATAAGATGAAGATGACCCGCCGCCAGGCTGTGGATTACTATCTGGAGACAATCCGCTCTGCCTTTGATGCCGGCCTGATTCCACGCTGCCATCTGGAGGACATTACCCGGGCAGACTTCTACGGATTTGTACTGCCGTTTATTACTGAGATCATGAAACTCTCTGATGAAACTGGTATTCCGGTCAAGATCCGTGCCTGCGACACGATGGGCTATGGAATTCCGTATTCTGAAGTTGCGCTGCCGAGGAGTGTGCCGGGCATTATTTACGGTCTGCAGCATTATGCCGGCGTTCCGAGCGAGATGCTGGAGTGGCACGGTCATAACGATTTCTACAAGGCAGTGCCGAATGCGGCAACAGCCTGGCTTTACGGTGCCTGTGCCGTCAACTGCACACTGCTGGGAATCGGCGAGCGTACCGGAAACATTCCGCTGGAGGCCATGGTATTCGAATATGCGTCCCTGAGGGGATCGATGGACGGCATGGACCCAACGGTAATTACGGAAATTGCCCGCTACTACAGAGATGAACTGCATTACAAGATTCCGCCGATGCAGCCGTTTGTCGGTGAGGATTTCAATGTCACCCGCGCAGGCATTCACGCAGACGGACTTCTGAAGGATGAAGAGATTTACAACATCTTCAACACGAAGAAACTGCTGAACAGAAAGCCTGGAGTCGTCGTCAGCAAGACCAGCGGAAATGCCGGAATCGCTTACTGGATTAATGAGCATTACGGACTTCCGAAAGACCGCGAGGTTGAGAAGGATGACCCGAAAATCCATGAGATCAAGAAGTGGGTGGATGAGCAGTATGCAGACGGCAGAACCACCGCACTGGCCACCAGTGAGCTGGAGAAGCAGGTTAAGAAGCACTGGGGCGAGCACCCATTTCAGAAATAGACAAAAAGCGAATCAACCAAGGAGATAAAAACAGTGAAAATGGAATATAAGACAATCTCTCTGGCTGACCGGGTTTTCGACCAGCTGGAGCACAATATCCTGAACGGCACCTATGCCAGGGGAGAAATCATCAGTGAAAAGAGACTGACCGCAGAACTGGGGGTCAGCCGCACACCGATCAGGGAGGCGCTGAACCGTCTGATGGCGGAGGACCTGATTGAAGAGTCCACAAACGGAACGGTTGTTCTGGGTATGACCTTTGATGATGTCAGCGACATTTATGAAGTCAAGCGCCGTGTAGAAGTTCTGGCCACCAGAAGAGCAGCGGAGCACATCACCGATGAACAGCTCGCTGATATGAAGGAAATCATTGAGAAGCAGGAGTTCTACGCGCAGAAAAATGATACAGACAAGGTCAGAGATCTGGACACAGAATTCCATGATCTTCTCTACGTTGCGAGCCGGAGCCGTGTGCTGAAGAGAATTCTGCAGCCGCTCCATCACAAGCTGATGCGTTACAGAAAGGCATCCCTGGAGCAGACAGAAAAGCGTCTGGCAGAGTCCATCGCAGAGCATCATCAGATTATGGACGCTCTGGCCGATCACGACGGCGATAAGGTCGAGACACTGATGCAGATGCATATCGAACATGCCTATAAGGGAGTTCTGCAGAGCTACGAGATTCTGTCAAAGAAAAAAGAGGAAGAACGCAAACAGGCTGCAGGTATTGTGGAAGGAGAGGAATAATGGGACTGACCATTGCACAGAAAATCATTAAAAATCACCTGGTAAAGGGAGAGATGATTCCGGGAAAGGAAATCGGTCTGAAAATCGATCAGACACTGACCCAGGACGCGACAGGAACGATGGCGTATCTGGAATTTGAAGCGATGGGAATTCCTCGTGTAAAGACAGAGCTTTCCGTTGCCTACGTTGACCATAACACGCTGCAGTCCGGATTCATGAACGCGGATGACCACAGATTCATTCAGTCCATGGCCTATAAACACGGACTGAAGTTCTCCCGTCCGGGAAACGGCATCTGCCACCAGGTTCATCTGGAACGTTTCGGAAAGCCGGGAAAGACCCTGATCGGATCCGACAGCCATACTCCGACCGGCGGCGGAATCGGCATGCTGGCCATGGGAGCCGGCGGACTGGATGTAGCTGTTGCCATGGGCGGCGGAGCTTACTACATTAATATGCCGAAGATGATTAAGGTCAACCTGACCGGAACCCTGAAGCCGTTTGTCACAGCCAAGGATATTTCCCTTGAAATACTCCGCATTTTGTCTGTAAAAGGCGGCGTCGGATACATCGTAGAGTGGGGCGGCCCTGGCATTAAGCAGCTGTCCGTTCCTGAGCGTGCGACGATCACCAACATGGGAACAGAGCTCGGTGCGACCACATCCATCTTCCCTTCTGATGAGGTTACTCACGCTTTCCTGAAGGCAGAGGGAAGAGAAGAAGATTACACACCGCTGGCAAGCGACCCGGACGCTGAGTACGATAAGGTTATCGACATCGATCTGGATAAGCTGGAGCCGATGATTGCCTGCCCGCACAGCCCGGATGCCGTCAAGACCGTTGCTTCCCTGAAAGGAACCAAAGTTGATCAGGTCTGCATTGGATCCTGCACCAACTCATCCCTGTTTGATATGCTGAAGGTTGCGGCCCTCCTGAAGGGAAAGGTCATCGACCCGTCTGTCAGCCTCTCCATTTCACCGGGATCCAAGCAGGTTCTGACCATGCTGGCAGACTGCGGCGCACTGTCCGATATCATTGCTTCCGGAGCAAGAGTTCTGGAATGTGCCTGCGGCCCTTGCATCGGCATGGGATTTTCCCCGAACTCCGGCGGCGTTTCCCTGCGCACATTCAACCGTAACTTCTTAGGAAGAAGCGGAACCAAAGACGCAAAAGTCTTCCTGGTATCTCCGGAGACGGCTGTTGCCGCTGCACGGACCGGTGAAATCACCGATCCGAGACTCTTAGGAGAGATGCCTGAGATCACGATGCCGGATTCCTTCAAGATTAACGATACTGCAGTTATCGATCCTGCACCTGTGGACAAGGCCGCAGAGGTAAAGATCCTGAAGGGACCGAACATTAAGGAGTGCCCGCTGGGCGAGCCTGCGAAGGAAACCCTTGATGCAGAACTGATTTTGAAGGTAGAAGACAACATTACAACTGACCATATCATGCCGGCAGGCTCCAAGATTCTGCCGTACCGTTCCAACATTCCGCACCTGTCCCAGTACTGCTTCGAGGTCGTCGATCCGACCTTCCCGGAGCGTGCGAAGAAGGCAGGCAGAGGAATCATCGTCGGCGGAGAAAACTATGGACAGGGTTCATCTCGTGAGCATGCAGCGCTCGTTCCGCTGTACCTGGGTGTACGCGCAGTCATCGCCAAGAGTTTTGCCCGCATTCACGCCGCCAACCTGATCAACGCAGGAATCCTTCCGCTGACCTTTAAAGATCCGGCGGATTACGATCAGCTGACTCAGGGCGACAAGCTCGAAATCAGCGGTGTTCTGGAAGGACTCGAGTCCGGATCCTTCACGCTGAAAGACCTGACCAGCGGCGAAGAAATTCCGCTTGTGGGCCAGTTTACAGAGCGCCAGAAGACCATGATTAAGGATGGAGGACTTCTCCGCATGGTCGCTGCACAGAATGCTTAGACAAAAATCAAATTGCCAGGAGAAAACGGATATGACAAGCGAAAGAGATAAGAAAGCTGCTGAACAGGGCGGCGGACTGAAGGAGCTGATTAACATGAGTTTAAAGGAAATTAACGAGATGACGGTAGTGAGTGATGTGTGCGGTCAGTTCCGCACCCTGCTGACCGAACAGCTCGGCCGCGTCATGCGCATGGAAGAGGAAGCAAAAAATAAGAAAGACTTCCGCAATCTGCCGGTTGTCACGATCGGCATCTGCCCGGGAGACGGTATCGGACCGAGCATTTCCGAGCAGGCTGTCCGTGTGCTGAAGCATCTGCTCAGCGGACCGATTGAAGAAGGAAAGGTTATCCTGAAACAGATTGAAGGCCTGACCATTGAAAATCGTCTGGCACAGAAGAAGGCTGTTCCGGATGATGTTCTGGAAGAAATCAAGAAGTGCGATGTTCTTCTGAAGGGACCGACAACAACTCCGAAGGGAGGAACTCTGGAAAGCGCCAATGTTGCACTGAGAAGAGAGCTGGATCTGTATGCAAACGTTCGCCCGGTTCAGGTTCCGGAAAAAGGCATCGACTGGATCTTCTTCAGAGAGAACACAGAGGATCTGTATGCAGTCGGAAGCCGCGGAATTGAAGTCCCTGGAAAACTTTCCATTGACTTCAAGGTCATCACAGAACCGGGAACACGTCGTATTGCGAAGGCAGCCTACGATTACGCTGTCGCAAACGGAAAGACAAATGTAAATATCGTCACCAAGGCGAATATCCTGAAGAAATCCGATGGCAACTTCTCCAGAATCTGCCATGAGCTGGCTATGAAATATCCGACTCTGAAGCTTCAGGACTGGTATATTGATATTATGACCGCCAAGCTGCTGGATGAGACCAGAAGAAAAGACTTCCAGGTATTCGTCCTTCCGAACCTGTATGGTGATATCATCACCGATGAGGCAGCAGAAATTCAGGGCGGCGTCGGAACGGCAGGAAGCTCCAATCTGGGTGACCAGTACGCAATGTTTGAGGCCGTACACGGGTCTGCAGACCGAATGATTGAAGAGGGAAGAGGCCAGTACGCCAACCCTGCCAGCCTGATCAAGGCGACAGCTATGATGCTTTCTCACATTGGTTATGATAAAGAGTCAGAGAAGCTGGATAAGGCACTGGATGAGTGCTGCGAGAAGGAAAAGAAGGTCGTGATCACCGGGCATAAGGACGGAGCGACCGGAGCAGAGTTCACCGATTATTTGATGAGCAAACTGTAAAATTGTACAAATAACAATGCATGAATATTCACCGGGACAGCTAGAATCCAGTCTCGGTGATTTTTTTACAATCAATTAGAATGTGGTTTAGAACAAGGTATAAAATATCTAAAGTGATTCATAAAGATGTATTATCATCCAATATTATTTTCAGAAAATTAATCTTAAAAGATTGAAGAGACATTTATTATATTGAAAATAAACATATTGCATAATCGCGATTTTATAATTTAGATGAAAACGGAATCGACATAAACGTCTGAATAATAGGTAAAAAGCTCTTGCTTTCCTCATATCCGGTATGATACGATAGCGCTATGTCAGGAAATGTGAATGTGAAAAAAATATATTTTAAATAATTCGTTCATTAATACTTTAACGCGTTGTAGTATGAAAATTAAATTGGTAAATGTTGAGGAAATGTAAATTTATGGAGGTTACTTATGTCAGAAACACGAGGCAGAAAGTATCCGATTGCCTTTTGGGTCTGCGGATGCACGGAAATTTTTGAACGTCTGTCCTTCTATCTCGGACGTTCGCTGATTCTGCTGTTTGTCGCGGCCACGATCGCACACGGAGGTCTGGGCCTTTCGGATACCACCGCCGCAAAAATGCAGGCGGACCTGACCGCGTATTCGTATCTTGCCGGTATGCTGGGAAGCGTCTTCGTCGACCGGGTCGTCGGTGCCCGCTACACAACCCCGATCGGCGCACTGATTATCGCGTTCGGCTACTTCTGTGGATCTATCGCGCAGTCGTCGAAGCTGATCTACGTCATGATCTTCTGTGTGGCTCTTGGATTGGGATTTTTTAAGACGGGAGCAATGATCGGAAGAATTGTAAAGCCGGAACTGCTGAATTCCGCCTATTCTATCCGCTATTCACTGGTTAACGTCGGCGCCTTTATCGGGCCATTTGTCGCGGGCATCCTGTATGAACACGTATTCGCCCACGGCGATGTCCTGGGATTCCGTCCGTGCTTCCGCATGGCTGCAATTGTCATGCTGGCAGGATGTGCATGGTTCACCATCGGAATCTGGATGAAGGGCGGAGACGCCGGAAAGAAGCCGTTTAAGAAAGAAAAGACAAAAGAAGAGCTGGCAAGAGAGGCAGCTGAGAAAGCGAAGAATAAGGGCGAGTATAAGGAGAAACTGACCCCGATCGAGAAAAAACGTCTCTGGGCCATCGTCCTGATCTCCGCTTTCCAGATCGTATTCTGGATCTTCTGGTACCTGGCCTTCCTGCCGATCTATTACCACTGGACGGATAACATGAACTGGACCATCGGAGGCTTCCATATCCCGACTGCATGGATCGATTCTGTCAATTCCATGTACTGTGTCATTCTGGGACCGATCACCGCGGCACTCTGGCAGAAGCTGTCAAAACGTCCGCAGGGCGACATGAGCCTGTTCAAGAAACTGGGATGCGGACTTTCCTTTATCGGTCTTGGCTATATTTATTTTGCCATTATTGACACCGCAAGAGGAACAGCCAAGCCAACGGTTCTGCTGCTTCTGGTCTTCATGGCTTTCCTGACGCTGGGAGAAATGTTCTTCTCACCGCTGGGCTCCGCCTTCATCGCTGAATACGCGCCGAGCCGCATGCTTTCCATCATGATGAGTGTCTGGGGACTGGGAATTTTCGCGGCTGCCAAGCTGTACGGCTATGTCTATGAGTTCGTATTCGGCGGACGTTTCCAGTTCGCGCACGCCTGCATCGGCATCGCCATCGTTGCGTTCTTCTGCACGGTTGTGCTGTTTGCGATGGATAACAAGCTGACATCGCTGGTCAAGGATAAAAACAGCGATTCAAAGAACCAGACAAAGGAAAAAGCGGCCTAGGGGCCGATGTGGACAGAAAGGAGTATATCGTGACTGTTCCGGAAAGATTAGCTGCGCTCAGAGAAAAGATGGCGCAGAATAATATTGATTACTATGTAGTGCCGACAGCTGACTTCCATCAGACGGAGTATGTCGGCGAGCATTTCAAGGCACGTGCTTACATTACAGGATTTACCGGTTCTGCGGGAACGGCGCTGATTTCCATGCATGATGCAAGACTGTGGACAGATGGCCGGTATTTTATTCAGGCTGGAAAGCAGCTTGAGGGAACGACCGTTCAGCTGATGAAGATGGGCGAGCCGGATGTTCCGACGCTCCCGGATTATCTGAGAGAGGCTGTAAAAGACGGCGAGACGATCGGTTTTGACGGACGCGTAGTCTCCGTCAGCGAGGGTCAGGAGTACCAGCAGATTGCAGAGATGCATCATGGTCAGGTCAATTATTCCGTCGACCTGATTGATGAGATCTGGGAAGACCGTCCGCCGCTTTCAGAAAAACCGGCATTCTGCCTGGATCTGAAGTATACAGGAAAAAGCGCTGCGGAAAAGATAAAAGATGTCCGTAAGAAAATGGCGGAAGCCGGCGCAACACAGCACGTCGTGACGACACTGGATGATATCTGCTGGACACTGAACATCCGCGGCGATGATATTGAATTCTTCCCGATGATTTTATCGTATGCCATTATGACGCAGGAAGAGTACCATTTATATATTGATGAGAGAAAACTTTCCGATGAGATTAAACAAGGTCTGGAATCGGTCGGCGTCGTTCTGCATCCGTACAACGACATCTACGAGGATATCAAGAAGACCGGTGAAGATGAAGTCATCATGATGGATCCGTCCAAGATGAACTATGCACTGTACAGTAATCTGCCGGATGCTGTAAAGACGGTTGAGTGCATGAATCCGGAAATGGAATTTAAAACTGTTAAGAATCCCGTTGAGATTGAAAATATCCGCAAGGCGGAGATTAAAGACAGCATCGCTCATATCCGCTTTATGAAGTGGCTGAAGGAAAACGTCGGAAAAATGAAAATTACCGAGATCAGTGCTTCTGACAAGCTGGATGAATTCAGAAAAGAGATGGGGAACTTTATCCGTCCGAGTTTTGAGCCGATTTCTTCTTATGCGGAACATGCGGCAATCGTGCATTATGCGCCGACTCCGGAAACGGATGTTGAACTGAAACCGGAGGGAATGCTGCTGACCGATACAGGCGCAGGATTCTACGAGGGATCGACTGATGTCACCAGAACCTATGTCCTTGGACCGGTAACGGATAAGATGAAAGAAGATTTTACCCTTGTCGCAGTCAGCAATCTGTCCCTGGCCAATGCGGTATTCCCGTACGGATGCACCGGACTGATTCTGGACGCATACGCGAGAAAGCCGTTCTGGGACCGCCGGATGAACTTCAACCACGGAACCGGACACGGAATCGGCTATCTGCTGAACATCCACGAGAGTCCGGCAAGCTTCCGCTGGAGATACCGGAAGGGCGATACAGCAGTGTTTGAAGAAGGTATGGTCATTACCGACGAGCCGGGAATCTATATTGAAGGATCCCATGGTGTCAGACTGGAAAATGAGCTGCTGGTCCGTAAGGATGAATGTAATGGTGACGGCCAGTTCATGAGCTTTGAGCCGCTGACCCTGATTCCGATGGATCTGGATGCCATCAATCCGGATCTGATGACAGAGGAGCAGAAGAAAATGCTGAATGATTACCATAAAAAGGTATATGAAGTCATCGCTCCGCTTCTGGAAACGGAAGAAAAAGAATGGCTCGCAAAATATACACGAACCGTGTAAAAAGTTGTTAAACTCCACACAAACATATTTTCACGCATATCAGGAAAACGATTTCCTGATATGCGTTATTTTTTGAAAATATATTGTTATGATTTGATGAGCAATATGCAATCAAATTGTACGGAAAAGAAAATTATCGTTTTTATACAAGAAATATTTCACGTCGATATGGTAGGTCAAAAGGCGAATGTTTCATACATTGCAGAAATAAAATGTAATGGGTGAAAAATGGCGCATGTCCGATGATACCATGGCTTTGACGTATATTTGACGATGTGAATAAATATGCGTAAGACAGCATAAAACATATAGGCAACACTGTACTCTGTTCTAAGTGTCATTATCCGCGATATAGCAGTGATATACAGAATTGCAGAAGCGTATAATGCAAAAAAATAAGGAGTCAGTTATGCATAAATATAAGAGAAATACACAAAAAATATGCACTCTGCATATTTACAATTGTGATAGATAAATGCTATAATCAAGTCACGACGAAATAAGAACACAGGTGCATCGAGTTCTAATTTTAAATCATTTTCAAATCTTTTAAATTTCATAAAGATTTGATATACAGATTTTCGTTTTGTGGAGTTATATATTTTATCGTATTGTGTTTGTGTGGAGGTGTAAAATGCCTGAAACCAAAAAGAGAAGGTACCCGCTGGCCTTCTGGGTATGCGGAAGTACTGAAATTTTTGAGCGAATGTCCTTTTACCTTGGACGTTCACTGATTCTGATGTTCGTTACTGCAGCAGTAGCGAACGGTGGACTTGGTCTTTCCCAGGTAACCGGTGCGAAGATGCAGTCCAACCTGACCGCGTTCTCCTACCTGCTGGCTATCCTCGGCGGATATGTCGTCGACAGATGGATCGGTCCTCGTTATTCTACAACGGTTGGTCTTCTGATCGTAGCTGCCGGCTATTTCTGCGGATCCATTGCTCATTCCGCAGGAATGATCTACGCGATGATTTTCTGCGTAGCATTCGGACTCGGACTGTTCAAGACAGGCCCGATGGTTGGTAAGATCGTCAAGAAAGAGGATCTGAAGTCCGCATATTCAATCCGCTACTCACTTGTAAATGTCGGAGCCTGTGTCGGACCGTTGATTGCCGGCGTTCTGTACACAAAGGTATTTGCTCATGGAAGCGTTATGGGATTCCGTCCTTGCTTCAGACTGGCATCCATCGTAATGCTCGCAGGCTGCGTATGGTTCACTCTCGGAATTCACTTCAAGGGTGGAGATGCCGGAAAGGTTCCGTTTAAGAAAGAACTTACTGATGAGGAAATCGCTCGTGAAAAGGCTCAGAAGGCTGCGCAGAAAGAAGTCAAGCTGACCCTGAACACACTTGAGAAAAAGCGTATCTGGGCAATCATCCTGATCTCTGCATTTGAAATTGTATTCTGGCTGTTCTGGTATCTGGCTTACCTCCCGGCTTACTATTACTGGGGGACAAATATGAACTGGACTATCGGAAACTTCACGATTCCGCAGAGCTGGTTCGACTCCCTCAATGCTCTGTTCTGCATCATTTCCGGACCGATCACCGCTGCTCTCTGGCATAAGCTGGAAGCACGTCCGCAGGGCGACATGAGTATCTTCAAGAAGCTGGGTATCGCAATTGCCTTCCTCGGCTGCGGATACATCTACTTCGCAATCATCGACGCTGCACGCGGAAGCGCAAAGCCGACCTGCCTGCTGCTGATCATCTTCCTGGTATTCCTGACACTCGGCGAGATGTTCTTCTCCCCTCTGGGAAATGCCTTCATCGCAGAATATTCTCCGAGCCGTCTGATGGGAGTTATGCAGGCCGTATGGAGCCTGGGAATCTTCTTTGCCGCAAAACTGTATGCGAACGTTTACGCGTTTGCCTTCAACGGCAAGTTCACCTTCGTTCATGCCTGCATCGGCGTTGCAGTTGTAGCATTTGCCTGCATGATTATCCTGTTCCTCATGGATAAGCCGCTGCGTTCACTCGTAGAAAACAAGGATGAAGAAAAAGCTGAATAAGCAGATCTGAACTATGTGTAAGAGACCGCTCTGCCCGAAGGGCAGGGCGGTTCTGATAAGAAGGGAGTGTGTAATAATGAGTATAATTCCAGAAAGACTGGCTGCTCTTCGTGAGCAGATGAAGAAAAACGGCATTGACTATTTTGTCGTTCCGACTGCAGACTTTCATCAGGACGAGTATGTAGGCGAGCATTTCAAGGCTCGTGTATTCATTACCGGATTTACGGGTTCTGCAGGAACTGCGCTGATTTCCATGAATGATGCCCGCCTCTGGACAGACGGACGCTATTTCATTCAGGCAGGAAAGCAGCTGGAGGGGACAACCGTTCAGCTGATGAAGATGTATGAACCTGGCGTTCCTTCTCTGGCAGAGTACCTGAAAGAAACGGTTAAGGAAGGCGAGACCATCGGATTCGACGGCCGCGTAGTTTCCATGGATGAGGGCCAGGAGTACGCAGAAGTTGCAGAGAGAAATCATGCAAAAATCGAGTACACAAAAGATCTGATCGATGTTATCTGGAAGGATCGTCCGCCGATGTCCGACAAGCCGGCATGGGAGCTCCCGGTCAAATATGCAGGAAAGACTGCAGAAGAAAAGATCGCGGACATCCGCGAGAAGATGAAAGATGCCGGTGCTGACGTTCATGTTGAGACAACACCGGATGATATCTGCTGGACTCTGAACATCAGAGGCGATGATATCGACTATTTCCCGCTGCTTCTGTCCTATGCCATCATCACACAGGATGACTATCATCTGTATGTCGATGCCGGCAAGCTCAGCGATGAGATTAAGGAACACCTTGCTGCGCTGGGCGTTACCCTTCATCCGTACAACGATGTTTATGAAGACATCAAGAAGCTTCCTGCAGGTCAGTCCATTATGCTGGATCCGCTGAAGATCAACTATGCTCTGTACAGCAATATTCCGGACGGCGTTGAGAAGATCAACTGCATGAGCCCGGAGGAGACCTTCAAGACCATCAAGAACCCGGTTGAGATCGAAAATATCAAAAAGGCTGAGATCAAGGACAGTGTCGCTCATATCCGCTTCATGAAGTGGCTGAAGGAGAATGTCGGAAAGATCAAGATCACAGAGATCAGCGCATCGGATAAACTGGATGAGTTCAGAAAAGAAATGGGCAACTTCATCAAGCCGAGTTTTGAGCCGATTTCTTCCTATGCAGAGCACGCAGCAATCGTTCATTATGCTCCGACACCGGAGACGGATGTTGAACTGAAGCCGGAAGGCATGCTGCTGACTGATACAGGAGCAGGCTTCTGGGAAGGATCTACAGATATTACCAGAACCTATGTCCTGGGACCGATCACACAGAAGATGAAGGACGACTTCACTCTGGTTGCCATCAGCAATCTGTCCCTTGGAAACGCTGTATTCCAGTACGGAGTAACGGGTGTTGCCGTCGACAACCTGGCAAGAAATCCGTTCTGGAAGCGCCGCATGAACTTCAATCACGGAACCGGACACGGTGTCGGCTACCTGCTGAACATCCACGAGAGTCCGGCAAGCTTCCGCTCCAGATTCATTGACGGAGATACCGCCATTATGGAAGAGGGCATGGTCATCACCGACGAGCCGGGAATCTACATTGAGGGATCCCACGGAATCCGTCTGGAGAACGAACTGCTCGTCTGCAAGGATGAGTGCAATGAGTTCGGACAGTTCATGCGTCTGGAGCCGATCACCTGGGTGCCGATGGATCTTGACGCCATCAACCCGGATTTCATGACCGCGGAAGAAAGACAGATGCTGAACGACTATCATAAGAAGGTTTATGAAGTTACTTCCCCGTATCTGAACGATGAGGAGAAGGAATGGCTGAAAAAGTACACCAGAGCCATCTAATGTAAAATGAACCGTTTTGTTGTTCCATGGAAGTAAAAAATGAATTGATGCTCAGAGACCGCTGCGCGAACGATCAGATCCGTCCGTGAAGCGGTCTCTTATATTGTCTGGCCGTTAGACGACAACAAGGTTCCCGGGTACCCACCCGACGCTTCAGCGTCGTGGAAGGGTGGGTTCAGGAAACTCTTCAGCGGACTTCTTTCTTCCGCTGCTCTTCCATAGAATCGTGGATTGCCTCGGTAAGACAATCCGTAAACAGCTTGGAAATCTGTGATTCGCTGCTATTCTTGTGGCTGATCCAGCCGATCCGGATCGGGTCGGCTCCGGCGAAGGGAATACTGACCAGCTGGTCCATATCTTTTGCGTGGGCGAAGGGAAGACCCGTGCCGATGGTATAGGCGTCGGACTGAAGAAAGGCGTGGCAGGCGAAGGCGCTGCTGTCCGTTGTAAATGACCGTTCAGGCATTTTCAGTGACATCATCTGATATTCTTCCGAGAAATCTGCCGGCGTTCCCGGAGGGAGCTCATAGCAGAGATATGGAAATTCTCTCAGATCGTCCTCGTGAATCAGTGATTTTTCCGTCAGAGGATGCCCCTTGCGGCAGAAGATTCTCGGGTAGACTTTTGACAAAGGGTGAAAGAGCAAGTGAGCAAGTTCCAGCTGGTGAAGCAGGAACTGCTCCGCATACCTGCCGATGGAAATCACGCCGACATCAGAACGCGATGACTGTACGTCTTCAATCACTTTCTGCAGATTCGTTTCCCGATAGGTGATGTGAAATCCGGCCTCTCCGGAATTATAGGAGAGGCGCAGAACGGCATCCTGGACGAACAGAAAGCGCTGGGAAGAGACCGCGAACGACAGTTTATTGGATTCGCCTTCCCCGTGGCTGTACATGGATTCGATTCTTTCCTTCTCAGAAAGCAGTGAAGCGGCGTAGCTGACAAAGCGGATTCCTTCATCTGTGTACCTGATTCCGTGCGTGGTACGTTGGAACAGTTTAACTCCCAGTTCGTCCTCCAGCATCTTTACAGAGGAAGAAATCGCAGTCTGAGAAACGTAGAGTTTCTGGGCGGCCTTGTTCATAGAGCCGCAGTTGTAAATTTCCACGATATATTGCAGTTGTTTGAATGTCATCCCATTTCTCCTTGAACGTTAAAATTTTGTTCCAATAAAAACATGGAACAAGTTCACATGTATACATATTAACACATCCATGTAAAATCATGATACGATATATGTAAATAAAAAATACTGTTTATTCATAAAAGTTCTGAAGTTGAGAAAATGCGCGGAAAGGGGTGCAGATCATGAAAGACTTGAAGGATTTATCGTTTGCGACACGGCAGATTCATGTCGGGAAGCAGAAAAATTCCGTTGGGGCACTGTGTGATCCGATTTACATGACCTCGACGTTTGAGTTTGATTCCGTGGAACAGGGCGGACGCCGCTTTGCCGGAGAAGAGAGCGGTTACATTTATACACGCCTGGGAAATCCGTCACAGCGTGCAGTGGAGGAGAAGCTGGCATCACTGGAAGGCGGAGAGGATGCTGCTGTAACGGCTTCTGGAATGGGAGCGATTTCTTCCACCTTGTGGAGCATTCTGAAGCAGGGTGATGAGATTATCGCCGAAGAAGCTCTGTACGGATGCACATTCTCGCTGATGAGTCACGGGCTGTCGGAATTTGGTGTGACGGCGAAGTTCATCGACATGAGTAATCTCGACAATCTGAAAAATGCCCTCAGCGGGAAGACAAAGGTCGTATATTTTGAGACGCCGTGCAATCCGACGCTGACGGTCATCGACATTGAAGAGGCTGCGAAAATCGCTCATACATACAACCCGGAGATTAAGGTAATCGTGGATAATACTTTCTGCACGCCGTATGTGCAGAGACCGCTGAGCAAGGGCGCGGACATCGTTGTGCACAGCGCAACCAAATATCTGAACGGACACGGAGATATCGTCGCCGGTGCAGTCATCAGCGATGCTGAATTTATCCAGAAGGTGAAGATGTTCGGCATGAAGGATATGACCGGGTCCATCATGAGTCCGTTTAACGCATTTCTGATGGCCCGCGGCATGAAAACGCTGGATATCCGTATGGAACGTCACTGCGCCAATGCCATGAAGGTTGCGAAGTTCCTGGAAGCTCATCCGGCGGTAGAAAAGGTCTATTATCCGGGACTGGAAAGTTTTGAAGGCCATAAGACCGCACTGAAGCAGATGGACCTGATGGGCGGAATGATGAGTTTTGAGCTGAAGGCGGACCGTGAACAGGTTGCTGCTGCGCTGAATAAGCTGCAGCTCTGCATCGTTGCGGTATCTTTGGGTGACGCTGAGACTCTGGTGGAGCATCCGGCATCCATGACGCATTCCACCTATTCTTCTGAGGAACTCGCTTCCGCGGGAATTTCTGAAGGACTGGTCAGACTGAGCGTGGGCCTTGAGGATCCGGATGATATCATTGCGGATCTGAAAGACGTGCTTGATCCGCTGGCGAAGTAGGAAAACAGGAACATACACAGAGCATACGGAAAGGTCAGCGCTTCGCCGTTTATCCTGCGGGGACGCAATGTACATATTGGATTGATGGATAGTAAAGGATAGAAAGAATATAAAATTTCGAGTAATGCTTTGTGAAGACGAAGAGAAAAGAAGGCGTCCGGCTGTTTCTGGCCGGGCGCCTTCTGGATCTCTGAAGTTTATAAGGCTGTCGTGTATACGGCGGCAATTGCAGGTGCGGAATTATTTTTGCTGAGCGGAAGCAGGACGGGGAGCATTGCTGAGTTTTGCCTGTTCCTCTTCTTTTTTTATCTTTTCTGCGACCGGGGAATCCGGGGCGACGTCGGGAACGAGTTCTAGGTAGACACCGGTGTAGCGGGCGGAGAGCAGTGCGCGGAGTTTGTCCGTTGCCTCCTTGAGCTGTTTGATGTTCATGATGTTTCCCTTTGTCGTAACATAGAGGGAAATCCAGAGTCGGCGGCCGGTGCGCACGGCGTCGATGAAATCGACATCATACGGGTAATCCTTCAGGCCTTCCGCTGTGATGGCACGAATTTCCTCGATTTTCTCCGCTGGCGGGGCCATGAGAACGAGTTCGCGGATGGCATTGATGAAGGCCCGGGTCGGTTCAGGCAGCATGAGAGCAGCGATGATGCAGGAAATCACAGAGTCGATGTAGGGAATGGTCCATTCCAGCACGTGAAAGTAATGGAAGGGAATTTCCAGGCCGAATCCAAGGAATGCGCCCAGACTCAGGAAGACATCAATTTTCCAGGTGATGACCTCGACCTTAATCATCGGAGTTTTCAGCCTGTGGCCGAGATAGCGCATGAGCAGCCAGCCGGCGACGCAGAACAGGGTCAGGGCAAATTCAAAATACAAGATCAGCCCGGTATCGAGCTGGGACCCGCCGTGAATGATGACCTGAATATTATCGTAAATGACCAGAAGTGTGACGAGAATGAGGATGGAACCCTTGATCAGAATAAACAGAGATTCCACCTGCGCGAATCCGTAGGGAATTTTCTCGCTGACCGGCTTATAGAGCAGCGGTATCAGGAGCTGGTAGATCACGAGGATCACCACGTCCATGCTGTCATAAATTCCGTCGATCAGGATGGCCTGGGAGTGGGTCGCTAAATACATAAGAACCTCAGCGATGGCAACAATCACGCCCAGCGTCGAAGATACCCGGATGGCCTTCTTTTCATCCCGGATGCGCAGTTTTTTGTTTTGGGTATTAATAATTTCACACCTTTCTCTTGGCTTTATCACGAAAAAATGATTTTTATAAGTATACCATAAATCGGGGAATGGAAGAAGAAGGAAAGGTAAAATCCGGAATAAATCTTATCCTCTTGTCAGGCGGACGGCAGCAGGGCTGCCAGCTGTGCGGTAAACCCGCAGACGGACGCAGGGATCTGAGACAATAAGAATGCCGCCGTTCCGCGGCGCTGAAGCGTCGGCTGACTGCCCGGGAAGCTTGTTGTCATCTGACGAATGGGCAATAGAAAACGGTTCAGCCCATGCGCAGTGCAGGCTGAACCGTTTATAAAATATGGCGGAGAGATCGGGATTCGAACCCGAGGCCCGGTGAAGGGCACGGCATTTCGAGTGCCGCACGATCGACCACTCTGACATCTCTCCATAAAATTTTTGTGAAGAACACAACATAGATATTATAACGTCAGAAGCGGGCAGCTGCAAGGGAAATTTGAGCTGGGATGGTGTCAGAAGCCAGCGGGAGTTTCTGTTGAGAAAGCTCCGGATTTTCTGTGAGCGGTATACAGGCTGATGTCTGGAACGCCTCCCGGCTGATCTGCCTTGACAGAACACGGCAAAAAGGGGTGCGGAAAAACAGGCTTCTGTCTTTCCGCACCCTCTGCTGCTATGGTCATGACGCTATGGTCATATTGGAATTCCTGCGGGCTGTTGGCCCTGGATTGCGGGCGCGCACCCTGACAGGAAAACTGGCTTTATTCTGATGACTTCTGCATGATTCTGTGCACCCCGGCTGCGGGAACGCAGAATGAAAGCCCGCCAGGTGCGGCGGTTCAGCATTCCGCATTGATGGATCTCATCCATGCAGAATGCTCATCCCCGCACGAGGCAGTCTGTATGCTTGATGCTGTTAATCCAGCAGGAAGTCTGTGATGTTGGTGCCGCCGTTAACCATTGGGCGTACCAGTTCTTCTTTCGGGATGACGCAGTCTACGACATATCCCTTTCCTTTTTTATGTTCTTCAAGAGCTTCCGCAAGGGCGTCCTTCAGGTCCTCTTTGCTGGAAACACGTCTGCCCTTCAGTCCGTAAGCATCTGCCAGCTTGACGAAGTCCGGACCTCTGTCCAGAGTTGTCTCACTGTAACGCTTGTCATACATCAGTTTCTGCCACTGGTGAACCATTCCCATGCATCCGTTGTTGAAGATAATGGTGACGATCGGCAGGTGGTAGTGCTCCTCGGTTGCGAGTTCATTGCAGTTCATGCGGAAAGAACCGTCGCCGGTGATGTGCAGAACCATCTTATCCGGGTTTCCGACCTGCGCGCCGATTGCAGCGCCGAGTCCGAATCCCATCGTTCCAAAACCGCCGGATGTAAGGAGCTGTCCAGGGTAGTGGAAGTGGAAGTGCTGAATTGCCCACATCTGATGTTCGCCGACATCGGTGGTAACCATGACATCGTCCGGGAAGGTCTTCTGAATCGTGCTCAGAGCCTGTTTTGGTGTCAGTGTGCCCGGAACATCATCGTACTTCGTTTCCGTCGGGAAGGAGAATACGTAAGATTTCCAGTCATCGTGATGGTACTGAGGCAGTCTTTCGTTCAGAAGCTCCAGCACGCGTTTTGCGTCGCCCAGGATGTAGTGGTCCGTCTGGACATTTTTATTGATTTCCTTCGGGTCTACGTCGATCTGAACCAGCTTTGCCGTTGCGGCAAAGGTTGACGGTTTCAGGGCGACACGGTCACTGAAACGGCATCCTACGGCAATGAGCAGATCGCATCCTGCGCAGGCTCTGTTGGAAGCCTGGCTTCCGTGCATGCCGATCATTCCGGTAGAAAGCTGGTCAGCACCATCCATGGCGCCGCCGCCCATCAGGGTGATGGCGGTCGGAGCGTCGACCTTGCGGGCGAATTCACGGAATTCATTTGTGGCCTTTCCGCGTGTGACGCCGCCGCCGCAGATCAGCATCGGCTTCTGCGCCTTGGAAATCATTTCAAGAAGGGTGTCCAGATCTTCTTTTTCTGGTTCCGGTGCGCGGAATACGTGTTTTCTCTTTTCTACGGCCTTGGCAGTAATCGGTGTGAAGTCGGTTTTTGCCGCCGTGACATCCTTAGGAATGTCGATCAGGACAGGGCCCGGACGGCCGCTCTCCGCGGTTGCGAAGGCGTCACGGACGGTCTCGGCAAGCTGGTCAACATTCTGAACCTGATAGTTCTTCTTTGTGATCGGTTCGGTGATGCCCTTGATGTCGACTTCCTGGAAAGAATTTTTTCCGAGGAGCGGTTTGGCAACATTGCAGGTAATGAAAACGACAGGGGAGGAATCCAGGAAAGCGGTTGCAATACCTGTAGTCAGGTTGGTTGCTCCCGGACCTGATGTCGCGAAGCATACACCGGTCTTTCCGGTAGATCTTGCATATCCGTCCGCAGCGTGAGAAGCGCCCTGTTCATGGGATGTGGTAATGTGGCGGATCAGTCCCTTCGCCTTATAGCGGTAGAGTTCATCGTAAATATTCAGAATCGCTCCGCCAGGGTATCCGAACACAGTATCACATCCTTGTTCTAGTAAACACTCCATCAGCACCTTTGCGCCTGTCATTTCCATAGCTTGTCTCCTTCCTCAGCTTCCGTAAAATATCCAATCCAAAATATATCCGCCTGGCAATCATCTCGTTCTAATCAATCCAATCCTGAAATCCTGCTCACGCTCTGGAAGCTCTTCTGTTCTACATTAACATTTTTTCCAATTGCAGTTTTCTGTACCAATCCATTTACAGAAACCGCCCTGCGGGATTCTCCGGGTCCCGCAGAAGCAGAGGCTCCAATCCAATGCCCCGTGCTTCTTCATCTTCTCCATTTCATCGAAAGTAAGTGGTCCGTCCATGCCGGGCTCAATCCAATCCAAAATGCCCGGTATATCCAGCGTCCGGTATCCGGCCGTCCGCCTTCAGACGTCTTCACTGTTTTTATGCATGCATGCCATAAAAAAACTGCAGCTGATGTTCCGGACATCAAACTGCAGTCAGTGTTTCCTGATTTCTATCAGAAGGAATGTTTCCAAGCATCCTTCCTAACAACTCAAGGTATTTACAGTCTGTTTCATCCGGCATTCTGTGGGCGCGTCAATAATGACCGCCTTAATAATGACGATCTCGACGACGACTAGAATGACGATGTTCAGTACTGCGTTCAGCATACCTTAGTCTCCTTTAATCACTTGCTTTAATGAACGAGTCTAGAATAACACCCTGGTTTTCATTTGTCAACGGATAATAAAAAGATTTACAGAAAATTATTGTACGCTCATAAAAACCACCTGGATTTTGTCAAAGAGTATTTCCAATGGTATAATAATTCATCAGATATTATTTCAAACAGCAAGGAGGCAGAAATGGCATTCGTACGTAATATCGGTGAGCCGGCAGTCGTTGAGGGATTTAAAGGCGGCAGGGGACACGTTCTGGCAAGAAAGATCCTGAAAACAGATGAGGAAATGTATAATAAGGGACGTGTCTTCAACCACATGGTTTTGGAAAAGGGCTGTGAGGTCGGAAAGCACACGCATCAGGGCGATGCAGAAACCTATTATGTCCTGAGCGGTCACGGCAAGTATCTGAATAACGATGGAAAGATCCTTGATGTGGCTCCTGGAGACGTCATGTTCACCGGAGACGGCGAGACACACGCACTCTGGAATGAAGAGGATGAGCCGCTGGAGTTCATCGCGCTTGTTCTGTATAAGTAGGTCAGGCAGTTTCGTCCGTAAAGGCTTTTGCTGCAGCCGGCGGTGACTGCTGTACAGCCCGGTTTTCCGGAAATTCACGTTTTCCGGAGGATCCGGGCTTTTTCCTTGTCAGGTGAAACAGGGACACGGAGTACTTTTTGTCTGAGACAGAAGAAAAATGTGCGGCAGAATACAGAACGCCGTGTAAAATCAGGGAAAATGTTAATAGAGGTGTTTAACTCCGGCGCTGCTATGCTATATAATATCTGTAAACTATAAGGTTATCATTCTGCACCCGTGTGGGTGCGTGCAAGAAAAGGAAATCGGCAGAATATGAAAAATTTAAGAGAGCTGGAAATCGGCGAAAGCGCGAGAATCCGGTCCGTTGGCGGACAGGGCGCGCTGCGTCAGCATTTTCTGGATATGGGTCTGATCCCGGGCGCTGTTGTCCGGCTGATTAAGTATGCCCCGATGGGCGATCCGATGGAGCTGCAGATTCACAGTTATGAGCTGACCCTCAGGCTGGATGACGCAGAGAAAATCGAGATTGAACCAGTGACTGCAGATGTGAAGAAAGTCCGTGAGGAACGGGCGGAGAAGAAGCAGACAAAAGCAATACAGCAAGAGGAAGAAAAGGATCAGGAATTTCTGGATCATCCGGGCCTCGGCGAAGGTGGAAAATACCACACCCGTGCTGATGAGCACCCGCTTCCGGATAACGAGCTTCTGACTTTCGCCCTGGCGGGCAACCAGAACTGCGGAAAAACAACGCTGTTCAATCAGCTGACCGGATCCAACCAGCACGTGGGAAATTTCCCGGGTGTAACGGTTGACCGGAAAAGCGGTGTGATTCTGGGGCAGAAAAACACGGAGATCACCGATCTTCCGGGTATTTACTCCATGTCCCCTTACAGCAGCGAGGAAATCGTTACCCGGCAGTACATTATCGGGGAAAAGCCACGAGGAATCATTAATATCGTCGATGCGACCAATATTGAAAGAAACCTCTACCTGACCATGCAGCTGATGGAGCTGGACGTTCCGATGGTGCTGGCGCTGAACATGATGGATGAGCTGACTGGAAACGGAGGTTCCATCCGCATTAATGAGATGGAGGAAGAACTGGGCATTCCGGTTGTTCCAATTTCTGCCGTAAAGGGGCAGGGCATTCAGGAGCTGGCGGACCACGCCATTCACGTAGCGCATTACCAGGAGCGTCCGGGCAGACTGGACTTCTGCAGTCCGGATGAGCATGGCGGCGCGGTGCACCGCTGTCTTCACAGCATCATGCATCTGATCGAGGATCACGCGGAAAATGCCGGAATTCCGATCCGGTTCGCGGCAACCAAGCTGGTTGAAGGAGACCAGAATATCCTTGAAGCGCTCCATTTGTCGCAGAACGAAAAAGAAACCATTGAGCACATTATCGTGCAGATGGAGGATGAGCGCGGACTGGACCGTGCCGCGGCGATTGCGGACATGCGTTTTTCCTTTATCGAGAAACTGGTGCATAAAACGGTGATCATGCCGCATGAGAGCAAAGAGCATGAGAGAAGCCGGAAGATCGACAAGATCCTGACGGGAAAGCATACGGCCATTCCGGCCTTTATCGGGATTATGGCCGCAGTGTTCTATCTGACCTTTAATGTGATCGGAGCGGGTCTTCAGAATCTGATGGCAATGGGCGTGGATGCCCTGACGCATCTTCTGGACCGGGGACTGACGGCAGCCGGCGTAACGGGAGGCGTGCATTCGCTGATCATTGACGGCGTCTGTACTGGTGTCGGCAGTGTCATCAGCTTCCTTCCGATCATTGTCACGCTGTTCTTCTTCCTGTCGCTGCTGGAAGATACCGGCTATATGGCCCGTGTGGCCTTCGTCATGGACAAGCAGCTGAGAAGACTCGGACTTTCCGGACGAAGTATCGTTCCGATGCTGCTGGGATTTGGATGCAGTGTGCCGGCGGTTATGTCCAGCAGGACCCTGCCGTCCGAGCGTGACCGTAAAATGACCATTATGATGACGCCGTTCATGAGCTGCTCGGCGAAACTTCCGATTTACGGCTTCTTCACCGCGGCTTTCTTCCCGGGGAAAGGCGCCCTGATCATGGTCTGCCTGTATTTCACCGGAATTCTGGTCGGCATCATCATGGCGCTTCTGAGTAAAAGGACCATGTTCAAGGGCGAGGCTGTGCCGTTCGTCATGGAACTTCCGAACTACCGTCTGCCGTCCGCGAAGACGGTGCTGCAACTTCTCTGGGATAAGGCCAGAGATTTCCTGGAACGTGCTTTCTCCGTCATTTTTGTAGCGACGATCGTGATCTGGTTCCTCCAGCATTTTAACCCGCAGCTTCACTGGGTAAGTGATTCGGAAGACAGCATGCTGGCCATGCTGGGAGGTCTGATTGCGCCGATTTTCGCGCCGATGGGCTTTGGAAACTGGAAGATTTCAACGGCACTGATCACTGGCTTCATGGCCAAAGAAAGTGTAGTGGCTACACTGAACGTGCTGGTTGGCAGTTCCGCAAACCTTGTTCACATGCTGACTCCGCTGTCCGCGCTGGCCCTGCTGGTCTTCTGCCTGCTCTACACACCATGTGTAGCGGCGATCGCGTCCATCAGAAGAGAGCTCGGCAGCCGCTGGGCGGCCGGAATCGCGGTCTGGCAGTGTGTAATTGCCTGGGTAGTATCGTTTATCGTGTACGCAGTCGGAAGTGTTCTGTAGATAAAAATACACAGACAAAACCCTGTAAATAAAAGCCCATATTTCTATGATGGCTGCTGATGGAGCATTTCGGAAGGTCGCAGATGCAGTCGGAGTCAGACGGAAGAAACGGCGCGGGACGGCTGCAGCGTTCCCATCCACGTTTGCAGCCGTTCCCGCCGTTTCCCGGATGTACTCCGCATCTGCATCCGACCTGAAGAACCGCTCCATCAGCGGCCATTATTCTTAGAAATACGGGCTTTTTAATGAGTTTCTGTCTGTGTATTTTTTGCCGAAATTCGTTCATAGTTTGCGGTTCGTGCAGATAGTAATGAATGGGATAAAGGAGAGTGCGGCGTTGCGATTCAGATTTTTTCCTGTATTTTTAAAACGTCAGGGAGGAGTTTCAAAAAATCTGTTGCAGAATCATAGAGTAATCATGATTGCTCAACGGATTAAGATGCGCGCATTTTAATTGCGTGTCCATACGCAGACTAAAAGTGTAAAATTAGCGGGGATTGATCATAATCCTCGTTTTTTTCGTCCGGTAAAAGATCAACCATTCCGTATTTTACAGCTTGTAATTATTAATTTTACATTATCACGTATAATATATCCAATAATAACACAAGAAAATCAGACACTCCTGCAGCCGGAAACTGAAAATGCTGCCACCAGCCAGCAAAAACTTCTCTTCCCCGTTGCAGATAATATTATTTCTGCCATTTCAGAAACAAAAATCTCAGAAGTGATCATACCCCATAAAGTTGGACGTACAGTCCTACTTGAGGGGGGAAGATCATCACGCACAAGGAATATGATTTAGAATTTAAGCTAAAAATTGTACAAGAACACATTAATCGTCAGGTATGAATTATTACGACGCAATTGAAAATGGCGGTCGGAAATGGAGCCTCTCGAAAGACCGCAGGCGCAGTCAGAGAGATGAGAGGAAAACTGTGAGCGGCATGATGCACCAATTTGCATCATGCCCCACAGTTTCTCGAATTTCTCTGAAACTGCGCCCGGTCTGAAGAGTCAGCTTCATTTCCGGCCGTCTAATGGAAATGCGTTGTTTTCACCTGTTAACTGCCGGCTGTTTTCTGTCTGTGTATTTTTTAGTCCTTAAACATGTCGTGCAGGATCTGAAGACCGGTCTCGGTCTTGAAGATGTTCTTTTCTGCACGCTCAATGGCAGCCTTGTCGAGATTGTCTTCATAGATGTTAACAAGGAAGTCTGCTTCTACCAGAATCTGGTAGTCGTCGCCGTCGATGGAATCATAGGTATGGTGATGGGCGACCAGGTATTTTACGCGGGAAATCTGGTCTTCTGAATAGCCGCCGACCTGGCGCAGGAGCTTTTCTGCCTCTGCCGGGCCTTCTTTCTCCTGATATTTTCCATTGCTGCTTCCGTATTTTTCTTCGCTGACGTGGATGCCGATATCGTGGACGATGGCAGCGGTCTCCAGGACGTGTTTCTCGTTTGGATCGATGCCCTCACGTCCGGCAATCAGTGTTGCGAATGTATATACTTTAATAAAGTGCTGAATACGCTGCGGATCCCCTTCGTCGTATTTAATCATGGCGAGAATGAGACGCTCATCTGGTCTGTTCATTTTCTGTTTTTCCTCCTGCAATTTTCCGTGATTTCCCGGCGCTGCGTGCTGCAGAAACCTGGAGCTGAAATTTCAATAACATCATCAGTATAACAGAAATATTTTTTTCAGAACGGCTTTCTTCAAAAATATATCGCCAGCGTGTATAATAATAAGAATGGCTGTGTGATGTGAAGAAAAGAAGACACAGCAGCGGTGTATGGATGTGAGAGATCGAGAGGGATGAGAGCGTGACAGAGGACAGCAGAAGCAAGAAAAAAGTTTCCGGCCCGGAAATCCCGGAAATTGTCTATAAAAATTTTGAGAAACTGTTCAGCGACCAGTACCGGTATTTTGATTATCCCAGCATGCTCAGAAAGCTGAAGATTCCGATGCAGCTCTGGACGGATGGCATGAATCTCGCTAAATCCAAGCAGTTTGAGCTGGAATCTGTGGATGTGCGTTTCTTCAGAAGGATGGGCGGAGTGCAGTCCGGTGTGGCTACAGGAATCCTTCATAAGAAGCGCAGGGACGTCAGTGTATTCGTCTGGTTTACCCAGGACGCGGTTACGGAGATGTCCTGTTATGATGACGACTGTATGCTTTCCTATTTTGATTCCAGTGAACACTGGAACAATCAGATCTGCGTGCATATGGCAGCGCTCATCTACTTGATGGGGAGCTATTTGTACGATCACAATCCGGGAGACGCGACGGACTCAGGGGCCACACATCTGGTGGAAAACTTCCGTAAAGATTATCTGCAGGCTTATTCCCGGCAGGAACGGACCGCGGCGGAAAGCCAGTTGATCTCAACCCAGCCTCTGCTGGAGCTGGAGCCTTATGTCATGCTGAAGAACGGCACGCTTCAGATGATGATGCGCATCGGTTCCGGCAGAAAGTATAAGATCAAGGATCTTCAGGAATTCTGCACATCGGTGGAACAGCATCAGTCCATGCGTTTTGGCAGCAAGACTGAGTTTCTCCTGGGAGACGACCGGTTCACTTCCCGCGGACTGGAATACTATCAGTTCCTTCACCGCATTATCAGGGAATATAATGCGGCGGATGAAAGTGGAGCAGATCTTACTGACCTGAGCGCGTCGGTTCCGCTCTACGGAAGTATTCTGGATGATTTTTACGATCTTCTGAAGGGGGATCCGGTAGAGTATAAGGTATACGGCGGAGATAAGTATAAGATTACGCCGGATACCGGCGACCTGCACGTGAAGGTTCTTCTTCAGCCGGTCAATTCCAGAAGCGGCGTCCTGCAGGGGGTGAGGATGGAAGGCAGCTGCCCGCTGATTTTCAAGGGCCAGCGCTATGCCTACCGCTTCGGCCAGCACCATCTCAGAAGAATTGGTCTGGACGCCGTAGAGGCAATGCAGCCGCTCTGGGACAGCCTTCGCAGAAACGGCGACCTCAGGAGCTTCAATTATGTGTTCGGCCGGCAGAATCTGGCGGTTCTGATGTACGATATTCTGCCCTGGCTGCGCCGTTATGCGGCTGTGGAAGTTGAGGGCGAGGATGAGATTCAGGAGTGTCTTCCGCCGCTTCCGGAGTTTATTTTCTATCTGGACGCACCGGGTCAGGATGTGACCTGCCGTGCCGTCAGCTGCTACGGGGATGAGCAGTACGATCTGCTGCAGCTTCCGTCTGCGGGAGTCATTTCCGATAATCGCGACAGGGAAAGAGAAAACCGCGTTCTGACGGAGCTGAAACAGTATTTCCCGCAGAAAACAGAGGATGGATCCATGCTGACCTGCGGAAGCGATTCCAACACGGTTTACCGTTTTATGTCGGCCGGAGTGGAGCGCCTGATGGAAATCGGTGAGGTCAATGCCACAGCGAGATTCCAGCGCGTACGGATCCGCAAGAGCACGCCGGTGAAGATCGGTGTGCGGCTGACGGAGGGCCACCTTCTGGATCTGCATGTGGAAGGCGACATGAGCCGTGAAGAGCTTACCGAGATTCTGCAGCAATATCAGGAGAAGAAGCGTTTTTACCGCCTGAAGGACGGCAGCTTCATCAATCTGAATGAAGAGAAGTTTCAGCGCCTGAACGCGATCATGGAGTCGCTTCAGATGAGCCCTAAGGAGTTCGTGCAGGGAAATATGCAGATTCCGGCCTACCGAACCCTTTACATTGAGAAGATGCTGGAAGACGCCGGCGATATCGAGGCCGAGCGCGACCATAAATTCCGGGAGCTCGTGAAAGAATTCAAGACCATCGACGATGCGGATTTTGCTGTTCCGGACACGCTGAAGGGTGTGCTGCGCCGTTATCAGAAGGTCGGCTACCGCTGGCTGAGAACCCTGGATAAGTACGGATTTGGCGGAATTCTGGCCGACGACATGGGTCTGGGAAAGACCGTGCAGATCATCGCGGTTCTTCTCGCGGCAAAAAACGAAGAGCAAGGACATAACGTGTCTCTGGTTGTCTCCCCGGCTTCTCTGGTCTACAACTGGGAGGCGGAAATTTCCAAATTCGCCCCGGAGCTTCGCGCCTGCACCATTACGGGAAGCTCTCCGGAAAGGGCCCGGAAAATTAAAGCCGCAGAAAACTATGATGTGCTGATCACGTCCTACGATCTTCTGAAGAGAGATATCGCGGAGTATGAAGACATCCGCTTCCGCTTTGAGATCATCGACGAGGCGCAGTACATAAAGAATCACATGACTTCCGCATCTAAATCGGTCAAAATCATACAGAGCCGGACAAAGTTCGCCCTGACCGGCACTCCGATTGAAAATCGTCTGAGCGAGCTGTGGAGCATTTTCGACTACCTGATGCCGGGATTTCTGTACCGCTACGATACCTTCCGGAACCAGTTCGAAAAGCCGATCGTTCTCCACCACGATGAGGACACGATGGAGCGGCTGAAAAATATGGTTTCTCCGTTTATTCTGCGCCGTTTCAAGCAGGACGTCCTGAAAGATCTCCCGGACAAGCTGGAAGAGGTTCATTACTCCTATATGGAAAAAGACCAGAAAGAACTGTACCAGGCAAGGGTTCAGCAGATGAGAAACCGGCTGCTTTCCCAGGACGCAAAAGAGTTTCAGAAAAACCGCTTCCAGATTTTTGCGGCACTTACGCAGATCCGGCAGATCTGCTGCGATCCGTCGCTCTGCTATCAGAACTATAAAGGCGGATCAGCCAAGCGGGAAGCCTGCGTGGAACTGATCCAGAGCGCGGCAGAGCAGGGACATAAGGTATTGGTCTTCTCGCAGTTTGTATCCATGCTGGACCTTCTGGAGAAGGATCTGGATGAGCGGAAGATTCCGTTTTACAAGATTGTGGGGAAGACACCGAAACTGGAGCGCCTGGAGCTCGTAGAACGGTTTAATGAGGGCGACACACCGGTCTTTCTGATTTCCCTCCGCGCGGGAGGGACAGGATTGAATCTGACCGGAGCTGATGTGGTCATTCATTACGATCCCTGGTGGAATCTGGCGGTACAGAACCAGGCCACTGACCGTGCCTACAGAATCGGTCAGAAGCGGAAAGTTACCGTGTATAAGCTGATCATGAAAAACACAATCGAAGAAAGGATTATGGAAATGCAGGATGCGAAAAAGCAGCTTGCAGAAGATATCCTGAATACGGAAGGAACCGGAAGCGGCGTTATCAGCAGAGACGATCTTCTGGATCTTCTGGAAGAGGATTTCTAGATGGAAATCCGAGATCATGAAAGATCGAAAAAGGAGCGGATGCTGCATGGCTTCCGCTCCTTTTTTCGATTGCATTTTGATTCTTTTGTAAACAGGAGGTTCCACAGATCAGACTGCAGATAATCTGCGATCCATCCTGAACGGCATGAATGAACAGGATGAGTCTGACCGGAACCGCCGGCTTCTCACCGACGTTGGCCTTAGTATACGCTTCACATGAATAATAATCAAGCATTTTTTGTAATTTTAATGAAAATATTTATCATAATTTGTGTGAAGCAAACAGTTTAATGTGGTTTTGCTTTAATGTGGTAAATTGTACGCGGGACCGCCGCCATGATCGGTCAGCGCCTGTTTCCAGATTTTCCGCAGTTTCTCTGTACGGCATGCGCGGTACTATGCCTTGCGCTTGTCTGCGGCGATAGCGTGTCCTTCCAGACCCTCTCCTCTGGCCATTCTCGCCGTCAGCGGAGCAATATTCTGGGAGGCTTCTCTAGTCATGCTCTGGTGTGTGCAGACTTTCAGGAACATGCCGGTCCAGACACCTCCGGTGTAGCGGGCAGCCCGCATGGTCGGGAGAGTGTGGTTGGTTCCGGACGCGTAGTCACCGAATACTTCTGCCGTGTTACCCCCAATGAACATGGAACCGTAGTTGACGAACTTTTCGCGGATGGATTCAGGATCAGCCACGTTGATCTCCAGGTGCTCCGGCGCGATGTCGTTGGCGATGTCAACTGCGTCTTCAAGCTTATCCAGGACACAGATTTCTCCGTAATCTTTCCAGGAAGCCGATGCGTTTGCGCGGTTTGCCTCCGGGAGAATGTTCAGTTCTTCATCTACATATTTCATGACCGCGCGGCCCAGATCTTCACTGTCAGTCAGCAGGATTCCCTTTGCGTTCGGGTCATGCTCGGACTGAGCCATCAGGTCTGCAGCCAGGACATCAGGACGGGCATTCTTATCTGCGACGACCAGAACTTCACTCGGGCCTGCGACAAAGTCGATGCCGACCTGTCCGTAGCACTGGCGCTTGGCTTCTGCCACATACTGGTTCCCAGGGCCGACGATCATGTCCACTGGTTTAATCTTATCCGTTCCATAGGAAAAGGCGGCAATGGCCTGTGCGCCGGATACCGCGTAGATTTCATCGGCTCCCGCAAGATCCATAGCAACGAGCGTTTTCGGATTCATTTTTCCGGTCCCCTTCATGGCAGGAGAGCAGGAAACGACACGCTTTACGCCAGCTTCTTTAGCCGGTGTAATCAGCATAAGTGCACTGGAATAGAGCGGGAAACGGCCTCCCGGAACATAGCAGAGGCAGGAACGGACGGGAATGACTCGGTCGCTTAAGTAAATGCCCTCCCGCGGACTGAAGTCGTGAACTTCTGTCAGCGTCTTTCTCTGGGCAGCGGCGAAGGCCTGAATATTCGCGTGCGCCGCTTTCAGATCCTTCAGTTCCTGTTCAGAAACAGAATGATAGGCTTCCTGGATTTCTTCCTTAGTAACGCGGAAATCTTCCCGGTTATTGTCGTCGAATTTTCTGCAGTATTTCTGAAGAGCATCATCGCCGTTTTCGATAACCTCGTCGATGATGTCTGAAACGGCGTTTCTGACAGCGCGGCGGTCCTGTGCGGTTCTCTGTTTTGACTCTTTAATAATCTTCATATATATGCACCTCTTGCTTATCTCTTTTGTCTGATCCGGATGGATTGTGTTTGCTTTAATGCTTTATCACTTTAATGTATGATATCATGAAACTATTGAAACGCAGAATTGATCTTCTGTCAAGTTATTTTACAACATATCCGGCAATTGTTTGTATATGTGAAACAAAAAAACATATAAAATTTGTGAAATGTACTGGACGAATCTTGGAAAAAGTGTTAACCTAGCAATGTCATCAAGAACGTGACAGAGATAGAAAGGAATTTATTTACGATGAGAAACTTCTGGTTTGCAGCAGAATACTATTATTATTACTTTTTCTTTAACAAAAGAAAAAGCTGTTTTGCTGCAATCGCCAATCGGGCGTAAATCGGAATGACATCATCATGTAAGTGATTGAAATCAAGCCTCGCAGCAAATACTGCGGGGCTGTTTTTTTAGGAGCGCGGCTGAATGCCGGATGAAAACGAAAAGCCTTACGCAGGAATCTGCAGGAAGTAAAGAAGAAGGATGTGCGCAAAAGCGCAGGGAGGATGAAATGATTGTAGTACTGAAACACGATACACCGAAGGATCAGCAGAATCAGCTGGTAGAATGGCTCGAGCAGCAGGGCGTCAAGGCAGACGTTTCTGAAGGAACCTATCAGACCATCATCGGACTGGTCGGCGACGTCAGCAGAATCGATGTGGATATGCTCTCCATGCTCGACATCGTTCAGGATGTCAAGCGTGTGACAGAACCATACAAGAAGGCGAACAGAGCTTTTCATCCGGAAGACACCGTCATCGATGTCAATGGAGTGAAGATAGGCGGCGGTCATTTCGCTGTTATTGCCGGGCCTTGTTCCGTAGAATCGGAAGAACAGATTGTTGAAGTTGCAAAGCGCGTCAAGGCTGCAGGTGCCAACCTTCTCAGAGGCGGCGCCTTCAAGCCGAGAACTTCGCCTTACTCCTTCCAGGGAAAGCGCGCAGAAGGTCTGGAACTGCTGGAAAAAGCCAAGGAAGCAACCGGTCTTCCGATCGTCTCCGAGATCATGAATGAGAACCACATTCCACTGTTCGAGAATGTCGACATCATTCAGGTCGGTGCCAGAAACATGCAGAACTTTGAACTGCTGAAGGCCCTCGGAAAGCTGGATAAGCCGATCCTGCTGAAGAGAGGACTGGCCAACACCCTGCAGGAGCTGCTGATGAGTGCAGAATACATCATGGCAGGCGGAAATGAAAAGGTTATCCTCTGCGAGAGAGGAATCCGTACATTCGAATCTTACACCAGAAATACACTGGACCTGTCCGCAGTCGTCGCACTTCATGAGAAGAGTCATCTGCCTGTTGTCGTTGACCCGAGTCACGCTACCGGCCGCAGAAGTTTCGTCAAGCCGATGGCTCTGGCCGCAGTAGCCTGCGGAGCAGACGGACTGATGATCGAGGTTCACAACAACCCGGCCAAGGCACTCTGCGACGGCGCACAGTCCCAGACACCGGACATGTTCGACGACACCATGAAAGCCGTAAGACGCGTCCGTGAAGCGGCACTGGAAGACTAATTGTTACTATATATGGAATTTCAGGCGGGGCATCCGTTCCGCCGGACAAAATAAAATCAGCAAGGAGAAAACGCGCGGCCGGAAGGCCCGGCTGCGTGAGGATCAGGAGCATCTGATCGGAAAGGAGTTAAAAATGAAGGTTGGAATCGTAGGACTTGGGCTGATCGGAGGATCTCTGGCAAGAGCACTGAAGGCATCCGGAGCTGAGGTCTACGGCTATGACGTACAGCCGCTGACACTTCAGTTCGTTCAGATGCAGGGAAGCTGCGATGAAGTACTGAACGAGGACAGTGTGAAGGAATGTGACTACATCTTCCTGGCAATTCCTCCGAAGGCAGCAGAAGACTGGCTGAAGGACCATGCAGAAGAAATCGGAAAGCTGAAGAAGCAGCCGATTATCATGGACTGCTGCGGAGTCAAACGCGGCATCTGCAAGATCGGATTCGGTCTGGAAGAGACAGCGGGAATCACCTTTGTCAGCACCCATCCGATGGCAGGACGAGAGAACTGGGGCTTCAAGAACAGTGAAGCAGACATGTTTGAAGGCGCGGTCTGTGCAGTTGTTCCAAGTGACAGAGACAGAAACAACCTGGACCTTATGGGTGAGGTAAAAGACGTTCTCAGAAAAGCCGGCTTCAGCAGATTTTCCGTTATGACGCCGGATGAACATGATGAAGTCATCGCCTTTACGTCCCAGCTCTCTCATCTTGTTTCCAGCTCGTTTGTAAAGTGTGACGACGGAATCCGTGAAGAGGCAGAGGTTGCCGGAGGCAGTTTCCGGGATATGACCAGAGTGGCTTTTCTGAATGAGCATGTCTGGGCAGACCTGTTCCTGGAAAACAGGGATCATCTCCTTGATAAGCTGAACCTTTTGATCGGGGAACTGCAGAAATATAAGGAAGCGCTGGAGAATAATGACCGTGAAGAACTTACTGACCTCCTGGCAGAAGGAAGAGAAGAAAAGGAAATTCTCGCGGCAAACGCGCAGTAATCAATATCAGAAAAGAATCAGAAAGGGACCGGAGAAAACGGAAGGGAGCAGAGAATGAAACTGGAAGAAATCGGCTGGCGTGTGAAAGAAATTCAGGATGGAGGAAAGCTGGCGGTCATCACGGATGAAAATGTGGGGCCGCGTTACCTGCTGGACTGCATCAGATCGCTGGAGGAAGCGGGATTTCAGGTTTACACATTTACTGTTCCTGCCGGAGAGGAATCAAAAAGCGGAAGAGTATATCTGGAGATGCTGAACCGGCTGGCGGAGATTCCGCTGACACGTTCCGACGGTGTTGTTGCTCTGGGCGGCGGCATGGTCGGAGATCTGGCCGGATTTACCGCCGCAACCTATCTTCGCGGCATCCGTGTGATTCAGGTTCCGACAACTCTGCTGGCGGCCGTGGATTCTTCCGTCGGAGGAAAGACCGCCATCAACCTTCCGGAAGGAAAGAACCTCGCCGGAGCCTTTCATCAGCCGGAGCTGGTTCTGCAGGACGCTGAGCTCCTGAACTCGCTTCCAAAAAGCGTTCTTCTGGACGGCATGGCAGAGGTTATAAAATATGGAATGATCGCAGATGAAAAATTGTTTTCCGATCTTAAGGATGTGGATGCATCGTGGAAGAATCTGGAAAATATTGTGGAGACCTGCGTTTCTATAAAAAAGAAATTTGTTGAAGAGGATGAGTTTGACTACGGCGTTCGTCATCTTCTGAACTTCGGTCATACTATCGGTCATGCAATAGAAAAATGTAGCAATTTCCGCTTCAGCCACGGTCTTTCCGTCGCTAAAGGCATGAATTACATCACTGCCATCGCCGTGAAAAAAGGCTGGTGTGAGCCGGCTGTCTTCGATGAACTTCACGCCATGCTGAAGGAATACGGATTTGATCTTTCCGTTCCTTACGATGACGCTTCGTTATATGATATTATGTGTTCAGACAAGAAGCGGGAGAAAAACTCAATTGACCTTGTAATTCCAAAGCGAATCGGCGAATGTGTGCGAAAGACCGTGCCGGTGGAAGAACTGAAAGAGCTCCTGAAGCTCGGACGTCCGCTTGTGGATCAGGAAGGAAATGGAGCGGAGTAAGGGAAATGAAAGAAATTACCATTACAGCAAGCAAATCGGATGCGCACAGAGCCTGGATCTGCGCTTATCTGTCGGAGATGAATGGTCATCCCTGCCGCGTGTCTCTTGAGGGAGGCTCCGATGATATCTCTGCAACCGTTTCCTGCATGGAGGCGCTGAAAAACGCCGGGCCGGGTAAGGTCGCAGAACTTCACTGCCGGGAAAGCGGTTCAACACTGAGGTTTCTGCTTCCGGTGACGGCGGCACTGGGGGTGCATGGAAAATTTTATCCGGAGGGAAGACTTCCGGAGCGGCCGCTTTCACCGCTATATGAAGAGCTGGAAAAGCACGGCTGCAGACTGAGTGCGCCGGGAACTGTCCCCTTTGAGATTCAGGGACAGCTGACGCCGGGAACGTTTACCATTCCGGGAAACGTATCCTCCCAGTACATCAGCGGCCTTTTATTCGCCCTTCCTCTTCTGGAGGGGGACAGCGTCATTGAAATTCCGGGATCGCTTCAGTCTGCCGGATATGTGAAGATGACAGAGCAGACACTTCAGCGTTTTGAAATTCAGTTTAAGGACCAAGGTGACCGGATTGAAGTTCCGGGAGGACAGACTTACGCCGGCCCTGAAGGATATAGCGTAGAAGGTGACTGGTCCAATGCGGCATTCTGGATGACCATGGGCGCCATCGGAAATGAGCCGATTTCTGTTCACGGACTGCAGAGGGATACCGCTCAGGGCGATTCTGCTATGCTGGATTTATTACGGCAGTTCGGAGCAGATGCAGAAATGCAGGGAGATACCGTTACCGTACATCCGTCTGCAGGCCGCCTGCGCGGTATTGAAATTGACGCCGGAAACATTCCGGACATCGTTCCGGAGCTGGCACTGACCGCCTGCCTGGCTGAAGGCACAACGGTGATCTCTCACGCGGAGCGCCTGCGGATGAAAGAAAGTGACCGCCTGACGGCTGTGTCGGCGGTGCTGAATTCCCTGGGCGCGGACGTTCGGGAGCGGCCGGACGGTCTGCTTATCCAGGGCAGCGGAGGAGTAAAGTTAACCGGCGGCGAGGCTGACGGCTTTCATGACCACCGCATTGTCATGATGGCAGCCGCAGCTTCCATGGCATGCAGGAATCCGGTGACGATACTCGGTTCCGAAGCGGCGTCCAAGTCCTATCCGACATTCTTTGAAGAAATGAAAAAGGCCGGACTGGACGGAAATGTCATTCAGAAATAGAAAGGAAAACTCTTGCCGGGTGTATTTTGTCCGGAAGAGAAAGAGCAGATAGAGAAACAGAGAAAAGAAAGGAAATCAATCCTATGTCTTCATCATATGGAAAATGGGTGAGGATCTCGATCTTCGGTCAGTCGCATTCTGAGGCGATCGGCGTTACGATTGACGGGCTTCCAGCCGGGATCAGGATCGACATGGCGGAGCTTCAGCGATTTATGAACCGTCGGGCTCCGGGACAGAGCCGGTATTCTACCCCGAGAAAGGAAGCGGACCGACCGGAATTTATCAGCGGACTGGTAGAGGACACAAGCTGCGGAGCGCCGCTTACTGCGCTGATCCGTAATACCAACACCAAGTCTAAAGATTACGATAATATCCGGGATATTCCGCGTCCGGGCCACGCAGATCTGACCGCCCACATAAAATACAGAGGCTTTGAGGATGTCCGAGGAGGAGGACACTTCTCCGGGCGTCTGACGGCGCCGCTCTGCATTGCGGGAGGAATTTTCAAGCAGATTCTGCAGCGGAAAGGGATAGAAATCGACGCGCGGATTGTGGAGATCGGCGGAAACAGTGAAGATCCGTATGCAGAAATTGACCGGGCCAGGGAGGATCTGGATTCGGTCGGAGGTATTGTAGAATGCAGAGTGACCGGCCTGCCGGCAGGAATCGGCGATCCCATGTTCGATGGTGTGGAAAATACCATTGCACAGACCGTATTTGCGATTCCGGCGGTAAAAGGAATTGAATTCGGCGCGGGATTCTCTGCAGCCGGGATGAGAGGCAGTCAGAACAACGACCCATTTTACATGGATGAGGACGGAAAAATCCGTACCCGCTCCAATAACAGTGGAGGGATCCTGGGCGGAATTACGAACGGAATGGACATCGTATTCCGCTGCGCTTTCAAGCCGACACCGTCCATCGCAAAACCGCAGGACAGCATCAGCTGGTCCACGGGAAAAGATGCGGTGCTGGAAATCAAGGGGCGCCACGATCCGTGCATTGTGCCGAGGGCTCTTCCGTGTGTCGAGTCTGCTGCAGCGCTGGCTCTGATCAATTTAATGAACCCGGCAGACTTAATTTAACAGACAGGAGACAGAATGGATATTCAGGACTATAGAAAGCAGATTGACGTTATTGATCGTGAGCTGGTACAGAAAATCGAAGAGAGAATGCGTATTTCGGAGAAAATCGCTGAATACAAGGATGAAAAGGGAGTAAGAATTCTGGACCCGGTGAGAGAACGCACTCTTCTGGATCATATTCAGGAGATTTCCTCTCCGGATCTGGCCTACTACAACCGCCTGCTCTTCTCTTCTATTATGGAGATGAGCAGAGACCATCAGGTCAGAACCCTTGCTAAGCCGTCCCCGCTGGCTGAGCAGATTATGGATGCCATTCAGAACACGCCGAAGAAATTCCCGGATGCACCGGCAGTTGCCTGCCAGGGTGTACAGGGAGCCTATTCCCAGCAGGCCTGCGATAAGATGTTCAAGATGCCGGTGATTATGTACATGAAGAACTTCCGCGGCGTATTCGCAGCCATCGATTCCGGCCTCTGCCATTATGGTGTTCTTCCGATCGAAAACAGCACGGCAGGATCCGTAAACCAGGTTTACGATCTGATGCAGGAATACCATTTCCACATCGTAAGAAGCATGAGAATCAAGATTGACCACTGCCTTCTGGTCAATCCGGGAACCAATAAGGAAGATATCAAGGATATTTATTCTCATGAGCAGGCTCTGTCTCAGTGTGAGGACTATCTGAAGCACTTCCCGATGGCAACCCTTCATGTCTGCGAAAACACCGCGCAGGCGGCGAAAATGGTTGCTGAGTCCGGCAGAAAGGATGCGGCTGCAATCGGCTCTGTAGAAAACGGAGAGCTGTATGGACTGGACTGCCTGGAGGAATCCATTCAGGACAGAGATAACAACTACACGCGCTTCATCTGCATCGCTAAAGATCTTGAGATCTATCCGGGTGCAGACAGAACCAGCATCATGATCGTCCTGAAACATGAGCCGGGCTCTCTCTATCAGGTCATGGCCAGATTCAACGCCATGGGAATCAACCTTCTGAAGCTGGAGAGCCGTCCGCTTCCGAGCAGAGAATTCGAGTTCATGTTCTACTTCGATATCGAAGAATCCGTGTACTCGGAAGAGTTCGCGCAGATGATCAACCAGCTGCAGGAGATGAGTCTGGAGTTCAGATATCTGGGAAGCTATGAAGAATATTAAAGAGAAACCATCCGTAATTGTTGTGGGCGGCGGCCCGGCAGGCATGACGGCGGCAATTGCCGCCGGCCGGACCGGCTGCCGTGTTTTGCTGTTAGAAAGAAATTCCTGTCTGGGGAAAAAACTTCTAATTACAGGAAACGGCCGCTGCAACCTGACCAACAGCCGGGACATGGAAGAAATTCGTGCCCATGTGGTGTCCAACCCGAGATTCCTGTATTCCGCATTTCAGGCATTTTCGAACCGGGATCTGCTGGAACTGCTGAGGAGCGCGGCCCTGAAGACCCGGGTAGAAGATAATGGCAGAATTTTCCCTGTCTCAGGACGCGCGGAGGACGTAAGAGAAGCGTTGATCAGACTTCTAAAGAGCTGTTCCGTGGATATCCGCTGCTCCTGCCGGGCTGAAGCCCTTATTCTCGAAGACGAGCCGGAGGGCCTGGGAAATAAACACGATGCATCACTTCGCTGCAGCGGAGTAAGGACAGAATCCGGGGAAGAACTTCGCGCGGACTGGGTGATCGTCACGACCGGAGGCCTCGCGGCGCCGGTACTTGGCTCAGACGGCGACGGCTACCGCATGGCAGGATCCTGCGGACATAAAATCAACCCATGCAGACCGGCGCTGGTTCCGCTGAATATACAGGAAGACCTGCAGGAACTTCAGGGAATCAGTCTGCCTGACATTCATCTTCAGGTCAGAAGCGGCAAAAAGAAACTGGCTGAGGGGAGAGGCCCGGTAATGGTGACGCATTACGGTCTGAGCGGCCCTGCCGTTTTAAACTTGTCCAGTCATTTTTTGTCTGCACTGAAAGGGAAAAGTCCGGAGGGCGCGCGCCTGATTCTGGACCTGCTGCCGGAGGAGAGCCGGGAGGAGACGGAAGCGTATCTGCTGGAGGAACAGAAGAAGCAGTCTCACCGGAAGATGAAGAATGTGAAGTTCAGCGGAATTCCACAGGCCGGAGTAAGGGTTCTGCTTGAAAAGAGCGGGATTGATCCCGATGAAGAATCCGGGGTGCTGAAGAAAAAGGAGCGCGGCCGGCTGATTGAGAATCTCCATAATCTGGAGCTGACCATTTCCGGGACGCAGGGATTTCGGGATGCGGTGATCACCCAGGGAGGAATCCGGACGAAGGAGATCGACCAGAAGACGATGGCATCGAAGAAATGTGCGGGCCTGAAGTTTGCCGGTGAAATTCTGGATCTGGATGCGGAAACGGGCGGCTATAACCTTCAGATCGCCTGGTCTACCGGATGGATGGCAGGAAGCAGCATCAGCGGAAAAGATATCGGATAGAATTTCTGAATCACTGTATACAGAATAATTCAATACATCAATGCCAGAAAGACGGGTTATTTATAGTGAGATGACATGATAATTTGTTGTCAATCTATAGAAAATCTGTCTTTTCTTGTGTGCTTGCATAAAATTACGGTGGTTCAAAAAAAGTACTTGAATAAACTCTTATTTCACTGTACATTCCAATCGAAGGTTGATAGGATGAAGAAAGAGTTAAGTCGGATACTGTATACCAGATTAAGATATGGAGGAAAATAATGCGTGCAGATGAGAGTATTTTGGACCTGAAGCGTGACGTCATGTATGAGGTTGCCAAACTCGCCTTTGCGGGGGAGCTCGAGGAGAAGGCGGAGTTTATTCCGCAGAAGATCATCCCGGGTACAATCCCTCACTGGAGATGCTGCGTGTATAAGGAAAGAGAAATCGTAAGAGGCAGAGTTCGTCTGGCCCTGGGCAAGGCGCCGGGTCCGGAGGATAACGGAAATGTCATTCAGGTTATCGAGGCAGCATGCGCGGATTGCCCGATTTCCAGCTACGTTGTTACAGACAACTGCCAGAACTGTGTCGGCAAGTCCTGTGTAAAGAGCTGTCGTTTCGACGCGATTCATCCTGGAAAAGAGCGTTCAGTCATTGATCCAAATAAGTGTAAAGAGTGCGGCATGTGCGCGAGATCATGTCCGTACAACGCCATCGTACATTTAAAGCGTCCGTGCAAGGCAAGCTGCCCGGTAAACGCCCTGACTTATGATGAGAACGGACTTTCTGTCATCGACGAGGAAAAGTGCATCCGCTGCGGTCAGTGCATCCACCACTGCCCGTTCGCCGCAATCGGAAGCAAGGATTCCATCGTTCCGGTTATCGAGGCGATCAAGTCCGATAAGGAAGTTTACGCAGTTGCCGCTCCTGCCACAGAAGGACAGTTCGGCAAGGGCATCAACATGGCATCCTGGAAGAAGGCCATGAAGGAAGTGGGATTCACAGACTTCATCGAAGTCGGTCTGGGTGCTGACCTGACTACTTCTGCAGAGGCAGATGAGTGGGCAGAAGCTGCTGAAAAGGGCGAAATGAGAACCACATCCTGCTGCCCGGGATTCGTCAATATGATCGTCCGTCACTACCCGAAGCTGAGGGATATCGTTTCCACAGCGGTCAGCCCGATGTGCGAGATTTCCCGTTACCTGAAGGCCCGTCATCCGGGATGTGTCGTTGTCTTCATCGGACCTTGCGTAGCCAAGAAGTCCGAGATCGTTGACCAGCAGATCGAGGGAAATGCGGATTACGCCCTGATCTACAGTGAGATCGAAGCGATCATGAGAGCCAGGGACGTCAAGCTGGAGCCGGTTGAGACCGAGTATCAGGAGTCCAGTGTATACGGAAAGAAGTATGCGACATCCGGCGGAGTTTCCGGATCCTGCCTGGAGTACCTGAAAGAAACCGGAAAGAACAGCGACCTGAAAGTTGCCAGAGTCAGCGGCGGCGCAGAGCTGAAGAAAACTCTGCTGCTGGCTGAGCGCGGAAAGCTGCCGGAAGAGTTTATCGAAGGCATGTGCTGTGAAGGCGGATGCTTCCACGGTCCGAGCAGCCGTGACGACAGCCCGAAGGCACTCCACACACGTAAGGAGATCCTGGATAAAGCGGACACACGTTCCATCGTCGAGAACCTGGAGAAATTCGATCTGTCCGGATTCTCCCGTCACAGAGAGCAGCCGCTTTACGATCCTCTGGCAAAAGAGGAGGAAGCTGACGAGCAGCTGCAGGACTAGGAAAATGATCGTTCATGCTGAATCTGGCTGCCTGACCGCAGACGGTCAGATGCTCAGTTATGCGATTGTTTATATGAAATAAAATACCGAAGGACTTTTGCAGTGGTATCACAAAAATCACTGCGAAAGTCCTTTTCTTTTGGTATAATGGCAGTACGTTTGAGAATAAAAAGAGGTGACAGATATGATTTCGGCAAGACTTACCGATCTGAATGAAAATGAAATTCTGAAGTATCTGGGCTATCGCGGGCAGGAAATTGATGATGCCCTGCAGAGCCAGATCAGAAAATGCATCGCAGAGGTGACGCGCGAGTCCATGCCGAGAATCGTCTGGAAACGCCTTCCGGTTGAAGGAAGCGGCGGCAGGCGTCATGTGGAAGGGCTGACCCTTGCGGGAAATGACATGGCTTACCTGCTGGATAACTGCCAGGAAGCCGTTCTGCTGGGTGCGACCATCGGTGCCATGGTGGAGCGGCTGCTCATGCGCTATGAAGTAAAGAGTATGTCCGACGCACTGATCATGGATGCCTGCGCCAGCACCGCCATAGAGAACGTCTGTAATAATTTTGAGCAGGATCTGAGGACAAAAGTTGAAGAACAAGGTTTTTTCCTGTCTGACCGCTACAGTCCTGGCTATGGAGACCTCCCATTTTCGGAGAATCCGGATTTCTGCTCCATCCTGAATGTGGAAAAACGCATCGGTGTCACCCAGAGTCCGACCCATCTGATGATCCCGAGAAAATCCGTCATGGCCATCATGGGGATTTCTGATCATCCATTGAAACTGAGAGGAAAGGGCTGTGAGAACTGTCCGATGTTCAGAAACTGCAGATTCAGGGCAAAAGGCGTGACCTGCACGGGGGAACCGCTGTAAGAGTCTGTAAGAATCGGAAAGAGCAGTCTTGTATCAGAAGGTAAAAGGAAGGCCCGCAGGGGCCGGAAATAGGATAGACCGATAAGGGAAAGAGAGAAGATCAGCAATGAGTAAGGTAATCATTCTGGATGGAGCCATGGGAACGGAGCTGCAGCAGAGAGGGCTGAAAACCGGAGAAAATCCGGAAGTTTTCGCCATGCAGCATCCTGAAGTCCTCCGTTCCATTCATCAGAACTATATTGACGCGGGAAGTCAGGTGATTTATGCCTGCACTTTCGGTGCCAACCGGAGAAAGCTGGAGGGAACGGGCCATTCCGCTGAGAAAGTAATTACAGAAAATGTAAAAATCGCAAAAGCCACGGCGGCAGGCCGCGCGAAAACCGCACTGGATATCGGACCGATCGGAGAGCTTCTGTCTCCCCTTGGGACGCTGCGTTTTGAAGAGGCCTATGATATTTTTAAAGAAGAGGCAGAGGCAGGAGAAAAGGCCGGGGCAGACCTGGCCGTTGTCGAGACCCTGACGGATCTGTATGAGGCAAAGGCGGCTCTTCTCGCGATTAAGGAAAACACCGATCTCCCGGTCTGGGTGACGATGACTTTTGAAGATAACGGAAGAACCTTTCTGGGGGCCTCCGTGTCCTGCGCGGCGCAGACGCTGACTTCCCTTGGCGCAGATGCCATCGGCATCAACTGTTCCCTGGGACCGGAGGAAATTTATCCTCTGATTAAAGAAATGCGTGACTGGACAGATCTTCCGCTGATTGTTAAGCCGAACGCAGGACTTCCTGATCCGAAAACAGGTGAATATGCCATCGCCGCGGCTGAGTTTGCAGAGCAGATGAGTAAATATCAGGAGCTTCAGGTCAGTGCCGTGGGGGGCTGCTGCGGAACAACACCGGAGTTTATCGAAAGGCTTGCAGAGGCTTTCCGCGGAGCAGAAAGGCCTTCTGAAGAGGAGCGCCGGACACAGCGGGCAGGCAGAAGAGGCATCTGCTCGGCAGGATATATGGCAGAGTGCAATGGAAATGTCCACGTCGTCGGAGAGAGAATTAATCCGACCGGAAAAAAGCGTTTTCAGCAGGCTCTGAAAGATCATGACCTGGACTATATCATGGAGACCGCGATTGCCGAGCAGGATGCCGGAGCAGAAATTCTGGATGTCAACGTCGGCGTCCCGGGACTGGATGAGGCAGAACTGATGAAGGAAGTCGTGGAAGCCGTGCAGAGCGTTGTTTCCATTCCGCTTCAGATCGATTCTCCCGAGCCGGAGGCCGTAGAAGCCGGCCTCAGGGCCGTCAATGGCCGCGCCATCGTCAATTCCGTAAACGGAGAGCCGGAAAAGCAGGCGGCCATTCTTCCAATTGTAAAGAAATACGGTGCGGCGGTTATCGGACTGACCATGGATAAGTCCGGCCTTCCACAGACTTCCGACGACCGTGTGCGGATCGCGGAAAATATTCAGAAGGCCTGCGGTGAATACGGAATTCCAAAAGAGGATCTGATCATCGACTGTCTGACTCTGACTGTTTCTGCGCAGCAAAGCCAGGCCATAGCAACCCTGGATGGTGTCCGCCGCGTTACACAGGAGCTCGGACTTCACACGGCTCTGGGAGTCAGCAACATTTCCTTCGGCCTTCCGGAAAGAACGCACGTGACAGAGAGCTTTCTGACCCAGGCCATGTACTGTGGTCTGGATTTTCCGATTATCAATCCGAACAGCCGCGCCATTATGGATGCTGTCGCTTCCTTCCGCGCATTGTCCGGGCAGGATGAAAACTGCATGGCTTATATCGAACGCATGTCCGATCCGGAAAGAAAGAAGGAAATGGAAAAATCAGCTTCCAAAGCATCCCCTTCCGCAGCAGGAACAGCGGCGCCGTCCGGCAGCACTTCTTCAGGACCATCCGATGCCGACCAGTCGCCAAAAGCCAGAATCGAACGGGCCATTCTCAAGGGAATGAAGAGGGAAACCAGGGACATCACGATCGAGCTGATGAAAACCATGGAAGGCATGGACATCATCAACCAGATGATCATTCCGGCCCTGGACATCGTCGGCGACCAGTACGAGAAGCAGATCCTTTTCCTGCCGCAGCTGATTAACGCAGCCGACGCCGCCTGCGCGGGACTGGACTACATCAAGTCGAAAATTGCCGGAACGGGAAATTCAGTCAGCAAGGGAAAAATCATCGTGGCGACAGTGGAAGGAGATATCCACGATATTGGAAAGAATATCGTGAAAGTCGTTCTGGAAAACTACGGATATCAGGTCATCGACCTGGGCCGTGACGTTCCGGTTCAGAAAGTCGTTGACACCGCCATCGAGCAGGATGTCCATCTGATCGGCCTGTCTGCTCTGATGACAACCACCGTCGTTTCCATGAGAAAAACGGTAGACGCTCTGCATGCCTCCGGCCACCCGTGTAAAATCATGGTGGGAGGTGCCGTCATGACCCAGGAATATGCCGATGAAATGGGCGCCGATTACTACGTCCGCGACGCCAAAGCATCCGCTGACGCGGCTAAAGAAGTCCTCGGATGATGAAAACAGAGGAAAAGGAGAGTTTATATGAACCGTGTAAAAGAATTACTGAAAAACGGAACTCTGCTGTTTGACGGCGGCATGGGAACCTATATTTCCTCAAAAGAGCACACTTCGGGGCAGGGCTGTGAGCTGGCTTCTGTCGATAAGCCGATGCTGGTCTCTGCGATTCACAGGGAATATCTGGAAGCCGGCGCCCGCGCCATTAAAACCAACACCTTTGCAGCAAACCGCACCATGTACGATGAAGACAGCTGCAGGAAAATCCTTCATGCTTCCTGGAATCTGGCGGTGAAAGCCGCAGAGCCCTTCCAGGCAGAAGTTTTCGCGGATTTTGGTCCGGTGACAGGGCGGTCTCCGGAAGAAGCAGCGGCAGAATACCGCTGGACCGCCGATCAGTTTATAGACATGGGCGCGGAAAACTTTTTGTTTGAGACCCTCCCGTCCCTGGACGGTGTGGAAGAAGCGGCCGGATACATCCGCCGCCATGTTTCCGATCCTTTCATTATGGTGTCCTTTGCGGTGCTTCCGGAAGGATATACCAGAGACGGACAGTTCGGAAATGACCTGATCCGGGAGGCTGCAGAGAGCGGGCTGTTTGACGCGGTCGGCATGAACTGCGTGGTCGGCGTCCGTCAGATGACGAAGCTGCTTTCGGATATGACCTTGCCGGATCTGCCTTTGTCCATCATGCCAAATGCCGGATATCCGACGGTTATCGATAACCGGACCTTCTACGACAGTGATCCGGTGTATTTCGGCGACGGCATGGCGCAGCTGGCGGCGGATGGGGTGAAGATTCTGGGCGGCTGCTGCGGAACGACACCGCGGCATATCGAGGCAGTCCGGAAATCCCTTGAGGCAGGCGGATTCACGCCTCAGACAAGACACAAAGCGGCAAGGGAAAAGAAGCAGGATCCAGATGACAGTCTGTTCTGGAGAAAGCTGAAGCGCGGGGAGAAGGTCATCGCGGTAGAGCTGGATCCGCCGGCGGACACCAATCTGCTGAAATACATGGCCGGAGCCGCCCAGCTGGGTGTCGCGGGGACGGACATCGTGACGATTGCCGACTGCCCGGTGGCCAGAGCCCGGATGGATTCCTCCCTTCTGGCCTGCAAAATCAAGTCGGATCTGGGCATGGAGGCGCTGCCGCACATGACCTGCCGGGACCGCAATCTGAACGCCACCAAGGGACTTCTGCTGGGACTGAGCGCGGTCGGCGTGAGAAATGTGCTGGTCGTGACCGGAGATCCGATTCCGACGGCAGAGCGTGATGAAGTGAAGAGCGTGTTCCAGTTCAACTCCAGAAAGATGGCGTCGTTTATTCAGGGCTTGGGAAAAACCGAACTGCCAGCGCCTTTTCATGTATTCGGCGCACTGAACCTGAACGCCAGAAATTTTGATGTGGAGCTGAGCCGGGCCCAGGAAAAGCTGCAGCGGGGAATGGCGGGCTTTCTGACCCAGCCAGTGCTGAGTGAACAGGCTCTGGAAAATTTGAAACTTGCCAGAAAAGAGCTGAACGGCGGCTATATCCTCGGCGGCATCATCCCGATCGTCAGCGAGCGGAACGCCCGCTTCATGGACGCAGAAATCAGCGGCATTAACGTGGCGCCGGAGATTATCGAGAAATATCACGGCCTGTCGAAAACCGAGGCCGCAGACCTGGCCGTTTCCCTTTCCACAGAGATTGCGGAGAAAATCGCGCCTTACACAGACGGCTGGTACCTGATTACGCCGTTCGGGAGAGTGGGGCTGATGAAGGAAATTATCGCGAATATCAGAGGATAGAGATTGAAGAAACCGCCGCGCGGAATGGTTAGAAGCATAGAGCCCGCGCGGCGGTTTTTCTCATCCGCTTACAGGCAGACAATAAAATGAATCCCGGAATCCGTCCGCGGCTTCAGCGGTGTGCGGGTTATGGTCAGCAGGCCGTTAGAACATACCGGAAGCAGGCAGCAGGCAGCAGGCAGCAGGAAAGCAGGGGATTCCTGGGTATTCCTTTCTAAGTTTGTCTATTCATCATTTATGCAGGAGTCACGGGTAGGATTTCCGGTGATTTTGGATTTCATACGGGCAGAGAGTTGGGAAAATCGCTGAATAATCGTCGATCATACCAAATGTGCGGTGTCATTTGGTATAATTGGGCAAAATTGATGTTTCTTACCTAAAACTTACTTTACTGGTCGGGATGTATGTTGGTAAAAATGCGTAATTTGGAGGGCTTTTGCCCAAACACTTTGCAATTTATTCTGAAAAATCGTTCGTCATGTTATATTTTATGCGAGCCAGATGTATGTAATGGTGTATATGTATACGCGAAATTTTATAATTACAGGTTTCGAAAAGCAGACATTTGGCACGTGCTAAAAATTGTACAATTTGTTGGGATGAATCATGATTATTATTCAATTTTACCAAAATATTTTCCGCGTTGGTACAGGATATCGTTTTTCTTGATTTTTACCAAGGAATTTCTGTGATTAGAGGCTTATCTGTGCTGTGAGAAATGCCGGGGGAATTTTAGAGAAAAAGATGGGAGAAAATTTCCATATGTCTCGAGATATTTGACACCCATGGAATCTGGTAATAGGAAAACGGGCCGCCGCGCCATTGTTCGTTCATGTCTGGCGCGGCGGCCCTTGCTGTTCTTTATAGGTGTTTCTGTTTTACTCGGACAGATTTTACCTTGCTGTACTTCGTCCAGATGGCTTTGTCATTCACTTTCTTATAGCCGCGGACTTTAAAGTAAAAAATACCGACGCTGCAGCGCCGGCGGGGAAAATAATAAGATGATGGCTCTGCTGTCTGTGTGAGTAAACAGTCAGGCCATTGAGGTCTTGTGTTAAGTTGTGATTCTGCCGGATATCCATGTGTTTTCAGCGCCGGTCCGGCAGCTGCCGGCACAGATAAAAGGAGGCAGGCTTAACGGTCTGTCTCTTTTCCGTCCAGGCGTTCCTGGATGTAGTCTTCTACGTCATCGCGCGGGATTTCCAATGCTGCGGCAAGCTCGCCGTAGAGAAGGTCTTCTGCGCGTTTCATGAATTTCTTATCGATCTGGCCCAGGTGGCGGTTCTGTTTATGTGCCGCTTCCATCTTCTTGTGGATGGATTTTGCCAGACGGATCAGATCTACGGTCTTATGTGTATCGATGACGGACTGATAATGCTTGGTCAGCTGCTGTGTGCTGCTGCTCTTATAAATTTCAGTATGGACCTCCGGGATGATGGAAATCAGATCGTCTGCTTCCTGTGCGGAAATTACCGGACGGCTGAATACCTTTTCGTTGTCTACCGGCGCGTAGATCGTCCCGCTCTGGTAGAGTGGCTGAAGAATATAGTAATCCTGGTTCACTTGTGTGCCGCCAAAATCCGGTCTGGTAATGTCTTTTACTTCGCAGACTCCTGTTCCTCCATACATGATCAGGTCGCCTATGTTATACATTCAACGAACATCCCCTTTCCTAAAATATTTTAATACGTCAATACATTGTAATTTCAAGGCATACATCTCCTATACATAAAAAGTATAACACAGATTTACATAAAATGGAAGTATGCATAGTAAAAAATACTATACAAACATTTCACAGAGTGGTAAAATAACATGTTTATAGTAGCAGTGAGAAAGATAATAAATAATTAACATCGGAGTTTTTATGGATAAATCACGCGGAGGGAAGGTCAGTCCGGATGCGTGAAAAAATGCGGAGGAAGACACATGAGATATATTGAGGTCAGCTGCGAGACATCGGAGACAGGCATTGAACTTCTGACGGCGGCTCTGGATGCCGCCGGAATCAGTGATACAGAGGTCAGCGATCCGCGAGATGTAGAAGAAATCATGGACAAGAAAGAATCTTATGAATGGGATTACATTGAGGAAAGTGTCGTTCATAAGATGGAAGAAGCGCCGCGCGTCTCTTCCTATTTCCCGGAAGGAGACGAGGGAAGGCAGCAGGCAGATAAGATGAAAGAAGTGCTTCAGAGAGTCGCAGAAGATGTGAAGTCTGGTATGTATGGACCGGATGTGGATCTGGGCTCCATGAAGATCACGGAACAGATCAGAGATGACGCGGACTGGAAAGATAAGTGGAAGGCCTACTTCAAGCCCTTCCATGTCAGTGAGCATCTGGTCGTCTGCCCGAGCTGGGAAAAGTATGACCCTCAGGAAGGCGAAAAGATCATCACCATCGACCCGGGCATGGCCTTTGGAACAGGAACGCATGAAACCACGTCTATGTGCCTGGCTCTGCTGGAAAAATACCTGAAGAAGGGAACGAAGGTTTTGGATGCAGGAACTGGTTCTGGAATCTTGTCTATCGCGGCCGCTCTTCTGGGCGCTGGAGAAGTTCTGGGTGTCGATGTTGACCGCGACGCGGTCCGTGTCGCGCAGGAAAACATCGCCATCAACCACTGCGAGAATATCGCAAGAGCCGAATTTGGTGATCTTACGAAGGGCGTGGATTATGAGGCAGACCTGATCGTCGGAAATCTGATGGCAGAGCTGATCTGCATGCTGGCAGAGGGAATCGCGGCTCATCTTCATAAAGACGGCGTATTCATCGCCTCTGGAATTCTGACGGAGAAAGAAGACATGGTGGAGAAGGCCGTTACGGAAGCAGGTCTTGACCTTATCGAGAAGCAGGAAAAGGGCGAATGGAGTGCCATGGTATTTCAGAAGTAATGAAAGCACAGGCTTATGTCCGGAGTGCAGGGCCGGCGGCATACCGCGCAGCTGCATTTCAGGATGTCCTGGAAACTTGCAGCATGCAGCAGAAATGAGAATGGAGAAGGAATGAAAGCAGCGTTTCACACACTTGGATGTAAAGTCAATCAGTATGAAACAGAATCAATGAAAGAACAGTTCGCGAAGGCCGGATTTACCATCGTGGATGAAGAGGAGAAGGCGGACGTTTACGTCATCAATACCTGCACGGTCACCAATCTGGCAGACCGCAAGTCCCGCCAGTTTATCCGCCGCTGCCGGAAAGTCAGCCCGGATGCCGTCGTCGCGGTAACCGGATGCTATGCACAGATCAAGCCGGAAGAAGTGGCAGAGATTGAAGGCGTGCAGATCGTTGCAGGTACGGACGAGAAACACGCCGTTCTTCCCCTTGTCCAGGAATATTTTGCCGACAAAAACAAGGCGCAGGGCGCCGCAGAAAGGGAAAACGACAGAGTCCTGTCTGCGGTAAAGGACTACAGCGAGCTGAATACCTATGAAGAGCTGGGAGAGATCTCCGGCATGGAAGGAAGAACCCGCGCCTTCATCAAGATTCAGGAAGGATGCACGCACTTCTGCAGTTACTGCATCATTCCATATGCGAGAGGAACCATCCGGAGCCGCCGCAAGGAAGAAATCCGCGAGGAAGTGCAGCGTCTTGTCGCGAAGGGCTATAAGGAGATCGTGCTGACGGGAATCAACACCGCTTACTACGGGCGGGACCTGGGCTATGACGGCGCGGCGGAGCTGATCGGGGAACTGAACGACATCCCGGGGAATTTCCGCATCCGCCTGAGCTCCCTTGAGCCGACGGTCATCGATGCAGAGTATGTAAAGAAGCTTTTCCCTTATGAAAAACTCTGCCATCATCTGCATCTGGCCCTGCAGAGCGGCTCCAATCAGGTTCTGGACGCCATGAACCGGGGCTACAGCAGAGAAGAATTTCTGGCGATCGCAGAGGAACTGAGGAAGTTCGACCCGCATTACGGACTTTCCACAGACATTATCGTCGGTTTCCCGGGGGAGACGGAGGAAAATTTCCGGGACAGCATGGACATTACGAGAAGACTGTCCTTCTGCAAGACCCACGTGTTCAAGTACTCGCAGAGAACGGGAACGCCTGCTGCGGAGCGCACGGACCAGATCGACGGAACCGTGAAGGCTGACCGGAGCCGGCGGCTGATTGAAGAGGCCGGAAAGGCGGCAGACCGCTTTTTCCGCTCCTGCGAAGGAGACGAGCGTATCGTTCTGGTTGAGGAGTTCGCTCAGGATCCGATCACTGGAGAGTCTCAGGGCATGGAAAACGAGCCGCAGGCCATTTCTTCCATTTCTTCCGACGCGCTTCAGAAAGACGCAGGCGGGGCGGGCAGCCAGTGGGTGACAGGATATACGGATAACTACATCCGCACCTATTTCCGAGGAAATCCGTCCATGTTCAACCAGTTCGTGAAGGTCCGGCTGCTGAAGCCCTTTAAGGACGGCATGCTGGCAGAAGCTATTACAGAATAGAGTCTGACAAAAGAAAAAACCGCAAGAAAAAAGCGCCGCTTTCAGCAGTTTCAGAAGGAAACCATAGAAGCGGCGCCTTAATTGTATGGTGATCCATTACCGTTTAGCCTGGCGGCCAGGTGAATTTGCGTTTTCCCAGGATATGCAGATGCAGGTGCTTTACAGTCTGCTGTGCGTCATCACCGTTGTTGCTGACGACACGGTAGCCGTCGGTGATGCCCATCAGCTTGACGATGTCCTTTACCTTGCACATCATGTAGCCGAGGAGCTCCTGGTCTTCATCCGTGGTGTCGTCCAGAGAAGCGATGTGCTTCTTCGGAATCATGAGGACATGAACCGGAGCCTGCGGCTGAATATCCTTATAGACGCAGATCTTATCGTCTTCATAGACGATCTCTGATGGAATCTCGTGATTTGCGATTCCGCAGAATAAACAGTCTGACATACTCAATGCTCCTTTCCTCTGCCAGTTTTTTCGGGCGGCAGATAATTCTATCTATTATTATAGCATTGATTCCGGGAGGCGGCTGTATTTTTTCTGCAGTGGAATGCTGTCAAGAGCCAGTGGGAGTTTTGTTGACAGATCTCCAGTTTTTTTCGTAAGCCTGTACGCAGCTTGTGCCTGGAACGCCTCCCGGCTCCCTTCGCGCATGCTCACGCTTCCGACTCCGCCGGCCTTCCGGAGTCAGGCCGTCGATCGTCTGGCAGCGAGGCGCTCAGAAGTCCAGACGTCAGGCTGCGTACAGAACTTACGTTCAATAAGCTTAGGATGTCATTTCCTGCTCCACTAGCTCTTGACAGCATCTGCGTTCAAAAAACTCTTGTAAAGATTTCGGCGAAATAGTATACTAGTATAGTGTTATTGCTAGTGCTGTTCACTGCTTTAATAATAAAATGGGCGGGAGGTGAATCGGGAATGGCACAGGTATTCGTAAGAGAAAATGAAAGCTTGGAGAGCGCTCTGAAGAGATTCAAGAGATCATGCGCCAGAGACGGCGTCATGGCTGAGGTCAGAAAGAGAGAGCACTACGAGAAGCCGAGCGTAAAGAGAAAGAAGAAGTCTGAAGCTGCTAGAAAAAAGGCTAGAAAGTATTAGTCTTTTAAGCGCCTGATCAGCTGAATCGAGGTGAGAGAATGGGCTTAAAAGAACAGTTGATGAACGACTTCAAGCAGGCCATGAAGGCACATGACAACGTCGCCAGGAATACGATCAGTATGGCCAGAGCTGCGATCAAGCAGTATGAGATTGATAATCGAGAAGAACTGGATGATCAAGGTATCGTGCAGATCCTGCAGAAGCAGGTGAAGATGCGTAAAGATGCCCTCGCTGATTTTGAAAAAGCAGGAAGAACAGACCTGAAAGATGCATATAACCAGGAAATCGAGGTTCTTGAGCGGTATCTTCCGAAGATGCTTTCTAAAGATGAGATCCGTGCGGAAGTTGAGAAAATCGCGTCCGCGCAGAACATGGAAAGATCAAAGAAGAGCATGGGCAGACTGATGGGCTGCACTATGAAGGAACTGAAAGGCCGCGCAGACGGCAATGATGTTCGTGAAGTTGTTTCTGATTTTCTTTCTGAAGAGTAAATTGAATGTCCGGGCAGCGGGTAACCGCTGCCTGGTCTTTTTTTATAGAAATATAGATATTGATGACACAGAAGGGTATCAATAGTATAAAATAAAATGAAGATCGTTTTCTGCCTTTATGGAAGGGAGCGACATCGAAATATGCTGCAGCCGGCAGCAGAATGCCAGCGCCCTGAAGGGCAGATTCCGCGGTGCATTCGGAAAGCAGAAATGCCTGCGGAAAAACTATGAAAGAAGAGGAGAATACAGGATTTTGACAAGATTGACGGAATATCATCATCTCATGTTCCGTGCGTTTTCAGCAGCGCCGGAAGATACAGCAGGACAGGCAGAAGAATCGGGACAGCCTGAAGAGAAGAAAGAGGAAAGCGCATCACAGAAGGCGGGAAAGACTTCCCGCTCTCAGGGGTTTACCCGCATTCCCGTTCCGGACGGACTGGACAGAGAAGAGCTTTTCGGAAACATGGACTATAACATCCATCTGATTCAGGATGCCGCATCCGCGCAGATCCTTCAGCGCGGCGACAATCTGCTCGTCAAGGGTGACAGTGAGGAGAGCACCGCTCTTGCAGCCGGCATTCTCCACGAGCTGATGGACATGATTCAGCGGGGCGAGGTTCTGGATTCCCAGAAAGTAAACTACGTCATTCAGCTGAAGACCCAGGGGGTATCTTATTCAGAGAATAACGTTGCGTCCGACATCATCTGTTTTACAACAAAGGGTAAACCGATCAAGCCAAAGACGATCGGCCAGAAACGCTATGTGGACAGCATGAAAAAGCGTGATGTTACCTTCGCGATCGGACCTGCGGGAACCGGAAAAACCTACATCGCTGTCGCTATGGCCTGCACCGCGCTGAAAGCCAAGAAGGTTCAGCGGATCATCCTGACCCGTCCTGCAGTAGAAGCAGGAGAAAATCTGGGCTTCCTTCCGGGAGACCTGCAGGAGAAGGTGGATCCGTACCTGCGCCCTCTGTACGACGCGCTGTACGATGTTCTGGGCCGTGAGAAAGCCATTTCTCTCCAGGAGAAAGAGATCATCGAAGTGGTTCCGCTGGCATACATGAGAGGAAGAACCCTGGATGACGCCTTTATCATCCTGGATGAGGCACAGAACACCACGAGAGAACAGATGAAGATGTTCCTGACCCGTATGGGATTTGGTTCCCGCATGGTCATTACCGGAGACGTCACCCAGATCGACCTGCCGAGAGGAAAGAAGAGCGGTCTGATCGATGCGGAACATATCCTGAAGGGCGTAAAAGGCATCGATTTCTGTTATCTGAAGGATGTGGACGTTGTCCGTCATGAGATGGTAAAGCGGATCATCAAGGCTTACGATGAATATTATCACCGTCATCCGGAAACCCGCAGCGATGACAGAAAGTAGAAGGAGGCGGCAGCATGAAGATCTATTTTGATCAGGAAAATCAGGTCTCCGAAGAGCTTCTGGAAACCATGAAAAAAGCGGCTTCTCTCTGTGTGGAAAAAGAAGGACTGGATGAAGACTGCTGTGAAGTCAGCGTCAGCTTTGTTTCAGGGAAAGAAATTCACACCCTGAACAGAGAATACCGCGGCGTAGACCGTGTGACTGATGTTCTGTCTTTTCCGCAGTATGAAGGACCAGGCGAGATTCAGGATGTCATCGACATGATCGGAACCTGTGAACTTGGCGATGTTGTGATCTGCAGAGACCGCGCCCAGCAGCAGGCGGAGGAATTCGGCCATTCTTTTGAGCGTGAGCTGATCTATCTCTTCGTCCACAGCATTCTGCATCTTCTGGGCTACGACCACATGCAGGAGGACGAGAAAAAAATCATGCGGGCAAGGGAGGAAGAGATTATGGATGAACTCGGAATCCCGAGAAGAACAGACAGAAAAGAAGACGCAGAAGCTGCTCTTACGGAAGAACAGAAGACATTACTATTCCAAAAAGCGATGGAAGCAAGCAGGAATGCATACGCGCCGTACTCCAATTATCATGTGGGCGCGGCCCTGCTTTCTGAAGACGGACAGATTTTTACAGGAGTGAATGTCGAGAATGCGTCTTATCCTGCCGGAATCTGTGCGGAGCGGTCTGCTGGTGTGCAGGCGGTCAGCGCGGGATGCAGGAAATTCAACGCCATCGCAGTTGCATCACCGGACGGCGAAGCCTCCATGTGCGGCATCTGCAGACAGTTTTTTACAGAGTTTTCTAAGGGTATGATTGTCATTTACGGGGAAGATGAAGCCCATTTAAAGGCAGAGCGGCTTTCCGCCTTGCTCCCTTCAGACTTTGTCCTTCCGGAAAAGGAGAGGTAATCGATTGAAATCAGGATTTATTGGAATAGTAGGAAGACCGAATGTCGGAAAATCAACGCTGATGAACGCGATTCTGGGGGAAAAGATCGCCATTACTGCTGATAAGCCGCAGACCACCAGGAACAGCATCCGCGGAATTTACACCAGAAAACCGGGGACAAACGGAAGCGATGATGAGGGCGTGCAGATGGTGTTCGTGGACACGCCGGGCATTCACAAGAGCAGAAACCGTCTGGGTGAGGCCATGGATGAAATGGCGGAAAATACCCTGTCTGAAGTGGATCTTGTCCTCTTCCTTGTGGATGAGCATTCCATGAAGGGACACGGTAACGACCACATCGTCGAAATGCTGCAGAAGGTGCACACGCCGAAGATTCTTGTCATTAATAAGACGGATCAGATGCAGCCGGAGGAGTATCTGAAGATTTACAACAAATTTGAGCAGATGGGAGTGTTCAGAGAAATTTACGGTACCAGCGCGCTCAGAGGCGACAACGTAAAGGAATTGACCCAGTGCATTGAGGACTGCATGCAGGAAGGTCCGATGTATTTCCCGGACGACATGGTCACGGATTACACCGAGCGTTTTCTGGTCAGCGAAGTGATCCGCGAGAAGGCGCTGATGTATCTGAATGAAGAGGTTCCGCACGGCATCGCCGTAGAAGTTGAGTCCTTCAAGGAAGATAAGAACATCATCCGCATCAGCGCGGTCATCTACTGCGAGAAGAAGTCGCATAAGGGCATCATCATCGGAAAGGGCGGAAAGAAGCTGAAAGGCATCGGAAAGGCCGCCCGCGAGGAACTGGAGGCGCTGCTGGGCATCAAGATTTACCTGGAACTCTTCGTCAAGGTCCGTGAGGGCTGGAGAGATTCCCGCTCGGCGCTGACGGAGTTCGGCTACGTGGAGAAGAAATAGCACAGATGGCAGGGAATGTCATGGTCGAGGCGGTCGTTCTGCGGCAGTTCTCCATCGCCAATGGCCGGAAAATGGTCGTTCTGCTGACGGACCGGTACGGAAAGATCAGCACGGGCATGTGGGAGCGGACAAAAGGGAAAAAGACAAGGACAGAAGTTACGGCGCCTTTTTCCCATATCCGCGCCAGGATTATCGCAAGGAGAAATTCTTACGATCTCCTTCACGCAGAAATTGTGCGCACCCACTATGAACTCGGTGAGGATGTAGAGAAGTATCTTTACGCGTCTTATGCCCTGGAGCTTACAGACCGCGTTGTTTCAGAAAATGTTCCCGTTCCGGAAATTTTCAGGCTGCTGTCGGAGTTTCTGGATATGCTCTGCGCGCGCAGCGGTAAATACCTGACCCTTCTGATCGCCTATGAAATTCATCTTCTGGATCAGATGGGTGTCCGTGCTGAGCTTTCTCACTGTGTGAGCTGCGGAAGGCCGGATGAGCTGCAGTGGTTCAGTGTTCCGGACGGCGGGCTTCTCTGCAGAGAATGCAGGAAGAAGCTTTCTGAAAAGCAGCAGGAGCGTTTGATTTATAGGGTGGATTTTGGTATTATTAGAACCATAGAGTATTTTATGAACCATAACCTGAAGACATTCCGGAATGCCGCACTGAAAGAGCAGACGGCAGGGAAGATTCAGGAAGTCGTAAGGCAGTATTTAGCATATCATCTGGACATCCGGAAGCTGAAAAGCGAAGGCTTTTTAGAGGAGGAGCAGAAGAATGCAGGGAGGTCTGAACATGGGGATTACATTAGAAAAAATTGAACTGGTCAAGGACAGAACAGGCGTAACGTATAAAGAGGCAAAAGAAGCACTGGAGAAGGCGGACGGCAATGTTGTTGATGCCATCGTCGCTATCGAAGAGAATATCGACGAGATGACCTCCACCAGAAAAATCGGCGCCAAAGGTAGCGCGCTCATGGATAAGGTAAAGGAAGTCGTAAAGCGCGGAAATGTCACGAAGATCGAGGTACGCCACGATGGAGACACCGTACTGAATCTTCCGCTGAATGCCGGCATCCTGGGCGTTGTGATCGCACCATGGGGCGTTCTCCTCGGCGTACTGGCTGCATTCGGATTCAAGTGCACAGTCGACTTGATCAAGGATGACGGGTCTGTAATCAGCCTCAGTGACAAGGCAGAAGAAATTGCTGCCGGCGCTGTAGAAGCCGGAAGCAAGGCGGCTCAGACGGTAAAGGAGAAGACGCCGGAAGTCGTTGAGACTGTTACAAACAGCGTTTCTGAGATGGTTGAGAAAGTCAAGGGAAGCGCGGATGATGACGAGCCTTATGTCGATGAGGAAGAGTTCGACGAGGAGTGGTTCCGCGATGACCAGCCGGCCGAATCACAGGATGAAAATTCTGAGGATGACGCTGAAGATGATCAGCCTGAGGAATCCGCTCAGGAAGAGCCTGCCCCGTCAGAAGATGAGGATAACGGCGCAGAATAAGAGAATGATGCTGCAGTTTATGCAGATGAAAGGATGCCGGGCTTGAGAAGTTCGGCATCTGCATTCAACAGCAATGGTTAATAGAAGCACAGAAAGTTGGGAATTATGAGCAGTGAAGTCACGATGGAAAAAATTGTAGCGCTGGCCAAGAACCGCGGTTTTGTATATCCGGGTTCTGCAATTTACGGCGGCCTTGCCAATACTTGGGATTACGGTCCACTTGGCGTGGAGTTGAAGAACAACGTCAAAAAGGCATGGTGGAAAAAGTTCGTTCAGGAAAATAAGTATAACGTCGGCCTGGACGCGGCAATTCTGATGAATCCAAAGGTATGGGAGGCTTCCGGACACGTCGGCGGCTTCAGTGATCCTCTGATTGACTGTAAGAAATGCCATGCCAGATGGCGTGCCGATAAACTGATCGAGCAGTATGTCTTTGATAACAAGCTTCCGGAGATGATCGTCGATGGATGGCCGAATGAAAAGATGGAAAGCTACATTAAGGAACACGGAATCAAGTGTCCGGACTGCGGTTCTACAGAATTTACGCCGATCCGTCAGTTCAACCTGATGTTTAAGACTTTCCAGGGCGTTACGGAAGATACAACGTCCCAGATCTATCTCCGTCCGGAGACGGCACAGGGAATTTTTGTCAACTTCAAGAACGTACAGAGAACAAGCAGAAAGAAGCTCCCGTTCGGAATCGGCCAGATCGGAAAAGCATTCAGAAATGAGATTACGCCGGGCAATTTCACCTTCCGTACCAGAGAGTTCGAGCAGATGGAACTTGAGTTCTTCTGCAAGCCGGGAGAGGATCCAAAGTGGTTTGAATATTGGAGAGAGTACGCGCACAAGTTCCTGCTCAGCCTCGGCATGCACGATGACAAACTGCGCCTGAGAGACCATGAGAAGGAAGAGCTTTCTCACTACAGTTCCATGACAACGGATATCGAATACTACTTCCCGTTTGGATGGGGCGAGCTGTGGGGAATCGCAGACCGTACAGATTTCGACCTGAGCCGTCATTCCGAGTACTCTGAAGAGGAACTGACTTACACAGAGGGCGAGGGCAAGGACAGAACTTCATATATTCCATACTGCATTGAGCCGTCTGTCGGTGCTGACCGTGCCGTTCTGGCATTCCTCGTTGACGCATACGAGGAGCAGGAGATGGAGAATGATAAGGGTAAGAAGGACGTTCGTACAGTTATGCACTTCCATCCTGCCCTGGCTCCGTTCAAGGCAGCCGTTCTTCCGCTTGCGAAGAAACTCGGCGATCAGGCTGAACCGGTTTACGAGGAGCTGTCAAAGTACTTCAATGTAGATTATGATGTTACCGGATCCATCGGAAAGCGTTACAGACGTCAGGATGAGATCGGAACTCCGTTCTGCATCTGCGTCGACTTCCAGACGGCAGAAGACCATTGTGTAACGATTCGTGACAGAGACACAATGGAACAGGTAAGACTGCCGATCGATGAGGTCCGCGGCTATATCGAGGAAAAACTTGTATTTTAAGATTGTTTATGTAAAAGCGGCACCGGTGGATTCCGTGCCGCTTTTTTCAAAAGCCGCTGTTAAGGTTTCCGGGCTGCGGCGTTCCCGGAGCTGATGCGGAAGTAGTGAGGCTTTGGTTTGGATAAGAAATTAGTCTATTCCTTAAATGAGGGATCCAGTGAAATGACGGATATCCTGGGCGAAAAGGGTGCTAATCTGGCAGAAATGACCAAGATCGGCATTCCTGTTCCCTTCGGCTTTACGGTCAGCACGGAAGCCTGCTCCGTATTTTATGAAAATGGAGGAAAAATCGATCCTGCTGTCCGCGCAGAGATCTGCGCCAAAGTTTCTGAACTGGAAAATGTCACAGGAAAGCATCTGGGTGATCCGGAAAATCCGCTCTTGCTTGCTGTCAGAGGCAGTGCACCGGTGGCGATGAATGGTGTGCTGAAGACGATTCTGAATCTCGGCCTGAACAGGGACACCGTTGCCGCGCTTGAAAGAATGTCCGGCGATAAGCGTTTTGCGCTGAATAACATGCTGGATTTTCTTGTCTCATACAGCAGCCTCGTTATGGGAGTCGATGAAGAGAAATTCGTCGAGATATTTAACAGGAAACGTCAGCAGTCCTGTGCGGATGATAATGATCTTCTTTCGATCAGGGATCTGCAGGAACTGGAGCAGGAATGCCGGGAGCTGATCCGTGAAGAGACAGGAAAGGATGTCCCGGAAGACCCGATTGAACAGCTGGAAAACGGCATTATTGCCCTGCTGCGGCAGTGGATGTCGCCGGAAGTTGTTTCTTATCGAAAGATCCGTCAGATTCCGGATGAACCGGGAGAAGCAATTACGGTTCAGGCCATGGTTTACGGAAATGATGGGAGCAGCAGCGGAACAGGAGTTGTTCTGAGCAGAGATCCGACAAGCGGTAAAAAGCGCCTCTACGGAGAATTCATGATTAATGCCAAGGGCAGCGACATGCAGAGAGGAATCCGTACGCCGATGGAACTGAGCATTATGCGTGCCGCTTTTCCGGAAGTATATGACCGGCTGAAACATATCTGTGAAATTCTGGAAAAACAGTATAAAGATCTGCAGTACGCGGAATTTACCATTCAGAAGGGAAAGCTGTATATTCTCCAGACAAGGAGAGGCAGAAGAACGGCCCAGGCAGCGGTGAGGACTGCAGTAGACATGGTAAATGAAAACCTGATTGACCGGAAAACCGCCGTTCTGAGGATCGATCCGGTATCGATTGAAAATCTGCTGGCGCCGCGTTTTGACCCGGAACAGGAAAAAGATGCCATTCTGATTGCAGAAGGTACGGAAGCATCTCCGGGCTGCGCCTGCGGAAGACTGGTGTTCAGCGCTGAGCAGGCGCTTCAGCTGCACCAGATCGGTGAACCGGTTATTCTGGTGCAGAGAGATACAGACGCAGAAGACCTTGCGGGAATCTACGCCTCGGAAGGAATTGTGACACAGCGCGGAGCAACCACTTCCCATGCTTCCGGCGCTGCCAGAGCAATGGGAAAGGCCTGCGTCACTTCTGTCGGGGATGACCTGGAAATCGCCGAAGACCTGAACAGTATGCAGGCCGGTGAGAAAACCTATTACCGAGGAGAATATATTTCGATCAACGGTTTCAGCGGCCGTGTGTATGAAGGACAGATTCATATGATTCCGCCGGATCTTTCCGGTGATTTTGGAAAAATCATGGGCTGGGCAGATGAATACCGGACGATGAAGGTCCGGACCAACGCCAATACCCCGGAAGAAGCCAAGCAGGGAATGGATTTCGGTGCCGAAGGTATCGGGCTCTGCCGCAGTGAGCATATGTTTTATCAGGGGAACCGTCTTCAGCTCTTCCAGCGCATGATCCTGACTGAGGATCCGGAAAAACGCCGGGAAGTCATGGAAGAAATCAAAAATATACAGAGGTCGGACTACTATGAAATTTTCACGGTTATGGAAGGCCTTCCGGTCAGCATCCGTCTTCTGGATCTGCCGCTTCAGGATTTCCTTCCGGACAGCAGAAGAGAACTGGCTGCATTCGCCGAAGAAGCAGGCCTTTCCACAGGCAGTGTGCAGAGAGCCGCTGATTCTCTGAGAGAGAACAACCCGATGCTGGGACGCCGTGGCTGCAGACTCTGCATTATGCATCCGGAAGTTGCGAAGATGCAGACGGAAGCCATCTTTTCTGCCGCAATAGAAGCCGAGGAAAAGATGAACCGCCAGGTGGATCTGGAAATCGTTGTTCCTCTGGTTATTTCCGTTCATGAGCTGAATACGGTGAAAAGCATCATCAACCGCACCGCACAGAAAGTCATGAAAGAATCCGGACATAAGATTGAGTACCGGATCGGTACAATGCTTGAGGTTCCGCGTGCCTGCATGCGTGCGGATGCACTGGCTGACAGCGTGGACACATTCTCCTTTGGAACCAATGATCTGACGCAGATGATGTACGGACTGTCCAGAAGCGATACCGCGGGACTGATCAGCGAATATATCGACCAGGGTATTTTCCCGAACGATCCGTTTAAAACGATTGACCGGGAAGGTGTGGGAAAAATGATGCAGCGCGCCATTTCCCTCGGCCGCCGGGTCAAGCCGAACCTGCGTCTCGGTGTGTGCGGAGCGCAGACCGGCGATCAGGACAGCGTGGAATTTTTCCAGGAAATCGGAATAAACTATGTTTCCTGCTCTCCCTTCCGTGTACCGGTTGCGCGGCTTGCCGCAGCACAGGCGGCCATCCGGCAGGACAGTGGAAAGGAAGAATAAACAGAAACAGAAGCGAGACAGCTGCGGGGTGTAATCTGTTACATCCTGCGGCTTTTTTTCGTATGCATTTTATCATGGAAGCCGGGTCTTCCGGAGGAAGGAGCAGGAGAATTCCTTGCGCGGTAATTTTTTGTCAAAATATATACGTGCAAGGGGAAAATAATTGTATGGGAAAATACATAAATATGTTGAGAAAATTTTCTGAAAGGGGTATCATTTATATGCTGAGCGAAATAATTTTCGCGAATACTTGAATCGGTAAAATATTAAGGAGGTTTGTGAAATGGGATGCACAACAATTCTGGTTGGCAAGAACGCTACATATGACGGGTCGACTTTTATGGCCAGAGATGATGACTCCGGTTCCGATGATTTCAATATCAAGAAGTTTGAAGTTGTCATGCCGGAGGACCAGCCGCGCCACTATAAGTCTGTTCTTTCTAAGTTTGAAATGGATCTTCCTGATGATCCAATGCCGTACACGGAGACTCCGGACGCGGTTCGGAAGGTCGGCGGAATCTGGGGACAGGGCGGATTTAACGCTGCAAACGTTGCAATGACAGCAACGGAGACGATTACTACGAATCCGTCTGTTCAGGGTGCAGACCCGCTTGCTTTAGACGGAATCGGTGAAGAGGACATGCCGACGCTGGTTCTGCCGTACATTCACTCCGCTAAGGAAGGTGTAGAGAGACTGGGAGCAATCCTGGAAAAGTATGGTACCTATGAATTTAATGCGATCGGCTTCCAGGATGTCAATGACATCTGGTGGCTGGAGACGATCGGTGGACATCACTGGATTGCAAAGCGTGTACCGGATGACTGCTACGTTGTAATGCCGAACCAGATGGGCATCGATTCCTTTGACTTCGTCGATGCGTTTGGTGAGCAGAAGGATAATATGTGCTCTTCCGACATGATCGAGTTCGTTGAGAAGTATCACCTCGACAGAACGATGGACGAGGACAGAGACTATGATTCTCTGAAGAACTGCACGGATTTCGACAGCCGCGCCGCATTCGGAAGTCACGATGATTCCGACCATACATATAATACGCCGAGAGCCTGGTTCATCGAGCGCTATCTGAACCCGAACACCTTTATCTGGGACGGTCCGGACGCTGATTTCACCCCAATGTCTGATGATCTGCCTTGGAGCCTGCAGCCAGAGCATAAGATCAACATCGAGGAAGTCAAGTACACAATGTCCGGCTACTATCAGAACACGCAGTACGATCCATATGGCGGATATGGTCCGGATGAATGGAGAGGAAAGTTCCGTCCGATCGGAATCAACAGAAACAGTGTACTGTCTCTGACACAGATCCGTCCGTACATGCCGAAGGAAATACAGTGCATCCAGTGGGTTGCCATGGGATCCTGCGCATTTAACGCATTCGTTCCGTTCTACACCAATGTTGAGACCACACCGAAATACTTCGAGAATACAACCGCAAAGGTATCTACGGATAACTACTACTGGTCCAACCGTCTGATCGCCGCAATGGCAGACGCGCACTTCCAGAGCTGCTCCAACTTTATCGAGCAGTATCAGAACGCAGTCGCTTATAAGGCACATGCGCTGATTCATGAGACAGATGCAGCTTATGAAGAGCAGAAGCCGGCCGGAGCTGACCTGCACAGATTCCTGGAGAAAGCAAATCAGGAAATGTCTGATTTCACCCAGGAGCAGACGGATAAGCTGATGGATCAGGTACTCTTCACCGCCAGCATGGAGATGAAGAACAAGTACGCGAGATCCGATGCGTAATGGATCGATTTCTCCTTTCAGAGGAAGTTATCATTTTTCTGCAGCGACCGCGCAGTTTTTTGAACTGCGCGGCTGCTGTGTTTTTGTGGTGAATAGGCATGATAATCAGTAAGCTGCCGGCAGATGGCCGCTGTCGTCGATGACCCAGTCGGCGATGTCACCGATTAGAATACCGTCGTAAACACTCGGCTTCGTGTGGCTAGGTCCGTAAGGCTGAGGCTCACCCCAAGACAAGAAAAAACCAGGCTCTGTGAGCCTGGCTGCATGGTGGAGATAAGGGGGATCGAACCCCTGACCTACGAGCTGCGAGTCCGTCGCTCTCCCAGCTGAGCTATATCCCCATGTCGATAACAAAATTAATTATAGTCCTGATTGACAAAATTTTCAATGTAAAATTTCTGTATATTTTAATCGCTGAGATTGGATTTTTCTGAAGGGGCTGATGATGGTATACTAAGAATGTATATTGATTTTTTGCGCGCCGGAGGGATGGATTTATGGAACTGTATATCATGAGGCATGGGCAGACGGATATGAATATTTCAGGAAAGATGCAGGGGCACATGGACTGTCCGCTGAATGATAGGGGAAGGGAGCAGGCGGCAGCCGCCGCGGAGCTTATCCGGAAAAATCATCTTTCTTTTGACCGGGTCATTACCAGTCATCTGGGGAGAACCAAAGAAACGGCTGAGATTGCGCTGGGAATTCCGCACAGCGGTTTTGAAACGGACGACCGGCTGATTGAAATTGACTACGGAAGCTGGGACGGCAGAACTTATGAGGAAATGGGTCCGGAAATGCACGCTTTTCTTCAGGACCCGGTGAATATTCCCGCTCCTGAGGGAATCGAGCCGCTGGAGGATGTCACCAGGCGCGTCGGGGAATTTCTTACTGATCTGGCGAAGAATGCCGGTCCGGAGGATAAAATCCTTGCAGTAAGCCATGGCGTTGCGATCCGGGCAATGTTCGGCTGGATCAGGAATCTCAGGCGTCCGGGCAATGAAATCTGGCGGATGCCGGTGGATAACTGTGCGATTTACCGTACAGAGTTCATAGACGGAAAATATTCCGACCCTGAGCTTATCCGCTGAGACGAAAAAAGTAACAGGAAAAGGAGAATCGTTTATGGAAATAAGAACTGCAGACATTCATGATCTGGATGCCGTTACGCAGGTAGAGGCTGAATGTTTTCCGCCTGCAGAGGCCGCCGGACGTGAGTCGATGAAACGCCGGCTGAAGGCCTATCCGAACCATTTCTGGGTACTTGAAGACGGGGATAAGATGGTCGGTTTTGTCAACGGAATGGTAACCGATGAGGCGCATCTGGAGGATGAGATGTACGAGGATGCCTTCCTTCATGATGAGCGGGGTGCATGGCAGATGATTTTCGGCGTGGATACGATTCCGGAGTACAGAAAGCAGGGCTGTGCCGCCATGCTTCTGATGCACGTCATTGAAGAGGCGCGGAAACAGGGCCGAAAGGGTCTGGTGCTGACCTGCAAGGACCACTTGGTGCATTATTACGCAAAATTCGGTTTTGTAGATGAAGGAATGTCGGATTCTACTCATGGCGGAGTGCCATGGCATGAGATGCGCCTGACTTTTTAAGCAGGCCTGCAGAAAAAATGCCCGGCAGGGATCACAGCAGGATGCCGAATACATCCAGATGTCTCCTTGCGCGGGCAATTTTTGTCTAAGTTAAAACCATTTATTCCGTTTGCAGATCCAGTACATGAGCAGGCAGATGGCGATACTCAGGCCAATGACATAAGGGTAGCCGAAACGCCAGTGTACTTCTGGCATTTTCAGGTTCATTCCGTACCAGCCGGTGATCAGCTGAAGCGGCATGAACATGGTCGTGATGATGGTCAGGAATTTCATGATGTTGTTCTGCTGGATGTCGACCTGGGACTGGTAGGCGTCGCGGACTTCCTCAGCAAATTCCTGGGTTCGGAGGATGACCTTGTAGAGGCGGTCAAATTTCTTGCTGATGTAGCTGAAGTCGCTGTCCATCTCCATCAGTTCGTCGGTGATGAATTCCATCAGTTCGTAGTAGCGTTTCCGGCGGAGAATTTCCCGGCGGAGGTTACGGATTTCATCGATGCCCCGGCGGTTTGGCGTTTTCTCCGCGAACAGCTTGTCTTCCAGAGCCTGGACTTCTTTTTCCAGATTCTGTAAGTCGAACATATCATTCTTTGAGATTCTCTGAAAGAACATGTTGGCTTCCTGGATTCCGGAAGATGCGTCGATTTCTCCCGCGATTTTCCGCAGGTGCAGGGAGTCAGTCATGACACAGCACTGCTGGGGGTCGGCGTAAAGGGTGACACGCCGGCGGTTGATGTAATGGAAGGTGATCAGATAGGCTTTTTTTCCGACGCTGACTGCGTAGTCGCGGCTGTCGCGCACTTCCCTGACTTCCGGTGTGTCCGCAAGATCTGCAAATTCGTTTTTTTCTTTTGCGTTGAAGACCTTAATCATAATCTGCCCCCTTTAAGTGCTGGTGAAATCGGTTTATACGTTGTATGTGCCGTATTTATCTTTATCTTCGTCTTTTCCGTCATGGAAGGAATATTCGTTTCCAGGAAGAACGGCGTTTGCGATGATGCCAGTCAGGGAGGCGATGGCCAGTCCTGACAATGTAATTGTAAATCCTGCGACATGGAATGTCAGGCCCTGTTTTGTGCCGAACGTGAATCCGAGTCCGCATACCAGGATCAGCGCGGCGATAATCGTGTTTCTGGTTCTGGTGAAGTCGACGTGGTTTTCCACAATGTTGCGGACGCCGACTGCGGAAATCATTCCGTAGAGAATCAGGGAGATTCCGCCGATGGTTGCGGCAGGAATCGACTGAATCAGGAATCCGACTTTTGGGATGAATCCGAGTATAACCGCAAAACATGCGGCGATTTCGATGACTTTAGGATCGTAAATTCCGGTCAGCGCCAGCACGCCCGTGTTCTCGCCGTAGGTTGTATTGGCCGGAGCACCGAATGCGGCAGCCAGGCAGGTTGCGAGACCGTCGCCAAGCAGGGTCCGGTGAAGTCCCGGATTTTCAATATAGTTGCGGTGCGTGGTGGCTCCGATCGCGGTGATGTCGCCGATATGCTCCATCATGGTGGCCAGGGCCAGCGGTACGATTGTGATAATTGCGGAAATGTCGAACTTCATCATGGTGATCGGCGGAGCGGCGATCCAGCGTTCTTTGGTAATCGCGGAAATGTCAACCACTCCGAGGGCGCAGGCGACAGCATAGGACACGATGACACCCAGAATGATCGGGATGATTTTTGCCATTCCCTTACCCCAGATATTGAAGTAAATAATGGTAAAAAGGGCCGCCAGCGCGACGATCCAGTTGGTGCGGCAGTTCGCGATGGCGTTCGGCGCCAGAGTAAGGCCAATACAGATGATGATCGGACCGGTAACAATCGGTGGGAAATAGCGCATGACGCGGTGCGGACCGAAGGCTTTCATAAAAGCGGCGAGCACAACGTAGAGAAGACCGGCGCAGAAGACGCCTCCGCATGCATAGGGCAGCATTTTCTCATTCGGGGCGCCGTTCTTCAGCAGCGGGGCGACCGCGGCGTATCCGCCGAGAAAGGCGAAGGAAGATCCTAAGAAGGCCGGAACTTTTCCCTTAGTAATAATATGGAAAAGAAGTGTTCCCAGCCCCGCGAACAGCAGCGTCGTGGAGACGTTCAGACCGGTCAGAAGCGGAACCATGACCGTTGCGCCGAACATCGCGAAGGTGTGCTGCAGGCCGAGGACCAGCATTTTAGGCTTGCCGAGCTGGCGCGCGTCGTAGATTTCCACAGGTTTCCCCTTGGATTTTTTTTCTTTTGTCATAATACGATCCTTTCATGAGTGCATAAATTCCGGCCCGGACAAAAATTAACCCGGCAAGGGGATACCCGCAGTGCGGCCGCTGCCTGCATCCGGGCACAAAAAAAGCCTTCCCTGGCAGGGCGCCAGAGCAGGCTGGTTGAGTTCAATACATCAATGCAGTGCCGCATGTTCATGCACCGTTCCTGAATCGGTATGCGGCGGCCCCCTGGCAGCCGAAGTTCAGTTCCGGCGCCGGTTGATATTGTTAGAACTATGATATGACAGGGACTTGGATATTGTCAAGAAGAAAATTGCGAACAAGTGTTTACAATCTGTTCGTGTCATGATAGAATGAAAACAATAGAAAACGCCTGCAGAATGTGCCGATGGAGGTTAGGTATGGATAAGCACAGCGAGTTAAAAGAACGTGAAAAGAGAATCCTGGAATTTATGGAGGCGGAGATCATGGAAAAGGGTTATCCGCCGACCGTGCGGGAAATCTGCCATGCCGTGAACATTAAATCCACTTCTACTGCGCATAAGGATATTAACAGTCTGGTAGAGAAGGGATTTCTGAAGAAAGATCCGTCTAAGCCGCGGGCGCTGATGCTGGTTCAGAATCGGGTCAGCAGCGTGCTGGGCGATGTTCTGGAGGAATCCCAGGTAGAAGAACCACCGGTCGTGAACGTTCCGATCGTCGGACGTGTTGCGGCGGGAATGCCGATCACGGCAGAGGAGAATATAGAAGGAACATTTCCGGTTCCGGCGCAGTATGCGGCGGGGACCTGCTTCATGCTCCGTGTGAAGGGAACGTCAATGATTAATATTGGTATCATGGACGGAGATTATATTCTGGTGCGCAAGCAGAATACTGCCGAGAACGGGGATGTTGTCGTTGCGATGATCGACGGGTTTGAAAGTGAGGCTACAGTGAAGACCTTCTATAAAGAGAACGGACATGTCCGCCTGCAGCCGGAGAATGACACGATGAGCCCGATTATCGTTCGGAATGTCAGCATTCAGGGAAAAGTAGAGGGTGTATTCCGCTTCTTTAATTAATGGATCGCGGACGAACAGATGTACAGGACTGCGCAGGGAAGGCATGGGGCCGAACTGCCGCCCATCCCGCTTATCCGGGAAAGGTGAAATTTTAAATGTAAATCATTGACAGAAACGGGAACATGTGATAGCATAGAACGGTAAATCAAGTAGAAGTTATCCGCTTCTCACCTTGCAGATGCTGTAGTCTGATAGAACAGGCACAGTTGTTTGCTGGTTTTCATTGATCGAAGATGGCATTTTAGCGTGTTTTCAAGGCGGGTACTTTACTGTGCCCGCTTTTCTGATGTAAAAGGAGGAAAATAAAATTAAGCAGGAAACTAGAATCAATAATGACATTCGCGCCAAAGAACTGCGAGTAATTGATACAGACGGTTCACAGGCAGGAATTATGAGCAAGCGTGACGCACTGGCACTCGCTGAGCAGAGAGGGCTGGATCTGGTACTGATGTCACCAAACGCGCATCCGCCTGTAGCGAAGATTCTGGACTATGGAAAGTACCGCTATGAACTCCAGAAACGCGCTAAGGAAGCAAAGAAAAAGCAGAGAACCATCCAAATCAAGGAGATTCGGCTGAGTACGTTTATCGAAGAGCATGACGTCGACGTAAAAGCCAAGACTGCATGCAAGTTCCTGAAGAACGGAGACAAGGTAAAGGTCAGCCTCCGCTTCCGCGGACGTGAGCGCGATTACGTAAACAAGGGCCGTGACGTTATGAATTCATTCGCAGCAGCCTGCAGTGAATACGGCGTTATGGACAAGAAGCCGCAGTTCGAAGGAAGGAGCCTCACGATGTTCCTTTCACCGAAGCCAGCAGAGAAAAAATCCGGCGGCAAGCATAAGGACGAAGAGTCCAGGTAAAGCTGCTGTACTAAGAATTGGAGGGAATATCATGGCAAAGATGAAGTCGCACAGAGGCGCATGCAAGAGATTTAAGGTTACCGGAAACGGCAAGCTGAAGAGACATAAGGCTTACAAGGGTCATATTCTTACTAAGAAGACAGCAAAGAGAAAGAGAAATCTCCGTCAGTCCGCAATGGCTACAACCGCGGATGAGAAGAGAATCTTGAGATCCATGGGTAAATAGTTCTAGAAATTCAGGAGGTAAGAATAATGGCAAGAGTAAAGAAGGGCGTAAATGCTCATAAGAGACATAAGAAGGTACTGAAGCAGGCTAAAGGATTCTACGGCCAGAAGAGCAAGAACTACAGAGCAGCTAACCCTGCAGTAATGAGAGCTCTGGCTTCCGCTTATGTTGGAAGAAAGCAGAAGAAGAGAGACTACAGAAGAATGTGGATCGCAAGAATCAACGCTGCAGCAAGAATGAACGGTCTGAGCTACAGCAAGCTGATCAACGGTCTGAAGAAGAGCGGCATCGACATCAACCGCAAGATGCTCTCCGAGATTGCAATCAACAACGCAGCAGACTTCACACAGCTCTGCGACACAGCAAAGAAGGCTCTGGAGGCCTAAGCACAGGCGTGCAGGCTTTCACAGAGTAATATAGAAAAGCTGAATACAGAATCCCGATCCCGGGCAGAATGGTAAACAGACTGCCCGGGGTCGGGATTTTTTAGTGAGCAAGCTGGAGAGCTGCAGCAGGAGCGTTCAGCTTCGCGGGGAAGTGGACAGAGTTGAATCGTGCAGGGAGCCGGATGAAAGGGGAAAAGGGAAAAGGGTGCCAGGTATACTGTGTACGGAATTGGCGCTTCGCAGGAGCTGGCAGAGATGCTCAGAGAACATGCGTCCTGCCGGCTTGGTCAGCGGTGGCCGGCGGGAGCGGCCGGGAAAAGAGTGTCCCGCCGGGATTGTAATAGCGGTGCGCCCGGTCAGGACTGTGAGACGAGGCTGCCCGGGCTGATTGTATTCGGATACCGGAGGGGCCTGCCTGGAAGCTGTAAGGAGCAGGGATAAGGCCGGGGTGTGTGACTGGGATGGATGGGATTGAGGTATACAGTATACCTGTGATATCTGTGAGTTGATCGTAAAGGTGTAGCGGCAGTTTTCGGGAAGTTGTTCCGGCAATGTTTATAGGCAGAGAGCAAAGAAAATAATTACCTTGCTAAAATCAGCAGACCGTCAGTCAGTCGGTCAAAGAAAAATTGAGTAATGTGATGGAAGTGTGATGAAAATCTGCAATTTTCGGATATATGGGATTTTTAAGGTCAATATCCCAAACGAATAATTATGTATGTATGAGTTTTACACCTCTGGAAACGTTCAGAGGATCAGATTTTAAGATTTCTCGAAAATACAGCGGAGGTACATGTCTGGGAAGGCAGTTTGTGTATCCGAGCGGTGATGGGGATAGATAGAAAATAGGCCATCTAACAGATTATCGGATATTATCCGTTCGGATCGAATGATATAAGTGAATGTGCTTTTGGGACACTAATAAAATAATCGCGATTGTGCCTAAACAAAAAAATGCTATCTCCAATGAATTCAAAATACATGCATATACATGAATGTATATGCATGTATCCGACCTTTCAGTCGAATATAATGCAGCAAAAAGCAGGGCCGTAAGAACGGAAGTAATTATTTAGAAATGTAGTTCAATATATGACAACGTCATAATAATTAATGCAGATATAGGAATAGAAACGACAGATCAGACTGGGATGCTCTTGGATTCATTGTTTATTGTCTGTAGAAATATGTCGAAAAATGTTGGTTGATTCGATGCTGCCTGATCATGCAGGATATTTAAGAAGAATACTCAGGCATAATGTGGAATAGGAGGGAGATATGGATCTGAGAGAAGAAGTAGCTCAAATGAGATCTGAGATGATATCGATGTCGCAGAAGCTTTCTCTAGCGGAAGACAACCATCCGAAAGGGAGTATGGAGACACGGGTTTGGAAAAAGGCTACATACTTTTGTTCAAGAATCAGAGAAGATGGAAAGAGCAGAGTCCGGGTCATCAACCACAACCCCAGGCTCATCCGTGCCTACCTGAAAAAGAAATATTATCGGCATCTGAAACCCGTCGTCCGCCAGAATATCGCTGCCGCCGACCGCTTTCTGGCGCGCTACCGTCCTGTGAATGAAGTCTACAGAAGAATCCGCGACTCTTACCCGGAACTTCCGGATGAGTATTTCAATTTCACCTGGTCAGCGGAAAAGTGGGCCGCTGGCTACCGGCAGCCTGAGAACTATTATGCAGACGGTCTGATCCATCGCTCTGCCGATGGAGGAAGCTGCCGATCTAAAAATGAAGTAATTATCCGGGATCATCTGTATCAGCATCATATTCATTATAAATATGAGGCAGAACTGGTTCTGGAAGGGATTACGTTTCATCCGGATTTCACGATCATGAGAAACAGCGACGGGCGTCTGATCTACTGGGAACACTGTGGAATGGTCACCGACCAGAAAAAGATCGAAGGCCATAAGAGAAAACTCGCTGTTTATGAACGGAATGGCATAGTTCCCTGGAAAAACCTTATCGTCACCTATGATCAAGAGGATGGCGGGATTAATGCGAGGCTGATTGATGCATATATTGACGCGGTACTGCTGCAGTAGATATATTGAAGGGCAGTGTGCATAGTGCGTGGAGTGAGCAGCCCAGAACTGCCAGCAGAAATCCAGCTGCAATGCTTTGATGGTCTTCGGTGTAAATATTGTGTGGCAATAATGGTCATGAAAAGCGAGATGGCCTGTGATAAGAAAATGTTTCCCATAAAGCCTGAAGCGCGTTATAATTTTAACGAGCAACAAGTGCAGGGTGATGGTACAATAAGGGCTAGAGATTACGACAGGAGGAAACGACTATGTTTGAGGATAAAAAGGTTTTGATCGGGGTCAGCGGGGGAATCGCCGCGTATAAGACGGCTTCTCTGGTCAGCCGGCTGCATAAGGCTGGTGTGGAGGTCCACGTGATCATGACGGAGAATGCGACGGAGTTTATCAGTCCGCTGGTTTTTGAGACTTTGAGCGGACAGCGGTGTGTGGTGGACACGTTTGATAAGAACCGGCAGTTCGAGGTGGAGCATGTTTCACTGGCGAAACTGGCGGATCTGTTCATGATTGCACCGGCGACGGCAAATGTAATCGCCAAGGCGGCGAACGGGCTGGCTGATGACATGCTGACGACAACCTTCCTGGCAAGTAACTGTCCTAAAATGGTGGTTCCGGCGATGAATACCCAGATGTATCTGAATCCGGTAACGCAGGATAACCTGAAGAAGCTGAAAAAATACGGGATCCAGATCATTGAACCGGCGGAGGGACTCCTGGCCTGCGGAGATACGGGAAAGGGAAAGATGCCGGAACCGGAGGAGCTCTACCGGTACATGGAAAGAGAACTTGCTTATCCGCATGATCTTGATGGAAAGCATATTCTGGTAACGGCGGGTGCAACGCAGGAATCGATGGATCCGGTACGCTATATCACGAACCATTCTACAGGGAAAATGGGTTTTGCCCTGGCGAAGGAATGCATGCTTCGGGGGGCGGATGTGACGTTGGTACGGGCGTCTGCAACGGCTGAGGCACCTGACTTCTGCAAGATCATCGATGTGAAGAGTGCAGAGGACATGTTTAACGCGGTCACGGGATGCGCAGACCGGATGGATGCCATTATGATGGCAGCAGCGGTTGCGGATTATACTCCGGCTTCGGTCAGCGATCAGAAAATCAAAAAACATGATGATGATCTGCGTATTCCGCTGAAGAGGACGCAGGATATTCTGCAGTATCTTGGAGAGCATAAGAAGCAGGGGCAGTTCCTGCTGGGATTTTCTATGGAAACGCAGAATCTGGTGGAAAACTCCACAAAGAAACTGAAAAAGAAAAACGCTGACATGATCGCCGCAAACAATTTAAGAGACGCGGGCGCGGGCTTTGGAACGGCGACCAATCTGGTTACGCTGATTACGGAGGACGGCGCGGAAGAGCTTCCTCTGATGAGCAAGCAGGAAGTAGCGCATGAGATTGTCAACAGAATGGTTGTAAGAAGTAAATAGCTTACAATAGTGTGTTCGAGGAACCGAAGCCTTTTGGTACAAGGAAAAACCGGGGCGTCGGTTTCTTTTTTGTCAGAGACGACAGGGCGGTGTGCCCTTGTATCTCCAATAACGATAATTTTCGACCGTGTTTTAGACAAAAGTGCGTGATTGTATTTTGTGTTCTCTATTTTCGGCCGCTATAATGGATACATAAAAAATAACCGGCGGTTTACTACACCGGGATTGCTTGAAAGGGACCGTCTTTTGATCTGGAAGCGGTTCTTTTTAACAGGCGGAAGAGAATGGAGAGATATTATGTATAAAGCATCAATTAAACATAAGATGGGAAGAGCGGCATTTGGAGCGGCTATCGACATGGCTCTGAAAGAGTACCATAAGGACCGTGACAAGGCGATCGGAACTGTTTTCGGGTATGCGGAGAAGTACCTGGGTGACGCAAACATTAATGTCGATCTGAGCAGAATGAAGAGACTGCTTGCTGATCCGGACAGTGCGATCAGCCGTTACATCGACCGCATCATTACAACCCTGCATCCGAATGTCCTGAAGACATTCATTCTGAACTTCCTCTATGAGGCTATGTTCTGCGGAACCAAGAAGATCCATGAGGCCAGAGCGAAGTATCAGTGCAATGTACCTTGGCTGATCCTGATGGATCCGACCAGTGCATGCAACCTGCACTGCACAGGATGCTGGGCTGCTGAATATGGAAATAAGCTGAACCTTACTTTTGAGGAGATGGACAATGTCATCGAGCAGGGTAAGGAACTGGGAATCTTCTATTATATGTTCACCGGCGGAGAGCCGCTGGTCAGAAAGGATGATCTGATCCGTCTGGCTGAGAAGCATCAGGACTGCGCATTCGTTGCTTTCACCAACTCCACACTGGTTGATGAGAAGTTCTGTGAGGATCTGGTCCGTGTTGGAAACCTGGGACTTGCGATCAGCCTTGAGGGATTTGAGGATACCAACGATGCCAGAAGAGGACATGGAACCTTCGATAAGATCATGCACGCCATGGATCTGCTGAAGGAGCACGGCTGCCTGTTCGGCACCTCCATTGCTTATACCAGAAAGAATCTGGAGCTGGTTACCTCCGATGACTTTGTTGACATGGAGATCCAGAAGGGTGTTATGTTCACGATGTACTTCCACCTGATGCCGGTTGGAAACGATGCTTCTCCGGAGCTGATGCCGACCAAGGAGCAGCGTGAGTACATGTATCACCGCATGAGGGAGCTCAGAAACATGGAAGACGGAAAGGGCTACTTCTGCTTTGACTTCCAGAACGACGGAGAGTTCGTCGGCGGCTGCATCGCAGGCGGAAGAAACTACTTCCACATCAATGCGAACGGTGACGCAGAGCCATGTGTATTCATTCACTACTCCAACACGAACATCAGAAAGAACACACTGCTGGAGGTTCTGCAGAGCCCGCTGTTCATGCAGTACCACAACCACCAGCCGTTCAACGATAACATGCTGCGTCCATGCCCGATGCTGGAAAACCCGGAGATCCTGCCGCAGATGGTCAAGGAAGCCGGAGCCAAATCCACAGACCTGCAGTCACCTGAGTCTGCAGAGCATCTGACAGCGAAGTGCAAGGAATACGCGAAGGAGTGGGCGCCAGTTGCAGAGAAACTCTGGAACGGCGATCCGGAAACTGCGAAGGTCAACCAGGAGAGAGTAGAGGCAGAGAGAAGAAGAAGAAACGGTTAAGTTTTCTTCTTGCGGATTTAAACTTTGTTCGGACAAAATAAAAACGTTCAAGGGATCAGCGTGTGCTGCGGCCGCGCTGGTCCCTTTTTGAGATATTGCAACTTTATTCCGTTCGTGATAACATTTAGCATCAGAAGAAGTGAATGTACATGATGGAGAGAACAGGAAGAAAAGAGATCTATGCAGCGATTTCATCAGGGAAAAACGGTAACAATGGGGCAGGGCATTCTGGCAGCCGCGCTCTGCATGATTCTGACCTCTGCGGCGGTTCCGCTTTCGGGGCTGTTTCACGGGGCAGATGCGCAGCTGACTGCGCTGATCATCCGGGACGGGACTGCGCTTCTGATTGGCGCTCTGGTCTATTTCCGTGCCTGCAGTCCGTCGGATGATCCGGCTTGGGAGAGGATTTACGGAAAGCGGAAATGGTGGCACGCGGAGGAACTGATCGTGCTGGTCATTCTGGTGTTTTTTGGATTTAAATCTGCGTCTTCGCTGGGGACACTGACAGATATTTTTCTGCATTCCGGTCAGACGAGTGTGCTGGAGAGCGCATCTGCCGAGAACCTTTTTCTGCTGATTCTGGCTTACGTGATCCTGGCGCCTCTGATGGAAGAGTTCGTGATCCGGGGACTGTTATTCCGGTCGCTGAGAATGAGATGTTCATTTGCGCTTTCAGCGCTTCTGTCCTCTGTTTTATGGGCGGTCTGGCATGGCAGCCTGTCGCAGGCAGTGACTGCCTTCTTGGCCGGTCTGATTTTGTCCCTGCTCTATGAGCTGTACCGGAATCTGTGGATTACGATCATCATCCATGCGGGAAACAACGCGCTGACGCTCTATCTGCTGTATATGCCGATAAATTCCAGTGGAACGCATGCGCTGACCAGCGGCACGGGGCTGGTGGTTCTGGGCTGTGAGATTCTGGTGGCGGTGTATTTCTATTACAAGCTGCTGAAGGGCGAGCCGGTGCGCGGAAGGTTCGCGAGAAGATAAGCTGCATGTATCAAAATGAGTTACAAGTTAGCAGCTTAAAATATGCGTAAAGTCTGTTTCCCGTGGTATATTTTAAGTGAATTGAAGGAAGGGGTTGAGAATATGGTATATGCTTTACATCATATGATTCCGATTATCGTAGCAGCTGTGATTATGGCGGCTGTTGGGCTGCTGACCGTTGTTTTTGCGAATAAAAGTCAGAAGATCAATGAAGAACACGGATATGATCCGGCCTGGGATAAGAGTCAGTATATGTGCGCGGGATGCAAGTTTTTTTCTGCCTGCGCCGGTCATTCTACGATGATGCGTCCTGAGGATGAAGAGGATTTTAAACATCTGAAGGAGTATGAGAAGCAGAAGGGCCGTGTGATTCCATTTACGGAAAAAGCGGGAACTTCGGCTGATGCTGCGGCTGCGATTAAGCGCTTCAACGAACTGAAGAATACGCATTAACGTTTAGAACCGATCTTGTGATAGAATGAAAATGTACACAGATGACTCTGTAGATGGGGTCACCTGTGTACATTTTCATTTGCCGGCGTTAGAAGGGAACCATGGCTCAGCATACATTATTCAGGCGCCTGCTGAAGATGATTTGAAGCAGACAAAAGTTTTCTAGATCAGGAATTAATGGCAACATGTATACAATCTGCAAATTTATGTATTTTCGGAATATAGATGACTAAAAAGCTATTATATTAAAAATAAAACGAAATAATCTAAAATAATGTTAAGAAATATTGAATCTAGAAATGTATTGTGATAGAGTGATGTATGAAAGGACATACATTCGGTATGTTCAACAATTGTTTTGATCATCATGAACTGACCTCCCCTCCGAATTGTTTGCATTAATGTACAATCCGGGGGGGGGTCGTAACATTTCATTATGGCGATTTGCCAGCGGCAAATCAGGCTGGAACATGACGATATTCATGTGAAAGGAGTCTGATTTATGGGCAGAGTAAAGAAAAAGCCCGTGCTGGCATTGCTGTGTATAGTTCTGTCAATTCTGACAATAATTGCAATGATGCCGGGCATGGCGTATGCGGATGAAAAGACTGATGGAAATGCTGCACAGTCTGGAAACACGGAAACGACGAGTACTACAACATCTCAGACCTGGGATCATTCAAAATCCAAAACCGCAACAAAACTGACAAAGGACAGCAATGGGGATTTAACTTCTGATGTTACCCTGTCGCTGCCGTCAAAAGAGGAAAAATTGAATTCGGATATCGTTTTTGTCCTGGATAAGTCTAGTTGCAATGCGGAAACTGCTGAAAAGATGGATTCCTTGTTGAAGGATCTCAAAGATGCTCTTGCTAGCACCAATGCCGAGGTAAAGCTAGGAATTGTGGCCTTTGATGGAAAGGAACACAGTATCTATCAGTTGGAAAAATTCGATTCAGAAAAGATCGATAAGATTACAACTGCGGTTAGAAACGGTATTTCAAAAGACGACCACCTTAGTGGAACAAACATGCAAGCCGGTCTGGTTGAAGCGAGAAATATGTTAGGTCAAGATACATCCGTTCAGGCAAGCCGAAAATATATGATTGTGGTAACAGACGGAATGACTCGGCTTTTTTCTGATTCCAATGGAACAGTTAAGGATATCTATTACCGGGGTCAGTATTCATGGAATCAAATTTATGGAATGATCGATGAATGGGATCAATATAGATTTGGATCGAAAACTACAGACAATAATTATAACCCATACAGGAATGACTCGAATTGGAATTGGGATTCATATTGGACGCAAGTACAGAAATGGGTGGCTAATGATAAAGACACATATGCCCATGATTTTGAAACCTATGGAAATGATCCGAGCAGTCAATTTCGTGATAGTACTGGTAAAATTGATGAAAATAAGTTAAAAAAGTTCACGTACTTGACCGATGATGGCGCTGACAGCGCCAGTGATCATGCGATGGCTGTTGACCGTGCTGTGTATAAGGCCTACAACGCATATAAAGACATGGTAGACTCTGGCTACCAGTGCTATGCTATACAGGTTGGTAGTTATAAGTTTGCTGAGGCATTCCTGGGAGCGTTAAATGAACTGTCGGGAAATACTGGAAAATTAGATTTTAATGACATAGTAAAAAATCGAATTATTTATCTCGTTGGACCAGAAAGCACGGTTACCGATACGATCGGTGATCAGTTTGACCTGACTGATCCGGCACAGATGAAACTGACCATCGATGATGAGCAGGGAAATTCAAAGACGTATGATGCTGAAAAAATTGATGAGAATCATTACGGCTTCCTCCCGCAACAGGGTGATAAGAAATACGCGTACGAAGTGGCATATACGCCTGATAATAAGGATACAAAAACAGTAGAAAAAATTGTCTGGACGACTAATGTTCCGATCACGAATTTCCAGCATGTCAGCCTGACATATCAGGTAAAACTGAAGGACCCAAAGACTGAGCCGGGCACATACGGACAGCTGGATCTTAATGGCGATGGCGTAATCGACGGAACGAGTACAGCAATTGACCCATCCAAAGCGATTTACACAAATGAATCAGCTTCACTGGGTCCGAAAGATTCTGATGGCAATGTAGGTAAATCCGAAGATTTTGGAAAGCCGAGTGTCTCTTATACGGTAGAGAAAACCACTCCGACTACCCCGACTGAACCAACCGAGCCAACAATCCCATCAACCCCGACGGAGCCGACCAAGCCGGAAGAGCATACCATCACCTTCCAGCCGAATAACGGTCAGCCGACATTCACACAGACGGTTCCAGACGGCGGACAGGCGGTTCTGCCGGATGAACCTTCCAAGAAGGGACATAAGTTCATCGGCTGGTATACAGACAGTGCGCTGACCAAGGCCTATGATTTCAGTACACCGGTTAAGAGCGACCTCACCTTGTATGCAAAATGGAAAAAAGGTATACCGACAACAAAACAGTCGAAAAAGGTCACCGGTATTCTGCTTCCGAAAGTCATCGCAAAGGGTAAGCATACACAGGTGCTCACCTGGACGGCGCTGAAGAATGTGGACGGCTACTTCATTTACACGAACCACTGCGATGAGGGAAGACTGCTGCATCCGTTTAAGAAGGTCGCGGACTATAAGGCATCTAAGGCGCGCGTTTACACAAAGAAGCATCTGACGACATATGACAACTATAAATACTATGTCGCTGCGTATAAGATTAAGCACGGCAAGAAAGTCATCGTGAGAAATAGTGTCACGGTTCACTCCGTCTGCGGAAACACCAGTGCGCGTTCCACCAATGTCAAAGCAGTGAAGACAAGCAGACATGCTGTAACCTTGAAGAAAGGGCAGACATACAGAATCAAGGCTGCTGCGTATAAAGTAAATAAGAAGCGCGCGTTCCTTGACCAGACACACTGCGGTCTTCTGCGTTATTTGACGGCGGACAGCAAGATTGCATCGGTAGACTATAATACCGGAAAAATCAAGGCCGTAAAAGCAGGAAAGACAAATATTTATGTTCTTGGCGTGAACGGAATCCGAGATAAAGTTGCGGTTACGGTAAAGTAATATCATCGTTTATGTCTTGGAAATTCAGGGCTGCTGCACGAGTGACCATGGTGTCGCAGCGTGCGGCGGCCCTGTTCCTATCTTGCTATTATAGTTTTAGCCTTGCAGAGCTCATATTTTGTCCTGATAATGGTTAAGTGAGTCTGAACCATCGCGGGGGAAGTGGTAGATATGTATCAGTTCAGCAAAGATATACGGGAAGCTTATGAACGGTTGAATATTGCGCTGGCGGTTTATCAGGTGATCGACGGTAAGGTACTTACGGTACTGGTTTCGGATGGTTTCTGCAGAGCGCGAAAGGACACGCGGGAACACCTGGTTCGTGTGCTGGATGACAGCATGTTTGAGCGGGTGCATCCGGAAGACGTGGGAAGGCTGGTTGTTCTCGGGAAGGAATTCAGCGAACATAAAGGGCCGTACGACAGTGTCTTCCGTGTTTGTGATGAAAATCGAAAGATCCGGCTGATTCATGCGGTGGGGCATTGGCAGACCATGCCGGACGGGACAGAGCTTGCATTCTGCTATTATCTCGATCTCTTTGAAAGCGAAAAACTGATTGAACAATCCTCGCAAAGTTACTTCGACTGGCAGAGTGATCATTATTTTATCGACAGGCTGACTGGACTTCCGAATTTGAAGTTTTACCAGAGGTTTGCGCAGGAAAAGGTCCACGCCATCCGGAGCAAGGGGGAGCAGCCGCTTCTTCTGTATTACAATGTGTTTGCACTGCAGAACTACAACAATCGGTACGGCTATAAGGCCGGATCGGAGCTGCTGAAAGCGATGGCGGAAATTCTGCGTGTAAATTATCCGGACGCGCTGGTTATTCGGGGTTCGGATGACCATTTCTTTGTGCTTGGGGGGAATAAACTCAGCGAGAAAACGATCCGGGCGGTTCATGATCAAATTATTGAAAATTCGATGGAGAATACTTCAGGGGTGAAGGTGAGTGTCTGCCAGCTGGAAGAGTCGGACACCGCATTCTCAGCAATGGATCATGTTCTGCAGGCATTTAAAACTATCGGATCAGATGTGAATTCCTATATTGCATATTACACACCAAGTCTGGATATTGCCTATTTTAAACAGCAGCATTTGATTAATACTTTTGAAAACGACGCGGATAAGGAATTTATTCATGTCCATTATCAGCGAATTGTGGACAATAAATGCGGAAATGTAGCTTATGGGGAGACGCTTTCCAGATGGATTGATCCCAATGAGGGCATTATTTCACCGGGACAGTTCATTCCGGCTCTTCGGAAGCACCACCTGCTGTATCAGTTGGATCTGCGGATGATCGAGCAGATTTGCAGAGAATACGCTGAGCGGAAGAGAGCCGGGCTTCCGCTGGTTCCGGTTTCTGTGAATCTGTCGGCGCAGGATTTTGATCATGTGGACATGCACAGAAAAATTCTTAATCTGCTGGAAAAATATGAGGTTCCCGTGGAGAAGGTGATCATTGAAATTACTGAGGAAGATGTGGCAAAGGCTGGGGAGCGGTTCCGGACGCAAATGAATGATTTCATTGGCAGTGGGTTTACGATCTGGGTCGATGATTTTGGAACTGGATACTCCAGTCTGAATGTCTTTACGAGATTTCATTTTGATCTGATCAAGATCGATCAGTCGCTGGTCAGCAGGCTGGATCAAGATGAAGGTGCGAATAAGGTCCTGATCAAGGCCATTGTTGAAACCGCGCATCAGCTGGGTATCCGGACATTATGCGAAGGCGTTGAGACAAAAGAACAGTTTGAGTTTGTGAAGGAAACATCGTGTGATTTCACCCAGGGATTTTATTTTTTTAAGCCTGAGCCGCTGGATGCGATTGTTCTGGGGTCGCAGGGGTCTGTTCCGGATGTGCATCCGGAGTAGCTGAGTCGCTTGCATTTCTGGTTTTCACGATAATCATGGAATAGTGCCAGCCGGGCGAATATTCGCCCGGCTGCCTGCATCTAAAAGTATGTAAAGAATATGTATTTTCGAATCAGATTTTGCTGTGTTAAAAGATTGGAAATCAATCAGAAGATAGAGAACTATCCGCAACGAACCGTAAATATTTGTAAACTGGGGCATGGCGAAACGGATAATATGTATTTACATAGAAAAACAGAATGTCCGCATACTTATTTATCTGACAATATGGTATAAAGATTCACATGCGTATGTATATAACAGAGAATAGATGATTTTTACATACAAATTTTTGTCAATATGTAATGATCACCAGTTTCACATTTTGTACATCATGGATAATGTGGGATTTATAACGGATAGTCTGGAATTTAGACGAAAAGCAATGCATAATAAATGGATGGAGGTTATCGATTGGCAGCGCTTTTCTATGTGATGTCATCTAACATAACGCCTTTCCGTGTGCCGCTGCTCTACACAGCACTCTTGTGCGTGCCGCTATCCAGTACATGCCTTTTTGTGCGCTGCGGCACTGCGGCGTAAATTCCGGCAGAAGACGGCACGGACAGGATATACCGTGGATGTGATTAGATGATTGATCGCACATAAATACACGTAAAATATTTTGTTAGAGGTTGACAAAATACTTTAATGCGTTATCATGATAAAGTAATAAAGCACTAAAGCGGACGGCCGGCTGCGCCTATCAGGAAGATACGAAGCGCCGGATGAAGTCAGGTGCTTTGCACGATCTCACGGGCATGATCCCGCGTAGAATAAACAGGGTAAGAAAGATAGTAAGTAAAGAAGAAGTAGTAAACAGTCAGAAGCTGATAGCACGGAGGTTGGAGTATTGACAGCTGCAGGACAGACAACGGAAGAGAGAATGAGTATCGAGGAACGCGCGCAGATGCAGCTGCATGCGCTGTACCGCAGATACGGATATTCCCGGTATAAGATGGATAAGTTCGAGGAGTATGAACTTTACCTGCAGAACCGGGATTTTATTGATTCAGAAGATATTATTGCATTTCGCGACGGAAACGGGCATCTGATGGCGCTGAAGCCGGACCTGACCCTTTCCATCGTTAAGAATGAGCGTCACGATCAGGGCTACACGCAGAAGGTTTTCTACAGCGAGAATATCTACCGTTCGGACAGAGAGACCCGGGCGCACAGAGAAATCATGCAGACCGGACTGGAGTGCATCGGAGACCTGGATCTTTACCAGATCGCAGAAGTTACGATGCTGGCGGCAGAGAGCCTTGAGGCCGTTTCCGGAGATTATGTCCTTCAGGTTTCCCATATGGGCGTGCTGAAAGACCTGATGCGGGACATCTCCGATGATCAGACAAAAGAAAACATGACCAAGTGTATAGGAGAAAAGAATCCGCACGAGCTGCGTTCTGTGGCGGAAGCTGCAGGCGTTGAGAAGGGTCTGATCGATGTGCTGGAAACCCTGCTTTCGGCTTACGGCTCCTGGGAAGAAGTATCGCCGGTTCTGGAGAAGCTTCCGCTTTCCGATGCCGGAAAGGCAGCGCTTGCTGAACTTGAGGGCGTATTCGATGTCCTGCGGGCAGACGGACTGGACCAGAATGTGAGAATCGACTTCTCCATGGTCAACGACATGACTTATTATTCCGGAATCTGCTTCCAGGGATTTGTGAACGGCGTTCCGCACAGCGTTCTTTCCGGCGGTGAGTATGATCCTCTGATGAAGAGAATGAATAAAGAAGGCGGAGCCATTGGTTTTGCCGTTTACCTGGATTATCTGGACCGGCTGTCTTCGGAAAAGACGGATACGGATGTGCTTCTTCTTTATACCGAGAAGGACAGCCCGGCAGACGTTTATAGCGCTGCCAGCCGCATAATATTCCGCGGAAATTCCGTTCTGGCCCAGAGACATGTTCCGGAGAATCTCCGCTATGGCAGAATCGAATATGTAAGTAAGGAAGACCGAGCTGCGCTTCAGGATGAAGTAGAAAAGGCTGAGAGAGAAAATGGAAAGGAGGCGTCCAGGTAATGGGGCAGATGTTAAGAGTGGCGCTTCCTAAGGGAAGACTCGGCGATCAGGTCTACGATATGCTGGAACGCTGTGGATATGAGTGTCCGGAAATCAAGGATGGATCACGGAAGCTGATTTTTACCAATGAAGAGAAAGGCGTCCAGTACTTTCAGGTAAAGCCGACGGACGTAGTAAAATATGTAGAACGAGGAGCTGCAGATCTGGGCATTGCAGGAAGAGACATCCTTCTGGAATATGAGTCTGATGTCTATGAACTTCTGGATCTGAAGATCGGAAAGTGCAGAATGTGTGTGGCCGGTCCGAACGGATTCCATGAAAATCCGGAAAAGAGACTGGTTGTAGCGACTAAGTTCAAGAACATCGCGGGAAACTATTTTGCCGAGCAGGGAAGAGACATCGACCTGATCAAGCTGCACGGTTCCATCGAGCTGGCGCCGATCGTCGGACTTTCCGACGTCATCGTCGATATCGTGGAGACAGGAAACACCCTGAGGGAAAATAACCTGAAGGTGTTAGAGACCATCATTCCGATCAGCGCGCGGCTGATTGCAAACAAGGCCTCCTTCCAGTTCAAGACGAAGGAGATCGAGACCATGAGAGACGCTCTTGCCGAGCAGGTTGAGAAGAAAGAAGCAGAAAAGAAATAAGGGGAAGACTATGACGTTTTTAGATCCAAGATTTTCATCACTAGAGGAATACACACCGGGTGAACAGCCGAAGGACACCGTTTACACCAAGCTGAACACCAACGAGTCGCCCTATCCGGCAGGCCCGAAGGTCGTCGAAGCGCTGACGGACCCGGAGAAGGCCAGAAGACTCCGCCTTTACAGCGATCCGGATTCCGCAGCCCTGAAAAAGGCCCTGGCAGACCGTTACGGCGTGACAGAGAGAAATATTTTTGTCAGCAACGGTTCCGACGACATCCTGAATTTCGCCTTCTTTGCCTTCGGTCATGACGGCGTCATGTTCCCGAAAACCAGCTATGGATTTTATCAGGTATTCGGCCAGCTGCACGGAAGAGACTGCGAGCGTGTTCCTCTGACAGAGGACTTCAGAATCCGCCCGGAAGATTACATGAACGCGGGGAAAATGGTGGTCATCGCCAATCCGAACGCACCGACGGGAAGAACGATTTCTCTGGCGGACATCGGAAAAATCTGTGAGACCAATCCAGACCACGTGGTTCTGATCGATGAAGCCTATGTAGATTTCGGCGCAGAGAGCTGCGTTCCGCTGACGGCAGAATATGAAAACCTTCTGGTTGCACAGACCTTCAGCAAGTCCAGATCCCTTGCCGGCGCCCGCCTGGGTTACGCCATCGGATCGAAAACGGTCATTTCCGATCTGGAGAAGATCAAGTATTCCACGAACCCGTATAACGTCAACAGCCTGACTGCTGCAGCTGGAATCGCGGCGCTTTCTGAAGAGGATTATTATAGAGACAACGCAAAAAAGATCATGGCTACGAGAAAGGCCAGCACAGAGCGTTTTGAAAAACTCGGCTTTCAGGTCATTCCGTCCCTTGCCAATTTTATTTTTGTCAGCAGCGACAAGATCGACGGGGGAAAGCTCTATGAGGAGCTGAAGAGCCGCAGAGTCCTGATCCGCCACTGGAACGACCCGCTGATCGAAAACTGGAACCGCGTCACGATCGGAACGCCGGAAGAGATGGACATTCTGTTTAAGGAAATCGAGGACATTCTGAAGGAGGCGTAAATATGACGAGAACGGCAGAAATAAAGCGGGACACGAAGGAGACGCAGATTGCGCTGAAACTCACGCTGGAGGGCGATGGAAAGGGAACGATCGACACCGGCTGCGGCTTTCTGAATCATATGCTGGAGCTGTTTACGCGCCACGGGAATTTCCATCTTGACGTGAAATGCGTCGGGGATATCGATGTGGACTATCATCACACCACAGAAGACATCGGAATCGCTCTGGGAGAGGCCTTCATGGAGGCGCTGGGCGAGCGGCGCGGAATTTACCGTTACGCGGACATCACCCTGCCGATGGATGAGGTGCTGATGCTCTGCGCCGTGGATATTTCTGGAAGAAGTTATCTGGGCTTCGACGTGGAAATGCCGCAGGCGAAAGTCGGAGACTTCGACACTGAGCTGGTGAAGGATTTCTTCCTGGGATTCGTGAGGAAGGCAGATGTGACACTCCATTTCAAGGAATTTGCCGGTGAAAACACCCATCACGTTATCGAGGCGATGTTTAAGGCCTTCGGCCGCGTCATGGATCATGCGACAGCCATCGATCCGCAGCATGAAGGAGAAATTCCCTCGACAAAAGGAATCCTTTAACAAGGGAAAAATTAAACAGCCGCAAGGTGAAATTCCTGTGAAGTTGTGATATTTACATCTAAACATGCGCTTTCTGGGATTTCGTGTGGTTGCATAAATATTTAATTTTGAGTAAAATAAAGAGGCATGCTTGTAGATTATTCTGCAGGGCTGCCGGGAGGCTGCTATGATTGCGATTATTGACTATGGAGTGGGAAACATCTTCTCGCTCGTGCATTCATTCCGCAGAATCGGCGCGGATATCACTCTGACGGGAGACCGGAAGGAGATTGAAACTGCGGATAAGATTATTCTGCCAGGTGTCGGCGCGTTTGCGGATGCGGCGCAGAAACTGAAGGATACGGGACTCGGAAGTCTGGTAAAGGAACAGGCTGCTGAGGGGAAACCGCTTCTCGGTATCTGTCTGGGCATGCAGATGCTGTTCGAGCGCAGCATGGAATATGGAGAACATGAAGGCCTGGGTCTGATCGAGGGCAGTGTGGTCTCCATGGAACCAGTTGTCCCGGAGGGATATAAAGTTCCTCAGATCGGCTGGAATGCGCTGCATTTTCCGAAAGGACGCCCGAAAAGCGAGATTTTTAAAAATATCGGAGAGGGAGACTACGTTTATTTTGTCCATTCCTATTACGGCACCGACTGCGACAGCAGCGTGATCGCCACAACGGACTACGGAGCAGAATTGACGGCTGCGGTACAGAAGGACAATGTCTATGGTCTGCAGTTCCATCCCGAGAAGAGCGGAGATGTGGGTCTGGACATCCTCAGAGCATTCTGTGAGATGTAGACCTCAGGTTACAGGAGGTTGTTTTAATAATGAAGATCTTTCCAGCTATCGATTTGCAGGGCGGCAGTGTGGTTCGTCTGCTTCGCGGAGATTACAGCAAGAAGACGGTTTACAGCGAGCATCCGCTGGATATTGCGCAGGAGTTCCAGGATGCGGGTGCACAGTATCTGCATGTCGTCGATCTGGACGGAGCAATTGACGGAACACAGCCTAATTTTTCTGCGGTAAAAGAAATTATCGAAGAAACGGACCTGCTGGTAGAAATCGGCGGCGGCATCCGCAATGAAGAGATTATCACGGATTATGCTTCCGTAGGTGCTCTGCGTGTCATCATCGGAACAATGGCCATCAAGGACCCGGAGTTCACCGCGCGCATGATTAAGAAGCACGGAGACAATGTTGCGGTCGGCATCGATATTTCCGGAGCCAACGCGGCAATCAACGGATGGACAGAAGTCACCAAGGTCACGATCGATGAGCTGGTAAAGACGCTGATCGATGACGGATGTCATACCATCATCACGACCGACATTTCCAAGGACGGCGCCATGAGCGGCACCAATCTGGAGCTGTATAAGAAGCTGGTTGCTGATTACGGCGGCTACATTGACATCATCGCTTCCGGCGGAATCTCTTCCATGGACGATCTGGGCGCACTGGCCGAGATCGGAGTGGACGGCGCCATTATCGGACGCGCACTGTATACCGGCGCTCTGGACATCGGTGAAGTCATCCGTGAATTCGACGAGTAATAAATCTCGGCAGAGTTACTGCTGAAAAGCCGGAAAACCGGCGCGTATAAACCATCCTCTGTGTGGCAGGGAAGGACCCCGGGACGGTAAGGCCGGGGGGAGGCACAGGGGGGATGGACAAAAAATAAAATACCAAGAATCCAATTCTGCGCGGGAGATCTTATGAAGAGGTCTCCCGCGTTCTCTATTCAACATAAGATAAAAGGGGCAGACTATGATTACAAAAAGAATTATTCCGTGCCTGGACGTGAAGGACGGAAGAGTTGTGAAAGGTGTGAATTTTAAGGATTTATCGGATGTATCTTCTCCGGTGGAACTGGGGAAATATTACAGTGACCACGGAGCGGACGAGCTGGTGTTCTATGACATCACCGCGAGCGCGGAAGGCCGTCAGCTCTTCACGGACATCCTGAAAGAAGTGGCCTCTACCATTTTCATTCCGCTCTCCGTCGGCGGCGGAATCCGGACCATCGATGATTTTGACCGCGTCCTGAAGTGCGGCGCAGATAAGGTCTCCGTAAACTCAGGAGCCATCGCCAATCCTGAACTGATTAAGGAGGCTGCAGAAAAGTACGGCGACCAGTGTGTCGTTCTTTCCGTGGACGCAGCAAGATCCGACGGCCATTATACGGTATTTACCCGCGGCGGCCGTGAAGACACCGGCATGGATGCCCTGGAGTGGATCGAGAAAGGCCAGGAGCTTGGCGCCGGAGAAATCGTGCTGAACAGCATCGACACCGACGGCGTAAAGAAGGGATTTGACCTGGAGATGCTGAAGGCGGTAGAAGAGATCGCGCATGTTCCGGTCATCGCATCCGGCGGGGCAGGCTCCATTCAGGATTTTATCACCCTGTTTAAGGAAATCCCGGACATTGACGCAGGACTGGCCGCTTCGATTTTCCACTTTGGCGAAGTTTCCATCGCCGACCTGAAAGACCAGCTTGCAGCGGCCGGCATTCCGGTTCGTCCAGTCAGACGCGCAGAGAAATAATCCGCTGATCACACAGTCAGAGACAAAATTCACACGGGACAAGGGAGTAATGAGCATGGTATCTATCGATGAACTGAAATATGATGAAAAAGGACTGATTCCGGCAATCGTCCAGGACGCGGAAACAAAACGTGTCCTGACTCTGGCCTATATGAACCGGGAGAGCCTGAGAAGGACACTGGAGTGCGGCCAGACCGTATTCTGGTCCAGATCCCGGCAGGAGTACTGGCATAAGGGGGAAACTTCCGGAAACTATCAGCATATCGTAAAAATGATCGCCGACTGCGACCGGGACGCCCTTACGGTCCTGGTCAGAAAAGACGGTCCGGCCTGCCATATGGGGACAGAATCCTGCTTCGAATACCCTGTGACCGAAGTCGAGGAAGAAGAGAAGAAGCTGGAAGAAAAGAAAAAGATCACGATGCAGTCCCTGTATGAGCTTCTGGAAGAACGGAAAATGACGAAGCCGGAGGGAAGTTACACGTCCTATCTCTTTGATCAGGGAATCGATAAGATTCTGAAGAAGGTCGGTGAGGAGGCGGCAGAAGTCATCATCGCCGCCAAGTCCGGTGACCGGGGAGAGACCGTTTATGAGACGGCAGACCTGGCCTACCACGTCATGGTCATGCTGGCGGAAATGGGAATTCCTCTCAGCGATGTGGAGGACGAGATGAGAAGACGCCGCGTGATCGACCAGAAAAAGAAACAGACCTATGAGACCGCTCCAGTTACTCCGGAAGACGGAGACGCAGAGAAAAAGTAAAAGCAGGAGGGTGAAATGGCAGAACGCATTCGCGGCCTGATCGGGCCGGCGGGAAAATATAACCTGCATACGCATTCCGTATACTGTGACGGGAAAGACAAGCCGGAAGATATGGTAAAGCGGGCCCTGGAGCTGGATTTTCAGCTTCTGGGATTTTCCGGACACGGCTTTGCGCCTCATGACCTGGACTGCTGCATGACGGCAGAAGGTGAAGAATCCTACAGGCAGGAAATTCTCGGCCTGAAAGAAAAATATAAGAATCAGATCGACATTCGTCTGGGCATCGAAAAAGACCTCTATGCGGAGGACTCGCTGAAGGAGACCGGAATGAAGGCCCCGGAGCCGTTTGATTACGACTATATCATCGGTTCCACCCACTATGTAAAGAAAGACGGCGTTTACCTCAGCGTGGATAATACGGCGGAAATCATGGAGCATGCCATCGAGGAGCATTTCAGAGGAAGGGTCAGAGATTACGTGGAGTGTTATTTCGAGACGGAAGCGGGGGTTCTGGAGAAGACAGGCGCGGATATCGTCGGACACTTCGACCTGGTCTGCAAGTTCAACGAAGGCGGGCACTACTGGGATGAGAAGGCAGAGTGGTACAGGGACTGCGGAATGGCGGCACTGGAGAAGATCGCGTCGCAGAGATGGATCAGGAGGAAAGGCATCTCAGATCTCCTGGGTGAAGAGGGAAAACCGGTATTTGAGATTAACATGGGCGGTATGGCAAAAGAATACCGTTCAAGACCCTACCCGGATTTCTTCTTCCTGGATCAGATTCAGAAACTGGGCTGTCCGTTGATTTTATCCAGTGACTGCCATAACCGGAAATTCCTGGATTATCATTTTCAGGATTTCAAGCCGGAATAGGGAAAGAAAAAGTATCATACGCATATAAACATTGAAGGAGCTGCTGCCCTGAGCTTGCATGAGCATAGGGCAGCAGCCCTTTTACTATGTTCAGGATAGGGAGGAAAATAGGATAAGTCTGATAGACTGCAGCACAAAGTGTATGGAAATGAATGCAAAAGTTACATAAAATTCACCGTCATCCGGGGTATTTTATGTAACTTTATCACATAAAATCCTTAATTGACAACAGATGACAAAAATGTCGTTGTCAAAAAAATAACTTACGTTATAATTTACAAGGGGATTTCCCTGTGAATATTTGTGGGTGAAACACAAATTTCGCGGAAATTCCCTTTTTTCAACTTAATAATTCTTATGATTTTATTAAGAAGAAATAAGCAATATGTATTTTCTGTGTAGATGTCACTTTATTGCTTTACTTTCATAGCAAAATGGTTAAAATAGCTTTCAGCGAAGTTAAGAAAAGCTCCGCTGCAGATTCCCGATTCCGTCAGTTGCTCCCTAAGCAGTGCTGCAGAACTGTATTTCAGGGTGCGCGAACGCAGGATTCTGCTGGAAAAAGGAGGGAAAGCCGTGATTGATTTAAATCATATCGGACCGAGGATTATCCTCACGTTCGGAAATGGTCACGTCTTTCTGAGTGAGAGTGTCTGCTTTGAGATTCTGATCTGCATCATCTTATCGATACTCGGCATCTGGATGGGAAGCAATCTGAAACCTGTCCCAAAAGGGAAGCAGGTGGTTGCAGAGACCATCGTCGGGTTTGTCTATAACTTTGCACACACGAATCTCGGCAGAAAAACAGGAGATGTATACGCACCTTACCTGGGAACGCTGGTAATATTTTTGCTGTTTGCCAACAGTCTGGGACTGCTCGGACTGCGTCCGGTTACAGCGGACCTGAACGTTACCGCCGCACTAGCGCTGATGTCCTTCCTGATTATTCAGGTAAGCTCGGTAAAACACCTGGGCTTCAAGGGAAGACTGCGTGAGCAGACGGATCCGTATCCGTTCATGATCATCATGAATATCATCAGTGATATTACATTCCCGGTAACGCTTGCACTGCGTCTGTTCGGTAACATCTTCGGCGGCATGGTCGTTGTCGATATGTGGCTGGCATTCATGGGCAAGCTGAGTCTGAAATTCTGCTCCGTGCCGATCTTACGGTGCGTGACCGGAATTCCGCTGAACTGCTTCTTCGATATCTTCGAACCAGTCATTCAGGCGTATATCTTTACTGTATTGACTGCTGTCAACCTGAACAGCGCTCTTGCCGGAGAGATGCCCGAGACAGCAGAGAAGCGCAGACAGAAGAAGCTGCGCCGTCAACAGAAACGTGAGCTGAAATCAGCTGAACAGGAGGCATAATAATGGGTGGACTTATCGCAATTGGTGCAGGACTCTGCATGGGTCTTGCCGCAATGGGTGTAGGAATTGGACAAGGTATTGTATCTAACGGAGCGATGCACGGAATTTCCCGTCAGCCGGAAATGAGCAATAAGATGGTTGCTTACATGATCGTCGCTATGGCCATCATGGAGACCGCGCTGGTATTAGGATTCGTTGTCGCACTGATTCTTTTGGCAAAGATTTAGTGTATTCAATGCACAGTATACAGACAAAAGGCGGCCGGGCCAGAGGGCTCCGGGACGGATGTGCGCGGAGTTTCTGGTATGGTTCACACAGGACTCCGGGACGGATGCATCCGGAGTTTCCTTGCACGGCTGGCTTTTGTCTATAGAGTAGGGTAAAGGAGGTCAGAGGATGAAAGTTACACAGGGACTGTTTGAATTCAACTGGAACTTCCTGTTTGCGATCATCACCTTCCTGGTGCTGTTCGGCATCCTGAAGCACTTCTTCTTCGAGAAAGTGCATAATTACATGGAAGCCAGAAGCAAGTCTGTACAGGATACACTGGATCACGCAAGTAAGACGAGCCGGAAAGCGGAGAAGACGCTGAAGGCATATGAGAAACAGATTGCCGGTGCAGAGGAAGAGGGACGCCAGATCATTCAGGATGCCCGCAGGCAGGCACGAGTGCAGGCGGACCGCATCGTCGACGAAGCCAACGAACAGGCGCATCAGGCAGTTATGCGCTCTCAGCAGGAGATTGAGCGTCAGCAGCAGGCTGCAAGACGTCAGCTGCGTACGGAAGTCGGCGACCTGGCCGTAGAAGCAGCCGGCAGAATTATGGAGAAGGAAATTACTCCTGAGGACCATAAGGAGATCATCGATAAAGTATTGAAGGATGCCGGTGAGAAGAAGTAACCGGATCTGGAAGAGGTGAAACGGCTATGGAAATTGCAATCGCTGAAGTATACGCGAGAGGCTTATACGGTGCCGCAATCGACAGTAAAAATACCGGAGAAGTCCGGGATGAGCTTCACCAGCTGGAGAGCATATTCAATGACAATAAAATGTTCTGCAGATTTCTGCAGGATCCGGCGATCTCTAAGGTCATTAAGAAGCAGAAGATAGAGGATATCTTTAAAGACAAGATTACGGATGTGAATGAACATTTTCTCTGTCTGCTTGTGGATAAAGGCCGTGTCGCGCTCTTCCACCAGATTGTGAAAGAGTACGACGCAATTGATGACCATGAGAAGAATGTCGGTGAAGGCGTGATTGAATCTGCCGTTCCGCTGAGCGATGATGAGATGGATCGCTTTAACCGTGAGATTTCAGCCTTCTATCATAAGAAGATCAGGCTTCATAATCGTATCGATAAGAGCCTGATCGGAGGGGTGAAGATTTACGCGGAAGACCAGCTGATTGACGCTTCGCTGAGAAGCCGTCTGGAGGAGCTGCATGAGAAGATTCAGAATGGATCGCTTTAACGGAAGCCATCTGAATGATGCGGCGGAGATAAGCCTGGAAAGTCGGGGAGGAAGATCGTTATGGATTTAAAACCTGATGAGATCAGTACATTAATAAAAAATGAAATAGAAAATTACAGTAGTGAGTTAGATGTTTCCGATTTCGGCCGCGTCATGCAGGTCGGAGACGGAATCGCCAGGATTTACGGCCTGCGTCACTGCATGTCCGGAGAACTGCTGAAGTTTCCGCACGATGTGTACGGCATGGCGCTGAACCTGGAAGAAGATAATGTCGGAGCCGTTATTCTGGGTGATGACTATGAAATCGGTGAGGGCGATATCGTCAAGCCGACGGGTCAGGTTGTTCAGATGCCGGTTGGTGAAGAAATGATCGGCCGTGTCGTTGACGCGCTGGGCCGTCCGATTGACGGAGGCGCTGCCATTCACACAGAAGAGTCCAGGCCGGTCGAGTGCCCGGCACCGGGAGTGCTGGACAGACAGCCGGTTGAGCAGCCAATGCAGACCGGAATCAAGGCCATCGACTCCATGGTTCCTATCGGAAAGGGTCAGCGTGAGCTGATCATCGGAGACCGTCAGACCGGAAAGACCGCTCTGGCCGTTGATACGATTCTGAACCAGAAGGGAAAGAACATGATCTGCATTTATGTCGCAATCGGGCAGAAACAGTCCACGGTTGCGCAGCTGATGCAGACACTGAAAGACCACGGCGCAATGGAATACACCACGATTGTATCCGCGACGGCCAGTGCCGCTGCGCCGATGCAGTACATTGCCCCGTACGCAGGATGCGCGCTGGGTGAGTATTTTATGTATAAGGGAAGGGACGTGCTGATCATCTATGATGACCTGTCCAAGCACGCGGTGGCATACCGTGCAATGTCCCTGCTCCTGAGAAGACCGCCAGGGCGTGAAGCTTATCCGGGAGACGTTTTCTATCTGCACAGCAGACTTCTGGAGCGTGCCGCCAAGCTTTCTGACGAACTGGGCGGCGGTTCGATGACGGCGATTCCTTTGATTGAGACGCAGGCAGGAGATATTTCCGCCTACATTCCGACCAACGTTATTTCCATCACCGACGGACAGATCTTCCTGGAATCGGAGCTGTTCTTCTCTGGACAGCGTCCGGCCATCAACGCCGGAATTTCCGTATCCCGTGTAGGAGGAAAAGCGCAGATCAAGGCCATGAAGAAAGTTTCATCCAAGATCAAGCTGATCCTGTCCCAGTACCGTGAGCTGCAGTCCTTCGCGCAGTTCGGATCGGATGTCGATCCGGCTACAAAGAAGAGCCTGGAGCACGGCGCCACACTGATGCAGATTCTGCGCCAGCCGCAGTACCATCCGCTGGATGTCGCTGACCAGGTCATGATTCTGTACGCGGCAGTTCATAGTATGCTGGATGAAGTTCCGAATGAGAGACTGGGACGTTTCGAAGAAGAGTTTTATCCGTATATGAATGACCGTTATCCGGAAATTGCGCAGGAGATTCATGAGACAGGCGACCTTACGGAAAAGGCGGAGCAGTCTCTGGTTAAGGGAATCAATGCGTTTAAGGAGCAGTTTAAGAAGGAGATTGAACAGTAAAGGAAGGCAGGTGTGAAGTATGGCGGAACATATGCAGGACATAAAGCGCCGTATCCGGAGCATTCAGAGCACCGAGCGCATTACCAACGCCATGAAGCTGGTTTCTGCCTCCAAACTGAGGATCGCGAAAGCAACGCTTCTGCACAGTCAGTATTATCTTCACCGTCTGATTGAATCTGCTCAGGAAGCCTTTGCGGACGCCTCGCAGGTGCCGCAGCGCTATATCCTGGGCAGGCGTGAAGTAAAAACGACGTGTTTTGTAGTTATCACCAGCAGCAGCGGACTTTGTGGGTCATTTAACGGAGACGTTATCCGTGCCGCCCAGGAAGCCGTTGACCACTGTGAACATCACGTAAAAATGCTGTGCCTCGGATCCCGCGGTGAAGAATATTTTAAACGCCGTGGATACGAGATGCTGGACAGTAAGCTGGATGTGGACGCGTTTGCGGACAAGGTTGATTACAGTGCCGTGCACGAAATCGCCCAGCCGCTCATGCGCGAATTCCATGAAGGAAAGATCGATGAGATCGTTTTCGTTTCCACAGCCTACGTCAACCCACTGGTACAGAAAACCGCCACACAGCGGATTCTGCCAATTGACGTAAATAAGCTGAAGAAGAAAGAAGATAAGGAAGTAAAGAAGAGCGGATTCCGCCATCCGGTTGAATACGACCCTTCACCGGAAGCCGTGTTTGAATACCTGGTTCCGGAGTACGTCGAACTCCAGCTGTACAGAGCGGCAATCGAGTCCGTGACCTGTGAGCACGCCGCAAGACGTGAAGCCATGGAGAATGCCAACGACAATGCGTCCGATCTGCTGGATCAGCTTCAGACGCAGTACAACCGCGCTCGCCAGACACAGATCACCAACGAGATTATCGAGATCGTATCCGGTTCGGAAGCGATGGGTTAGAAATAGAGGAGGTAAGATCATTGAACAAGGGAAAGATTCATGAGATTATCGGACCAGTTATAGATATTAAATTTAAGCCGGACGAACTTCCGGAACTGATGAACGCCATTGAGATTAAGACAAAGGACGGCGGCAAGATCGTCGCCGAAGTCGCTCAGCATAAAGGAGACGACCAGGTCCGCTGCGTTGCCCTGTCCTCCACGGACGGACTGTCCAGAGGCATGGAAGCTGTCGATACGGGCGCTCCGATTTCCGTACCGGTAGGAAAGAACGTCCTCGGACGTCTCTTCAACGTCCTCGGCGATCCGATCGACCGCAAGGGCGAAGTAAAATGTGATGAAAAATGGCCGATTCACAGAAAGGCCCCTGCCTTCGAAGACCAGGATACATCATCCCAGATTTTCGAAACAGGAATCAAGGTCATCGACCTGATCGCCCCGTACACACGAGGTGGAAAGGTCGGCCTCTTCGGCGGAGCTGGAGTAGGAAAAACCGTTCTGATTCAGGAGCTGATTCACAACATCGCCACAGAGCGTAACGGAATTTCCGTATTTGCCGGCGTTGGAGAGCGTACCCGTGAAGGTAACGACCTCTACGGAGAAATGTCCGCATCCGGCGTTCTGGATAAGACCGCCATGGTATTCGGACAGATGAACGAGCCGCCAGGGGCCAGAATGCGTGTAGCCCTGACCGGACTGACTATGGCCGAGTACTTCCGTGACCATGAGAAGCAGGATGTACTGCTCTTCATCGATAATATTTACCGTTTCACCCAGGCAGGTTCTGAGGTATCCGCGCTGCTGGGACGTGTTCCTTCCGCAGTAGGCTACCAGCCGACCCTGGCCAATGAAATGGGTGACCTGCAGGAAAGAATTACTTCCACCAAGGACGGATCCATTACTTCCGTTCAGGCGGTATACGTCCCTGCGGACGACCTGACCGACCCTGCGCCGGCCACCACATTCGCCCATCTGGACGCGACCACCGTACTGGACCGTTCCATCACCGAGCTGGGCATTTACCCGGCTGTAGATCCGCTGGCATCCACATCCCGAATCCTGGATCCGCTGATCGTCGGCAAGGAGCACTACGAGACCGCGCGCCGTGTACAGGAGATTCTGCAGAAATATAAAGACCTGCAGGATATCATCGCTATTCTGGGTATGGATGAGCTGTCTGAAGAAGATAAGAAGACCGTATCCCGTGCCCGTAAGATTCAGCGTTTCCTGTCCCAGCCGTTCACAGTCGCAGAACAGTTCACCGGCATGAAGGGCCGCTACGTTCCGCTGAAAGAGACCATCGCAAGCTTCCAGGGCATCCTCGACGGAAAATATGACGAGATTCCAGAGGAGATGTTCCTGTTCGCAGGCGGAATCGACGATGTCGTCGAGAAATATAAGAAGTCCAAGGCAGACAGCCAGGTTTCCATGGCCGGAGCCGAAGACCATGATAACGACGATAACGCAGACGACGCTTCTTCCGACAAAAAGAACTAAGCAAGAGGCCCAGCTTTCTGAGAGTATATAATGCGGAGGAATCAAAATGGCTCGTAAAGTAAAAGTAGAGGTAATGACCCCGGAAGAATTATTTTACTCCGGTGATGTGAATTCCGTTACCGTACGGACAATCAGCGGTTCAGAAGGATTCCTTCCCGGACACGAGTGGTGCTGCAAACTTCTGGCCGAAAACGGATCCCTGAAAATCCGCGAAGACGGCTCAAAAGTAAAGACCGCCGATATCAAAAACGGATATATTGAAGTCCGCGATGATATCATCGTGTTCTGCGATCAGGCAGAATGGAATAAATAACCGGTTATAATATAATAGGAAATTCCCGGACCTGCCGGCAATTCAGCGTCGGCAGGTCCGGGAATTTTTCTGCTGTCTGTCGGTCAGACGATAACAAGCTTCCCGGACAGCCGGCTGCTTCAGCGTCAAAAAAGGGTGAGATTTTCCTTGTCCTTTCAGGTGCAAGGTATCTGGGCTTCTATTTTCTGGTATTCATCGTTTATACAGGCGTCATGGGTAAAAATATGCATAGCTCGGCTATTATCTTGGTAGGATCCAGTCAGAACTGCATGTCGTACCAAGTATGCAGTATAATTTGGGTAGGATCGGAAGAAATCGAGGATTTCTACCAAATACCAATTGTAGCTATAGGCTGTTTGGCCGGCAGTCAGGTGGAATTTTACCGTTTTCGACCATCGTATTAAAAGAATATTCAATTAATTATAACTGATGTCGAGTTTTTCTGCCTGCTTGCTGAAAAGAAAGCTGAATTATTATTCTTGTGTATCGATAATTATAATTTTGGGTGAGCGAGTGGGAGAAATGTACTTGAATTAATGCAAAGTTTTGGTAAGAAACAGCATTATCAATTCCACAGTACAAAATTATTTTTTGCCTTGGTACAATAACGTGTTTTTCAGTAATTTTACCAATGATTTTTGGGCAATTTCAGTTTCTCCGAGATGAAAAATAAACAGAATGTATTTGGGATCGTTTCATGGGAAAATATTGTTACAAGTCTATGAAGAATGGGGACCCTGGCGCATGTGTGTTGTTCCCAGTGTATTTAGTATACACACAGTGCTGGTTCGTCTTAGCTATTGTGTCTCAGACGGGTGTCACAACCGTTGTGCCTTAGGCGGCTGGGATCAAGGCTGTCAGTGTATATAGTTATACACGTGCCATCATCCTGTCTTGCTGACCTGTCTTGTCATTCTGTCTCAGGCGGCGAGACACAGTGAGCATGGTTCAGGCGGAAGCTGGGATCAGATTTCTCATCAGACTGCAGCAAAATTCCCGGGAGGCCGCAGTTTTGTGCATCGTATCCGTGCATAACTCGGAGAACATTCCAAAAACCGACAAATCCCCGCGAGGGGGATCTGCCGGTTGCGATATTTATTATTAAGAAAGAACGTTCAAGCAATGATTACTCACCACTTGACAAAATCATTATACACTGAACCGAAGCTGTGGTATGTGTTGAATATGTGAAGATTTTAGTCTTGAACATTAATTTTGCCGGAAGGTCAATTCTATAATTCATATCAGAATAGTAGGAAGCTGGCGGAAGGAATGGCATGGGCGTATCGAATGTAAAAGCATTGAGCCAGTGCTGAGTCGATAGATTTCTGCGATATCTGTGGAATTTATGTGAAATACAGGGAAGAGGTTTGAATTAGGGCTGTATTGATGATAGAATATGCAAAGATGTGTGCACGTAGGGGATGTGTTCTTATCCAGTGCACGCGGAATGATCAATTGTATATTTAAGGAGTAATAGTATCATGACCAAAAAGAAAAAAATCGTAATTATCGTTCTGGTCATTATCGCTGCGCTGGCAGTGATTTTCGGATGCCTGATCAAGGGCGGTTATTTTGATGCGTCTAATTATCAGCATTTGAATTATGACAAGTACATCAAGCTTGGAAAGTATAAGGGACTGACCTACACCAAGACGAAGGCGACGGTAACACAGAAAGAGATTAATGCTCAGATCAAGTCCAATGTTCAGGCAAAGGCAACGACCAAGACCGTTAAAACCGGAACGGTTAAGAAGGGCGATACCGTAAGCATCGACTACGTTGGAAAGATCAATGGAAAGACATTCAGCGGCGGATCCGCAAGCGATTATACGCTGAAGATCGGTTCCGGCACAATGATCGACGGATTTGAGAGCGGACTGATCGGTGAGAAGGTCGGAAGCAAGGTCAAGCTGCACCTGACATTTCCGAAGAACTACAGCACCAAGAAGCTGAGAAATAAGAAGGTTGTCTTCACGGTTACGATCAATTCCAAGAAGGTTACCAGCACACCGACATATAATACAGCTTTTGTAAAGAAGTACACCAACTATAAGACCAAGAAGGCTTATGAGGCTTCCATTAAGAAGCAGCTTCTGGCAACTAAGGAACAGCAGAATGAGTCCACCCTGCAGAGTTCACTCTGGCAGCAGATTCTCACCAGCTCCAAGGTTAAGAAGTACCCGAAGCGCCAGCTGAAGTATGAGAAGCAGAAACTTGATGAGAATTACACCAAGGCTGCCAAGCAGTACGGCATGACCAAGAAGAAGCTCCTGAAGGCTCAGGGCATGACGGAGAAGGACATCACCACGCAGGCAAAGGCCACGGTCAAGGCAAAACTGGTCATTTACGCTATCGGCGACAAGGAAAACATCCATCTGTCCGACAAGCAGTATAACAAGGCACTGAAGAAAATGCTGAAGAATGCCGGATTCACCGAGAAGACCTTCAAGAAGCAGTATAACGAGACGATTGAACAGTATGCTGAGGATAACGGATTCAGAGAGAGCATGACCCTGACCAAAATCCTGAAGAAGGTTGAGAAGTGGGGCAAGCCGCAGACAGCTTCCTCTACGAAGTCTTCCTCTTCCTCCAGCAGCAGTAAGTCTTCATCCAGTAAATCCAGCAAGTCCTCTTCCAAGTAAGGAATTTCCTTTCCGGAAGCAGCTGCAGGAATCAGAAAACTGAAAGAAACGATGATACGGGCTGCCGCCCCGGGAATAAACACGCACATCCCGGAGCGGCAGTTCTTTATATATCTGCGGCCGTAACAGGGCCC
>ERZ791908.150-NODE-150-length-94741-cov-58.517120_pt1 | contig 94741 bp, 78 predicted proteins | sample MGYA00510144_ERZ791908 | MGnify/ENA primary metagenome ERZ791908 (study PRJEB30046, sample SAMN00792105) | human gut metagenome | study: EMG produced TPA metagenomics assembly of the A metagenome-wide association study of gut microbiota in type 2...
GGCGCTTGGCGGTGTAGCGGTGCACCATCACGCCCGCGGCCTTGAGCGCCATCGCGACCGGCTCGCCCTCGTATCCCTGGAGCGTCTTTCCGTCGTAGGTGAAGCTGACCAGCCTTCCCTTCTGGGGCACGCCCAGAATCGGATGCTCTGCAATGCGCGTTCCCATGTCCCCTCCTCTGCCGAGCGCCGGTGCCGACCGGCGCGTTGTGTGCGGCTAGGGCCCTGCGGGAGGGGCTGCGTCCGATGCCTCCCGCAGTGCCTGAGTTTGTAATAGGCCAGCTCAGAGTGCGGGTATTGTAAGAAACGGCCCTCACGACCAGTCGAAACGCCTGGTTTTCAGGCTCGAAACTTTTGAAACGGGCGAGAAACGCGCGCGGCCAGGGTTGGGACTCGTGCGGGGGTGCGTGAGGGACGGAAGGCAATTGAGAGCGATACAGAAAAATAGTTGCCTCCTGAAATGTTGTGCAACATTTCTGGATGCGTGCTGAACGACCATGGAGCACGAGAGGGCGACTGCTCCGCCGGCTTTGTAGCTGCGGGGGATGGCGTCGCCGCCGTTGGCATGGGGATGCCGCTGGCTGCGCAGATCTTCTCGCCCTCGTAGACATGGGTTGGAAGGAGTGCGGCAGTTATGAAGAAGAATGGGCAGGAATCCGTTTCCCCCAAGCACATGAAGTCCGCGAAGGGCATCGCCGCGGCCGCGGCGTTTGCGACGACGGGCGCGCTGATTGTGGGTGCGACGCCGGCGCTGGCTGACGAGGCTTCCGCAACGACGACCACGGGCGACACCGCGAAGGCGACCACCACGCAGACCGCTCCGACGAACTCCGAGGTTGCGAAGGACGCGCTGGACAAGGCAACGGCGGCGCACAACCAGGCCGCGAGCGACGCAGCCAACGCAAAGCAGACGCTTTCCGACGCCCAGGCGCAGAAGGCCAAGGACGAGGCGACCGTTCGCGACGGTGTGAAGGACGTCCAGCAGAAGTCCGCGGACGAAGCTGCGAAGGCGCAGGATGCCGCGAACAAGGCTGCTGACGCAGCGAAGGAGGCAAGCGACAAGGCAACGTCGACCAAGACTCAGCTGGACGAAGCACAGAAGCAGGCCGCCGACGCCCAGAAGGCTGCCGACGCTGCTAAGGACGTGGACCAGGCAACACTGGATGCCGACAAGGCTGCGGTTAACAAGTCTGCTGCCGCGCAGAAGGACGCGCAGGATAAGGCCAACGCCGCACAGAAGGCTTCGGACGACGCGAACAAGGCCGTGAAGGACGCCCAGAAGGCTGCAACCGATGCCACTGCAGCAAAGGACACTGCAAAGCAGAACCTTGATGACGCCAAGAAGAACGCCGACTCCGCCGAGCAGGCGCAGAAGAATGCCCAGAAGGCCCTGAGCGACGCCACCTCCGGCAGCGCCGACCAGGCCAAGAAGGACGCCGACGCCGCTCAGGCTCAGGCCAATGCCGACCAACAGCAGGCCGACTCAGACGCCGACAAAGCCACCCAGAAGTCCGCAGACCTCGATAGTGCCAAGAAGGTCTACTCTGATGCCCAGGCTAAGGCCTCTGACGCTAACTCGACGCTGGAAAAGGCCCAGGACGCCCTATCCGACGCCCAGTCGAAGCTGGAAAAAGCCAAAGCAAACAAGAACACGACTGCTGCTGAGCTTAAGGATGCCCAGAAGGCTTATGACGATGCCAAGGCAGCTTATGACGCGCTGCCGGAACCGATTCCTCCAAAGACGGCAAAGGACACGCTTGACGCCCTGACGTCAAAGGACATTTTCGGCGTTTCCGGGCATGAAAACATGTATGCCAATGATTATGCCGATATCAACAATGGCAATTATGGCACAGATGTGAAGGTCGATGGCTCGAACGCGAACTATGACTCGCTGATTAAGGCTTGCGACGTCATGGACAAGATTAACAAGGTCCGTGAGAGCTATGGGCTGCAGGACTTGAAGGTCGATCCGTATACGTTCATCGAGCAGACGCTTGAGTGCGACATCAATGACAGCGGAACCTATGCCAATCACTCCCCATATTCGCATGGGTCGCGAAACCTTGCTTGGGGATATACGGACCCGGTTGCCGCTTGGATGAGCGAGAAGTCAGAGTATGACGCCTTCATCAAGACCCACCCAGACGCCGTCGTCCAGGGAGTCGAGCGCGCGAAGAGCGGCCTCAGCGTCTATGAGTTTTGGCAGAAGTACCCTGACGAGTATCACAAGGTCGGTCACTTCCTGAATATCCTCGATAACAATAACATTCAAGGCGCTGGATTTAACTCGTCCAACAATACGGCAGCGTGGGGCGCTTATTGTGTCAACCTAGACGCTGGCTCATTCAAGTACTACACCGTCGAGGAGTTCCGCAACCTCATCAAGTCGATGATGAACGGCAGCGGCTCTGCGGAGAAACAGGCGGCAAAGGAGAAGATGGATGCCGCAAAAGCGAGCGTTGGTAAAGCACAGGCTGCTTTCAAAGATGCTGAGTCTGCAGTAGCGAGTGCCCAGGCTGCAGTCGACCAGGCGCAGAAGGCCGTCAACACCGCCGCCGCTCAGAAGTCCGCAGCCGACGCCATCGCCCAGCAGGCAAAGGCCGCCCGCGACAAGGCTCAGTCCGCATACGACCAGGCGAAGGCCGCTGCTGACGCCTCCAGCCAGAAGGCTGCTAAGTCTGCCCAGGCCGCCAAGGACGCGCAGGCCCACTACGAGACCGTGAGCAAGGGCGCCCAGGCCGCCAAGGACGCGCTGGACAAGGCAAACGACGAGCTGGCAAAGGCCCAGCAGAAGCTCGCCGGCGCCCAGAAGGCCTATAATGATGCGACTCAGGCGAGCGACAAGGCTGACGCGGCGCTTGCCAAGGCAAAGCAGGATGCCGCGCAGAAGAGCGCGGCCCTGACGGATGCACAGCAGAAGCTGGCTGACGCCAAGGTTCAGGCCGACTCTGATGAAAAGGAACTCGCTGCCGATACTGCTGCCAGCCAGAAAAAGGCTGACCTGCAGAAGACTGCCCAGGACGCCAAGGACAAGGTGGAGCAACTGAAGGAGGAGCTGGCGGACGCCCAGGCGGATGCGAAGGCCAAGGCCGACGCGGTCGATCCCGCAAATGCCGAGGCCGCTCGCCTCGCCGCAGTGGCAAAGAAGCTTGCGGAGCTTGATGCGGACAAGATTCTGGCAGATCCGGCCGTTATGGATCCCTACATCGCGGATACCGAGCTTTCTGACTGGAAGGCTGAACTGCAGAGGATCCAGGATGCGGCAGTCGCCTACAACACCAAGGATTCCGATGCGATAGATCAGGCTCAGCAGGCGTACGATGCCGCTGCTGCAAACGAGCAGAAGACCGCTGCCGACCTGAAGAAGGCAAAGGCGGACTACGACCGCACGAAGGCTCTGGAGGATGCCATCAAGAAGGCGGTTGCCGAGGCGCAGGCCAAGACTGGCAAGGCTGCTGCTACCGTTCATACTGGCGTGTACGTTCCGAAGCACATGGCGAGTACGAACGGCAAGGGGCTTATTGCCGCGACGACTAAGGCATCTGCAACCGAGGCCGTGCCCAAGACTGGCGACACCAACGCCGCTGGTGCTGCCGTCGCGTTTGCCGGCCTGGGTGCCGCTGCCATCCTCGAGGGGCTGCGTCGTCGCCGTCACGAGGAGGACTGCTAGTCAACGGTTGGCTGTTGAGTGGCAGGCGGTAGGTTGCATAGCCTCGATGGCAATCGTCTGACAAGTTGATGCATGGGCCCCGTCGCACGAGTTTGCGACGGGGCCCATTGTCATGCCAAGTTATGAAGTGAGGGGGAGAAAGACACGGCCCTGAGGATTGGCGCTCAGTCTTGGGATTGAGAGTAGTCTGGCCCAGTGAGCAGGGTCAGGTACTGCGGCGGAACGCTGTCCGCGAGCCAGACATCGTTGTTGCCCAGGTAGAAGCGGACGCCGTCGCTTGCGGCTGCCTTTGCGTCCACGAGCAGGATCGCTGGGTGCTCGTCCCTGCGCGCGCCTACCTCGCGGGCCATCGCCACGTTGGTGGAGAGGTGAACGTACTGCCGCTCCATGGGGAGGAGCCCCTGCCGGCGGATGGATGCGAGCGCGCGGCGCGTGGTGCCATGGTAGAGCACGTCCGGCGGCGTCGCGGGCGCGTGATCGATGCGCGTCGCGAAGGAGTGGCCGTAGAGCGCGCGGATGCGGTCGCCGGATATCTGGTGGCGCTGCTTTGGCGAGGTCGCGATGATCTGCTCCAGGTCCGTGCGCGTGACGGGGCGCCTGCCGGGGTGGCGCGCGTTGAGCGCGGCCAGCAGCGCGTCCACGGGCACGAAGCCCTGCTCGTCTGGCGTGAGGCCAAACTCCTCGGGATGGTGACGCAGGGCGTAGGAGATTTCCTTACTTATGTGGACGAGGTGCTGGTCCATGGTTGCTGCTCTTCTCCCTTAGAACTCCTTGGGATGCAAGCGCACGCGCACGTACTGCACCACCATGAGCGCCAGCAGCACCACCATGACCAGGAAGTACGCCCACACGGCCCCGTTGAACCCGATGGTGGGCACCAGCGCGCCGGAAAGCACCAGCACCACGGCGAGCGCGATGCCGTAGGCGCCGGTGGCCTTCTGCTGCTGGCGCAGCACCGTGATTATTTGGTACAAAAAGTCGATGGCCGCGGTCATGCCGCCCGCCACCAGCATCAGGTACTGCGCCGTGCGGTACGGCTCGAAGTTTAGGCCGTACAGGAAGCTCGTGATGGGGATGCCGATCCACGCCGCGATGAACACGTACACGGCCGTGAGCACCGCGCACAGCGCCAGCACCGCCACGATGATGAGGTCAAAGCGCTTGCGCCGACTCGGGTCGGACCAGATGTTGGCCAGGCGCACGAGCTGCGGCTTGTACACCAGGCCGATCACCATGAGGATGCTCTGCGCGGGGAAGTAGATCGCGTTGAAGACCAGCTGCGCCTTGTAGGGCAGCACGCCTTCCATCACGAACTTGGGGACCGACTCGATCAGCGTAAAGACAAACTGGGCGAGAAACGCGGGGAAGCACTCCTTGAAGATCTCCCGGACCTCCTGCAGCTCCCACTTGCGGGACTTGGGCGTCTCGAACAGCGCCAGCGGGATCGTGACGATCACGAGCGAGGCGGCCGCCACGATCGCGAGCGCGATGGACGCCACGGGGATGGAGCGCGTCACAAACAGCACCACGCTGAAGACCACCACGCCGGACACGCAGCGCAGCGCCTGCGAGATACCCGCAAGATAGAGCTTGTCCATCTGCTGCAGCCGGCCCTCGTACACGTCGGCAAAGGCGTCAATCACCCTAAAGGCAAACGTGCCCCAGCAGATGGTGAGCATTTCTCCCGCGTAGCCCCTGACCTTGCAGAAGAGCCACCCGGCCAGCATCATGAGCACGCACGAAAGCACGCGCTGGATCTGGTACGCGGCAAACGACTCCGTCTCGTCGATGTCAGACACCTGGTAGGTTCGCACGCCGTAGTTGCCGATGAAGATGAGCAGGTTCGCGATCACGAACGCCATCGAGAACATGCCCGCCTGCTCGGCACCCGCAAGCTGCGACGCCACGATGGTGAGGATGGGGAAGAGCGCGCCCCACACGCCCATGCCGACGGAGTTTGCGATGTAGTCGCGTGTCTGGTTGTGCGCGGCGTAGCGCGCGGTCTGGTTGGAAAGCGAGCCGGAATACACGGCGCCAATCAGGCGGTCCCACCAATGGTCGACCACGCGGCGGAGAAACCCGGGCTCCGTGCTTGCGTCCTGTGACGGGGCGGCGGCCCTCTCCCGCGCGGCGCGCAGCCGTGTGGACATGCCGTCCTGCTGGTCGTCCGCCTGCTGTTTTGCGGATGCCTTCCGTAGCTTGTGGATGGGGTTGTTCATATAAATCGACGCCTTCGTGTCGCGGTGGTTCGCCAACGCGGCGGCCGGCACGGCATCCATCGCGGACGCGCCCGTCGCTCGCATGCCATCAAGCATAGCCCTTGCGCCGTGCGCCCCGCCAGACGTGGGGGCAACCCTTACCTTTCGCAACAAATCACAGTTCGATTAAGCTCACGTTTTCATGTCTGAAACACTGCTTAACTATCATTCAGACATGAATCTCTTGCTGCGGGGTCGTGGGAAGCTGCGCTCCGGCGGGGCCTCTGCATGTATGAGGACGCTGCCAACGGTTGTTGGGACAAACTCCTAGCGAGAAGGGCCGCGGCTCCGCCAGAAAATCGGCCAAAGGCGCGGATTCATCCACAGGCGTCACGATTTTCTCGCCTGAAAGGTGAATATCTAGTTTCGCGGCGGTGCGGACCCAATGGGGAGGGCGCCGCCGCGGTATTGTGTACATGCAATAATCCTGCGAGCGAATGCGCCCGCTCCGGTCGCGGCCCGGCGCCGCGCGGGGGAGGGCCATCATGCAGAGGAGGAACACCGTGTCAGAAGTCACGGGATCCAAGGGCGAGAAGGACGCGCTAGACGCAGCCGCGGCCGCCAGGGGCGTGCCGCACGAGGACGTCGAGCGCTTTGCCCAGAGCAACCCCAAGACCATCGAGGAGCTGCTGCACTTCAAGCGCGAGGACCGTCCCACCATCTATCCCACGGCGGAGGAGGCGGCGGAGCTTGCCCAGGCGGCCACCATGCTGACCGGCGTGGACGTTCCGGACTCCATCCGCGCGAACATGACGCTGTTCCTGCGTCTGGTTCGCAAGGTGCTGCGCGAGTACGACCCGCGCCTGCGCGACGAGTTCGACCACATCCTGCACGACTCCCTCGTTGCCACGAGGAGCGAGTGCAGCGGCCGGGACGACGAGCAGGGCGAGGCCGCCTTTGACGACTGCGTCAACACGTTTGACCAGATGTCCATCGAGGACGAGACCCTCATCGTGCGCGCGCTGACGGCCTACTTCCACATGGCGAACATCTGCGAGGAGAACTACCGCGTCCACGCGCTGCGCGCCCGCGAGGCCCACGTGGACCCCGAGTCGCGCGAGGACCCCGTGAACGAGATCACGGTCGCGTACGACAAGCTGGTCGACGAGTGCGGCCGCGCCAAGGCGCACGCGCTCCTGAACCGCCTGGAGTTCCACCCCGTCTTCACCGCGCACCCCACCGAGGCACGCCGCAAGGCGACCGAGGGCAAGATCCACCGCATCGCGGACCTGCTGGAGCAGCGCCCCTACCTTGGCCCGACCGAGCGCGCGGAGAACGAGCGCCGCATGCTGCAGGAGATCGAGGCCCTGCTGCGCACGAGCCCCATCGCCATCAAGAAGCCGACGCCGGTCCAGGAGGCCGACACGGTCATCTCGATCTTCGACTACACGCTGTTCGACACCGTGCCCGAGGTCTACCGTCGCTTTGACGACTGGGAGCTGGGCGACAAGGCCGGCACCGTGCCGCCCGTCTGTCCCGCGTTCTTCCACCCCGGCAGCTGGATCGGCTCCGACCGCGACGGCAACCCCAACGTCACGGCCAAGGTGAGCCGCGAGGTGAGCGAGAAGTACCGCGTCCACATCCTGGAGGCGCTGCGTGACCGCACCGCCTGGGTGGGCCGCAACCTCACGCTCGACGCGCGCACGACCAAGCCCTCCAAGGAGCTCATGAACCTGTGGAGCCACCAGGTGGAGATGAGCGAGGCGCTGTCCGCCTCCGCGCTGCGCGTGTCCGCCTCTGAGCTGCACCGCGCCGCCATGATCGTCATCTCCAACCGCCTGGAGGCCACGATCCAGCGCACGGCCGACATCATGTACCAGACGGCCGAGGACTACATCAGCGACCTCAAGGTCGTGCAGTCGTCCCTCGCACAGGCCGGCGCCGTCCGCACCGCCTACGGTCCCGTCCAGAAGATCATCTGGCAGGCCGAGACCTTTGGCTTCCACCTCGTGGAGATGGAGTTCCGTCAGCACTCGCTCGTGCACACCCGCGCGCTCGAGGACATCCGCGAGCACGGCCGCTGGGGCGAGCGTGGCGAGCTGCAGCCCATGACTAAGGAGGTGCTCGACACCTTCCGCGCCATCGGCTCCATTCAGCGCCGCAACGGCGTCAAGGCCGCGCGCCGCTACATCATCAGCTTCACCAAGAGCGCCCAGAACGTGGCCGACGTCTACGAGCTCGCGCGCCTCGCGTTCGCGCATGCCGAGGACGTGCCCGTGCTCGACGTCATCCCCCTGTTCGAGCAGGTGGAGGACCTGGAGAACGCGGTCGACACCCTCAACCAGATGCTCGAGCTGCCCGACGTGCAGCGCCGCCTGGCCGAGACCGGCCGCAAGATGGAGGTCATGCTCGGCTACTCCGACTCCTCCAAGGACGAGGGCCCCACGACGGCCACGTTCGTGCTGCACAAGGCCCAGGCTGCCATCGCGGAGTGGGCGGAGGAGAATGACATCGACCTCACGCTGATGCACGGCCGTGGCGGCGCGGTCGGCCGTGGCGGCGGCCCCGCCAACCGCGCGGTCCTGGCCCAGCCCAAGGGCTCCGTCAACTGCCGCTTCAAGCTCACGGAGCAGGGCGAGGTCATCTTCGCGCGCTACGGCAACCGCACGCTGGCCCGTCGCCACATCGAGGAGGTCGCCGGCGCTACGCTGCTGCAGAGCGCGCCCTCGACCGAGCTCGTCAACACCGAGTCCACGGAGAAGTACGAGGACGTGTCCGAGGCCCTCACCAATGCGAGCCGCGACCGCTACCTCGACCTCCTGAACACGGACGGCTTCGCGGAGTGGTTCAGCACTGTCACGCCGCTCACCGAGGTCGGCCTCATGCCCATCGGCTCCCGTCCCGCCAAGCGCGGCCTGGGCGCCAAGTCCCTGGACGACCTGCGTACGATCCCCTGGATCTTCTCGTGGTCGCAGGCACGCATCAACCTCGCCGCATGGTACGGCCTGGGCACGGCGTGCGAGAAGTTTGGCGACCTGGAGCGACTGCAAAGCGCCTACAAGGAGTGGCCACTCTTCTCGACCTTCATTGACAACATCGAGATGTCGCTTTCCAAGACGGACGAGCGCATCGGCAAGCTCTACCTTTCGCTTGCCAACCGCGAGGACCTGAGCAAGAAGGTCCTGGACGAGATGCGCCTCACCCGCAAGTGGGTGCTCGCCATCGTGGGCGACGAGTGGCCGCTGCAGCACCGCCGCGTGCTCGGTCCCGTCATCCGCATGCGCCTGCCGTACGTCAACGCGCTGTCGATCGCGCAGGTCATGTCGCTTGCGCGCATGAGGCTGCGCGGCCAGGTGCTCACCGCGGACGAGAAGGAGCGCCTGATCTACCTGATCCTCTGCACCGTCTCCGGAGTCTCCGCCGGCCTGCAGAACACGGGGTGATGCACCCGCGCGGATTGCGCGCACCTTGCGTTTGCCTGCAATAGACATGAGGCCCGCCAGCGGATGCAAGCCCGCTGGCGGGCTTTTCTCGCCCGCTATGCCCGCCCTCGGGGGGTGTGCGGTACGATACCTCCCATGGGAGGTGCCAGATGGAGGGCGACGTAGACGAGAAGATCGAGTCCGCGGTCTTCAGGCTCATGGAGACGACGGACATCCCGGACATCCGCGTGGCGGACGTGCTGCGGCTTGCCGGCGTGTCGCGCTCCACGTTCTACCGGCACTTCGACTCCGTGGACGACGTGGTCAAGCGCTTCGAGAGCGAGCTGCTCGACAGCATGCGCCGCATCAACAACGTGGCGCTCAAGGCGCGCTTTGGCATATCCGAGCTGGACCCCACGAGCTCTATGGTGAGCAGGATGGAGCTCCTGCAGCGCAACCGCGACAAGATCGTGGCGCTCAACGGGCCGCACGGCGACCCCTCCTTCGTGCACAAGGCGACCATCTTCATGCACGACTACTTCCGCAGCCGCCTGGAGGGACTGGAGGGCGACCCCGTCACGCGCGACCTCTACCTCTCGTTCGTGATCGCTGGCCACAACAACCTCATCCAATACTGGCTCGAGATTCATCCGGAGATCGAGCCACAGAAGATCGCGGCCGTCCTCAACCGGCTGTACTACGCGCCGTTCTTCCTCTCCGAGGAGAGCGTGCGCCAGACGCCCAAGCGTCCGAAGGGCTGGGACTAGCGATTACGAACGTGTGCACTATGCGTGAGACCTTTGGCTTCCCCCTAGAAAGAGATTTCTGCGCCATCAGATGAATCGTGTCAGAAGTAGTTCACCCGCGGCATACTTTTGACACGGCAACCGTAGCTAATGGGTGTCGCGCGGTAGCTAGAAATCCTTCAGGTCGACATTCCCCGCATTCCTTGGAAGGAAGTTCCCGTGTGGTGTGTCGCCATAAAGCTCCTCAATCCTGTTGAACCATGAAGAGGGATTGGGGGAATGCGACTTCATGAACTTGTCGCCCTTGCCCGACATCACGTAGTCCACGAATTCCCGTGGCAGTCTGACGTGATATTTTGCCGTGTACTTCCAGCAGTCGCGGTCCCACCAAAAGTGTCCGTCCGTGTAGCAGTAGGGCCCAAGCAGGCGTTTGCCAGGCTTGAACGGATGCTCGTATATGCCGGGTGACATGAAGAAGGGCTCGGTGGTCATCAAGTATGCAAGGACCTTCTTTGGGACCGCGTAGCCGTCCTCGACCCAGTCGTAAATGCTTTCGTCGCCATGCTTAAGCTCTCGGAACGGAGTCAGGCAGACCATCTGATCAAACCGCTTGATACGTCTCCGTGCTTCTACGGCGTCTGGCGTCTTGACATCGTAGCCTTCGAGATTGGAGACCTCCACGCCGAAGGGGCACGGTCCCGTGCACGCCCTTACGTTTGCGTATTTGCCGTCGATAAGCGCCCGGAGTTCGAGGACCTCTCGTACGACGGATGAACCGTCCATAAGCTCAATGGATACCGTCTCACTGACGGCAAGGCGCTCGCCATCCCCGAGCTTTCCATAGATCACGTAAGTGTCTTTGCCCGAACGCCCGGCGACCAAACTGATCTCCACCCGATCTTCCAACCCTTCGCGCAATCCATTTATGTTGCATTCAATCATAAGGGTTTGAGCCACTGACGGCACCATAGCTACCGCTCGTCGTCAGTCTCGCGAGCTAGGTACCGCGCGAATGCCCCAAAAACTCGTCTCATCTACCAGCATAAAGAAACAGAATTTGCAAAAGTGTCCCACGCGGTGAAACGCGCGCCGCTCCGTTGTTCTTACCTCTGTCCGCCCTCGTCCGTAGCATGCGTGTCATCAGATAGGCAAGCAAGTGAGAAGGACGTGAGCACATGGTCAAGCTGGGCAAGCAGGCACGCAGCGTCTCCATCGTCGGTGTGGGCTGCACGCCGTTCAAGAACTTCGAGGATCATCCCGAGACCAAGGGCATGAGCGAGGGCGACGCCTTCGGCTATGCCGCGCTCGAGGCGATCGAGGACGCGGGCCTCGCACCGCGCGACATCCAGTACTTCTACCACGGGGCCGCGAACCCCTTCATGATTGGCGACTCCCTCACGCCAAACATGCAGGTGGCGGACTGGTTTGGCGTGCGCGGGCTCGGCTCCGTGCACCACTCCGAGGCGTGCTGCACGGGCTACGTCGCCCTGCAGGAGGCCGTGCAGGCCGTCGCGAGCGGCACGTACGACATCGTGCTCTCCGGTGCCGTCGACCTCGCGGCGTCGCTTCCCGTCGTGAACGCCCCCGGCTGCTTCCGCCGCGACTTCCCGCTCGAGGAGATGCTCCCCTCCATCCCCATGGTGTACGACCGCGCGTACGGCCGTCCGCTCGACTCCGCGTTCGGCATCAGCTTCGACAACTGGATCAACAAGTACCGCTGGGAGTATGGCCTCTCCGCGGAGGACATCGACGCGGCACTCAACGGCATGTCCAAGAGCCTGCGCCGCGACGCCGTGCTCAACCCGCTCGCGTTCTACGAGTCGGACTTCGACGCCGCCGCCAAGGCAAACGGCCTGCCCGATGCCGACGCGTTCCTCTCGTCCATGTTCAACCCCAAGGTCACGCAGTACCTGCGCGTCACCGGCTTCGAGACCAAGTGCGACGGCGCCGCGGCGATCGTCGTGATGCCGACGGAGATGGCCGTCGCCCGCGGCTACGACCACCAGCCCATCGACGTGCTTGGCACCGGTGCGGCTGCCTTCGAGGGCGCGACGCCCGACAACGAGTACATGGGTACCAAGGAGGGCACGCGCCAGGTGTACGAACTCACCGGCGTCAGCCCGGACGAGATTGACCTTCTCTTCGTGAACGACTTCTTCCTCGCGGGCGACATCGTCGCGGCCGAGGAGGTCGGCTACATCCCGCGCGGCGAGGCGTGGCAGTACGCGCGTGACGGTCGTTGCGGATTTGATGGCGACAAGCCCATCAACACGCACGGCGGACGCTGCAACTTTGGCCATGCGCACGGCGCTTCCGGCGTGGCGGACATCGTGGAGGCCGTGCGCCAGATGCGCGGCACGGCCGGCGCCGCCCAGATGCCCAACGTCCCCAGGACCACGTTCCTGCGCGGCTTTGGCGGTGGCCAGAACATCCGCTGCCAGATCCTGCGCACGCACGAGTAGCTCTACCAGCATACACACCAGAAGGAGGAACCAATGCTTCTTACGGACATGGAGCCCATCGTCAAGAGGTTCTACGACGGCGTCGCCAAGGGCGAGTACTGGGGCCGCAAGTGCGTCGAGTGCGGCGCGATCGAGTTCCCGCCCCACCTGGGCTGCAACGCCTGCGGTTGCGGCCACACGGAGTGGGTCCAGCTCTCCGGCCACGGCACGCTCGAGTCGTTCGTGGTGCCCGGCATCCAGAACGACAAGCCCTACCTCAAGGCCGTCGAGCCGTACGGCTACGGCAAGGTCAAGCTGGACGAGGGCCCGGAGTACACCTTCGTGATCTTCTGCGGCAAGAAGAAGGTCGTCAAGCGCCTGCAGGAGCGCCTGTACAAGGACCACGAGGTCATCGGCGTGCACGCCAAGCCCATCGAGCGCGTGACCCCGCTCAAGCCCGGCTCCGATCAGACCGTCACCTGGAGCGAGCTCTGCTTCGAGCTCGACGAGGTCGCGGAGGCCTAGCGCCAACCCCGCAGCAAGTCGCCAAAGCGGGCGAGAAGTACGACGCCCGCAACATCAAGCATCACATCAAGATAAATCAAACGCGAAAGGAAGCACACCATGACCAAGCAGGAGCTGCAGGACAAGCTGGCGGGCTACGCCAAGACCGCGTACCAGTACAAGGGCGACATCACGGCCGACACCCCCTTCGACGAGCTGGGCAAGGAGTCCATGAAGATGATCGCCCTCACCTCGCTCATCGAGGACGAGCTCGACGTCGAGGTCACGATCCACGAGGTCATGAAGATGAAGACCTTTGGCGAGCTCGTCGACCGCGTCGAGGAGGAGTACGAGGAGTAGCCGGGCGAGAAGGACGTGCCGTCTTTGTCGGGAGCCTCCCGCAAGGTGGACGTCCGCCATGGCAGCGGGCCCTGCCCGCTCCAACTTACGCACAACGGAACCAAGTGATTCGACCCAGGGACGGAGCGACCCGCGTGGCCGCCCCTTCTCTTACCGATTGGAGGGACCCAGCATGGGCCTGATGGAAGACGTTCGCGCGAAGGCTGCCGCAAATCCGCAGCGCGTCGCGTTCTACGAAGGCGAGAACCCCAAGATCCTCAAGGCGGCGGCCGAGCTCACGGCAGACGGCCTCGCCACCTGCACCATCGTGGGCGACGCGGCGGCGGTCAGGGCCGCGGCGGAGCAAGAGGGCGTGAGCCTCGCGGGCATCACGCTCGTGGACGTGACGGACGCGGAGCAGAACGAGTCCTTCTCCCAGCGCTTCGAGGTCATTCCCGACTGCCCGTACAAGCCCAAGGGCGTCCGTCGCCACGCGGCGCGCGCCATGGACCGCGCCTTCATGATGCAGCGCGCGGGCGACGTGGACGTGAGCTTTGGTGGCATCGACTGCTCCACGGGCGACGTCATCCTCATGGGCCAGAAGATCATCGGCCTCGCGGACGGCGTCACCACCGTGAGCTCCGCGGGCATCTTCGACATCCCGGGCTGGGAGGGGAGCGAGGGCAACCTGCTCGGCTTCGCGGACTCCGCCGTGTGCGTCAACCCCAACTCGCAGCAGCTTGCGCAGATCGCCGTTACGTCCGCGGGCACCGTGGCCGCGCTTACCGGCTGGGAGCCACGCGTCGCCATGCTCAGCTACTCCACGGACGGCTCCAGCGAGGGCGACCTGGTGCAGAAGGTGCGCGACGCCGTCGCGGCCGCGCACGAGCTCGCGCCCAACCTCAAGGTCGACGGCGAGTTCCAGCTCGACGCAGCCATCCGCCCCGACGTGGCCGCCAAGAAGGTGCACCGCCCGTCCGAGGTGGCCGGTCGCGCCAACGTGATCGTCTGGCCGGACATCAACGTCGGCAACATCGGCGTCAAGCTCGTGCAGAACTTCGCGCACGCCAACGCCTGCGGCCCCTTCCTGCAGGGCTTCAGCAAGATCGTGTGCGACTGCTCGCGCTCCGCTCCCGTGAGCGAGATCGTCGGCAACGTCGTGATGAGCTGCGTCCGCGCCCAGGCGCTGAAGGAGGCATAGCCATGGGGGAGAAGAACGATTTTCGCGTGCTGGTCATCAATCCCGGCTCCACCTCAACCAAGGTGGGCGTGTTCGAGGGCGAGCAGGCGCTGCTGCAGAAGACCGTCAACCACGACGCCGCGACCCTCGCCACGTTCGCGGGCGTGTCCGACCAGATGCCCTACCGCATGGAGACGATCAACTCCGCCCTGGCGGAGGCCGGCATCGACCCCGCCACCATGGACGCGTTCGTGGGCCGCGGCGGCGGCCTCATGCCGGTGGAGGGCGGCACCTACGAGGTGAACGACGTCCTTCTGGACCACGCCCGCCGCGGCGCAAACGGCGTGCAGCACCCCGCCCAGCTTGGCCCGCAGATCGCCCACGAGCTGGCCGCCCGCTACGGCAAGCCGGCCTTCGTGGTGAACCCGCCCGACACGGACGAGCTCTGCGACCTGGCACGCGTGACCGGCGTCAAGGGCGTCTACCGCCACGTGCACCTGCACGCGCTCAACCTCAAGGAGACGGCCATCCGCCACGCGGCGTCGCTCGGCCGCCCCTACGAGGAGCTTGACCTCGTGGTCTGCCACATCGGCGGCGGCATCTCCGTTTCCGCCCACCACAACGGGCGCATGGTTGACGGCTACGACATCGTTGGCGGCGAGGGCATGATGGCCCCCACGCGCTGCGGCGCGCTCCCCGTGGTCGAGGTGCTCGACCTGATCGACTCTGGCCGCACAACCGCGGAGATCCGCCGCATGTGCATGAAGACGGGCGGCTTCGTGGACCTGCTCGGCACCTCCGACGCCCGCGAGGTCCAGAGTCGCGCCGCGGCTGGGGACGCGGCCGCCAAGCGCGCATGGGACGCCCTTCTCTACCAGCTCACCAAGGCGATCTGCTCCATGGCGGGCGTGCTCGCCGGCCACGTGGACGGCATCCTGCTGGGCGGCGGCATGGCGCACTCGCAGGAGCTCGTGGACCACGTGAAGGACACCTGCGGCTGGATCGCGCCGGTCACGGCGTACCCCGGCGAGTTCGAGCTCGAGGCCATGGCGGCAGGCGCGCGGCGCGTGCTGAGCGGGCAGGAGCAGCCCAAGTCCTACACGGGCGTCCCCGTCTTCCAGGGATTTCACGACTAACAGAGAGGAATGGTGTTACCAGTGAACAAGACTCAGGTCAAATACATCGTCGGCATCTATTCCGCCGCAATGTGCATCATGGGCATGCTCGTGCCGGTGCCGATTCTGTCTTCCATCGCGAAGACCTTCCCTGATGCGAACATCGCCGCGGTGCAGATGTGCGTCGGCATCATCCCGCTGTGCATGGCGCTCTCGGCGCTCTTCGTCTCCTCCGTGCTCGCCACCCGCGTGCAGAAGCGCTATACGGCGCTCGCTTGCCACATCCTGATAATGGTTGCCGGCCTGACGGTCGTGGCGTTCCACGACGCGCTCTGGCAGGTGCTTGCGGCATCCGTCTTCATTGGAATCGGCATCGGTGGCATACAAAACGGTACCGACGCATTGATCGCCGACTACTTCGAGGGACAGCAGCGCGGCACCATCATGGGCGTCTACTCCACGTTCGTCGCGCTGGGCGGCATCCTCTGGACGGTCCTTTCCGGCATCCTCGGGTCCCGCGAGTGGTACATGTCCTATGCCGCCTACGCTGCCGAGCTCCCCTTCATCATCGTCGAGTTCATCTGCCTCCCCATGGGTCACCTCGAGCCCAAGCGCAAGGGCAACGTCCTCAAGAACATGCCGCGCGAGGTAGCGCTCATCACGCTGATCAGCTTTGTCTTCGTGCTGTGCTTCCAGCTCTTCTCGACCAACGTGTCGCTCATCGTGGCCGCCCGTGGCTTTGGCGGAACGGCGCAGAGCGCCACTGCCTCCACGGTCATGACCGTGGCTGGCATCTTCGCCGGGCTTCTCGTGGGGCCGCTGTTCAAGAAGTTCAAGAACCGCGCGATGCCCCTGGCCTGGTGCGTCACCATCCTGGGTCTCGTGCTGACGCTGGTGGCTCCCACGCTCGGCGTCCTGTGCGTGGCCGGCTTCGTCACGTCCCTGGGCAAGGAGACCTACGTCCCCCTGCAAGGCAACTTCGCCGCAGGCAACAGCACCAACGAGGGACGCGCGTTCAACCTTGCCATCGGCATGGCGGGCACCAACTTTGGCATGGCGCTCTCGCCGCTCTTCTTCGAGGCGGCTACCGCACCCTTTGGCGCGCAGATCAGCCAGAAGTTCGTCCTGGGCATCGTCATCATTGCGGTCCTCGTGGTCTTCGGCATGGTCCACTACGCAAAGCTCACGCCCGCCCAGGAGGCGGAGGAGAAGGCCCAGGCAGCCGCTCGCGAGGCCGCTGCGCGCGAGGTGGCGAGCTGCTAAGGCCGGCGCGGCCTAACGGATGGTACAGTTAACCGATTGAAGTGTGCCTGCGTGGGAGGAAGACCAATGGGCGAGAAGAACGTGGCGTCGGGGGCTGGCGTGGCGCCAGAGGCGTGCGGTGGGCATGGCCGCGACAGCATCCTGGCCGCGCTCTTCTCGGACCGTGGACTGCAGTACATCGTGGACGTGGCGGCGCACGTGCTGGGAAACCCGGTCCTGGTGATCGACGCCAACTTCCGCTACGTCGCGCGCAACTTTGACATCGCGCCGGACGACGATTCCACGCTCGCCACGGTCATGCGCGGGGAGCTTGCGAACGGCTTTGTGAGCGAGGCCGGCATCGCCTACATACACGAGCGCCGGCTGGACGAGAGCCTGGCCGGCAGCGTATGCCCCTGCGTGCACCGGAACGAGCACCTGGGCGTCAACACGCTCGTGGGCGCCGCCATGGTGCACGGCATCTGCATCGCGCACGTGATGCTGGTGGAGCGCGACCGCCCCATCGGGCCGGACGAGGAGTGCTGCTTCAACACGCTGGTGGGCGTGGTGGCGCAGGAGCTGCAGAAGAACCCCGTGTACCTGAGCTCTCGCGGGCAGATGGGGTCGTACTTCCTGGCGTCGCTGCTGGAGAACGGCCGTCCGGACGCCACGTCGCTCGAGCGGCGCGCCGCCGCCATCAACTTCGAGCCGCTCCCGTGGCTGCGCGTGGTGGTCGCGGTGCCCAAGAACCCGCTCGCGAGCGTGGGCAACCTCCAGAACGTGGCGGGCCAGCTGCAGCCGCTGCTGGTGCACGGCCTGTACACCCTGCACAAGAACCAGCTGGTCATGCTCGTGTGCAGGCAGGAGCAAGGCGACCTCACGCCCTTCGAGCTGGACCGCCTGGCCGACGTGGCGGAGCTGAACGACCTGCTGTTTGGCATATCGAACTCGTTTGGCTCGCTCGCCGAGGTGCACATGTACTACGTGCAGGCACACGACGCCATCCGCTACGGGCAGCGCGTGAGCGACTCCCTGGAGGTGGGCCGCGTGCTGCGCTACGACCGCTTCTCGTACATGAAGCTTCTGGAGTGCACGGACCGCACGGACGACCTGCTGGCCATCTGCCCGCCCGCACTTCTCCACCTGCTCGACCATGACGAGGAGCACGACGGCGACCTCATGAACACGCTCTTTGGCTACCTGCAGAACGGCCAGTCCACCGCGCGAGCCGCGGCGCAGCTTTCGCTCCACAAGAACACGCTGCTGTACCGCCTGGGCACGATCCGCAAGATCCTGGGGGTCGACCTCTCGAGCGGCGAGGACGTGTTCCAGATCCAGGTGGGCTTCCGCGTCCTCATGTACCTGGGGCTCTTCACCCCGCGCGTGCGTCACACCCGCGAGCAGCTCGAGCAGCCCCCGCGCGAGGGGTAGCGGCACCATCGGCACATGCGCCCCCGCCGGCACATGCGTGGCGGGGACGCGCTTGTGCGGGCGCCACAGCGGCGTCGATGCACCCTGTTTGCTCGCACAAAGCTGCAGGCAAAGGCCGCAAAAGCCTTGTGCGCGCACGCATGGCGCGGTCGCGGGCCAAGGCGCATGCTCTTCTCGACAGATGGCGCAAGGGGCGCCAGGGTGAGAGGAGCTTACGATGGCAGAAGAGACCGCAGCCAAGCACAAGGTGATGGGCATCTGCGCTGGCATGCACGACGGCAACGGCGAGATTGCGCTCAAGGCGGCGCTCGCGCGCCTGCAGGAAAAGGGCGCGGAGGTAGAGCTCGTCAACCTATTTGACTACAACATCCTGCCGTGCACGGGTTGCGAGGGCTGCACCATGCAGATGGGCGCCATCGCGCAGGACCCCACCAAGGAGTACAAGGGCTGCGTCCTCAAGGAGAAGGACGACGTGGACAGGCTCGTGACCGAGCTTCACACCTGCAACGGCGTGCTGATTGCCGTCCCCACGTACGACCTTCAGCCCAGCTCGCTCTACACGCGCTTTGCGCAGCGCTTCCTGGCGTATGAGCTGAGCTTTTTGCTCTCCATCGGCGTGGTGAAGGAGAACCCGCACACCGTGGCCGGCCTCATCGTGGTGGGCGGCTCCATGCACGACTGGCAGACGCTTTCGCTCGAGAGCCTGCAGGCCACCATGTTCACCATGTCGATGCAGGTCGTGGACCGCTACATGATCCAGCGCTCCGCGCGCCCCGGCTCCGTCCTCACCTTCCCAGAGCAGATGGAGCGCGTGCGCACGATGGCGGACAACATCTGGCAGGCCATGGAGACGCCCGTTGAGCAGCGCACCTGGCTGGGCGACCCGGACGACGGCGTGTGCCCTAACTGCCACTCCAGCCTGGTGTACCCCGGCGACCCGCACTGGGACGGCATCGAGTTCCCGTGGGAGTGCGCGGTTTGCGGCGCCGGCGGCAACCTGGTGACCGACGAGAACGGCAAGCCCCGCCTGCAGATTGCCGACAACGGCCTCATTCGCGACCGCAACGACGACAAGGCGCGCGCCGAGCACCTGAACGAAATCATCAAGACCCGCATCGAGTTCATGCAGAAGCGCGGCGCGATCAAGGACGAGTACGCGGAGCTGCGCGCGCTCAAGTTCCCCACGGTCTAACAGCTAGCTTGCGGCGGCTGCGTGTCTGCGGGCAGCCGTCGGCCTCGTTTGGGATGACGCGGGCGAGAGGGACGGCGCGTTCTTCTCGCCCCGCTTGTGTTGATGCGCGCGTGACGGCTCGCCCACGCGCGCAGCCTGGGCTGTTGCCCGGGTACGGGTCGCCGCTTCGGCGCCGAGGCGGGAGGTGCACCATTTGGAAAGGAAACCATCATGCCCATGAAGACGTCGACGCGGTTCGTGAAGGCCGCGCTGCTCAACCTCTGCACCGCGCTCGTGCTCTGCACCCTGTGCGAGTGGCTGGCGCTCTACGTGTTCCACACGGCCCAGGCACCAGCCGGCCAGGGCTGGATCTGGCCCATGTTCTTCATCAACTTCGCGTTCGCCTGGTGCGTCGCGACCGTCATCGGCATGGTGCCGGCGCTGCCGGAGAAGGGCGTGCGCTGGGCGCTCAAGCGCGCGAGGCCCGAGGACGGCCTCAGGTTCGGCGCGCTGGTGAACGTGCCGATCAACACGGTCTACGCCGTCGTCCTGTGCTACCTGGTGGGCGCGCTCGACGCGTGCGTGCTGGGCGGGGCGCCGCTCGTCGCGTCCGTCTTCGGCTTCCTGCAGAACATCGTGCCCGTGTGGATCGCCTGCTACGTGGTGACGCTCTTCCTGCAGGGCCCGGTCGAGGGCGTGGCGCGTGGCATCACGAACGACCCCGCGCCGAGGGCGGCGTAGGGGCAGCGGCCGAGGGCGCGCGTCCTTCTCGCCCGCGTGCGCGATTTCCCGTTGCACTGGTGCACAAAAGCCCCGTGGCGGCTCGCGGAGTATTTGAACTTGGTGCCATGTCGTGCCGTGGTGCCTTTGGCGAGACTCTTTCATGACAGATAGGACGTCTGAAAGGGGATTGCCATGGACGAGGATCGTCAGGAAGTGTGGGACGCGCTCACCAAGCGCGCGAGCCAGCTGTTCGGGAAGGACCCGTCGGAGTTCACCGAGGACACCAAGTTCGCGGACCTCGGCATCAAGAGCGTCCAGGTGTCCCAGCTCACCACCTACCTCGAGGACGAGCTCGACATCGAGGTGCCGTTCATGAAGTTCCGCCGCTGCGAGACCTTTGGCCAGGCCACGGACTTCGTCTGCGACCTCCTGGACGAGTAGGGGGCGCGCATGTTCGTAGAGCCCAAGATCCCGGCCGAGTGGGTGCCGGTAAAGGACAAGAAGCTGCACGACCTCATCCAGATGACGGGCGAGTGCGCAAAGTTTGACGAGGACGAGTGCCCCATCTACTGGGACCCTGACACCGAGGGCTACATCTTCCTGCACCGCGAGCAGTTTGGTGAGGACGAGTTCATGGCGGCGTACCGCGTGGCCCGCCAGCCCAACGACAACCAGGCCGAGGTCGACCTCTCCGCGTCCGACGACCCGATGGCGCGCATGGGCCAGGGCTTCTGCCCGCCGTTCAACCCGCACACCTACGAGGCCGCGGACGGCGTCATCTGCATGCAGGACCAGGAGGTCGTGCTGCGTGACGGCACCAAGATCTACTGCGACATCTATCGTCCCGAGGACGTGGAGAAGGTCCCGACCATCGTGTCGTGGTCTTGGTTTGGCAAGCGCCCGGGCGACGGCATGAGCGAGTGGCAGATCATGGGCGTGCCTCCCATGACCGTGTCCAAGTGCGCGAAGTTCGAGAGCCCGGACCCGCTGTACTGGTGCTACCAGGGCTACGCCGTCGCCAACGTCGACGTGCGCGGCGCCGGCCACTCCGAGGGCTCCGTCCACATGTTCACGCACCAGGACCGTGAGGACGGCTACGACTTTGTCGAGTGGGTCGCCAAGCAGCCGTGGTCCAACGGCAAGGTCGGCATGAGCGGCAACTCCGGCGTCGCCATGCACCAGTGGGGCATCGCGGCGGAGCAGCCGCCCCACCTGGCCTGCATCGCGCCGTGGGAGTGCACCACGGACCTGTACCGCGAGAGCTTCTTCGAGGGCGGCGTCCCCGCGCTGAGCTTCAACAAGTTCATCGCGGCCCAGGTGACGGGCCCCAACGGCGTGGACGACCAAGTCTCCATGGCCAAGATGTACCCGGACATGAACGCGTACTGGAACGACAAGCGCGCGGACTTCAAGAAGGTCAAGGTCCCCGTGTACCAGACGGCTGGCTGGTCGCACTTCCACCTTCCGGGCTCGTTCAACGCGTGGCGCCGCTGCCGCAGCCACCTCAAGTGGCTTCGCGTGCACCGCGACTTCGAGTGGCCTGACACCTACAACCCCCAGAACCTGGAGGAGCTGCGCCACTACTACGACCGCTACCTCAAGGGCATCCACAACGGCTGGGAGATGATGCCGCGCGTCCGTCTGGACGTGATGGACGGCTACGACGTGGACTACCAGGAGAAGCGTCCCGAGAAGGCCTGGCCCATCAAGCGCACCGTGTACAAGAAGCTCTACCTGGACGCGGCCACGCCCAAGGACTGCGTGGAGCTCGACCACCCCGCCAAGTGCTTCGAGCTCGCGACGGAAGCGCCCGCGACCGAGGGCAAGGCGTCCTACGACCCGGCGACCGAGGAGCTGGACTTTGACCTCACGCTCCCCGAGGACGTGGAGATTACGGGCTACATGAGCCTGCACCTGTTTGTGAGCTGCGACGGCTACGACGACATGGACCTCTTCGTCAACATCCAGAAGGCCGCTGCCGACGGCACCTGGGTGCCCTGGCTCACGCTCGACGAGCCGCACCCCGGCGCGTGGGGCAAGTGCCGCGTCAGCCGCGCGACCGTGGACGCCAAGCTCACCAAGAAGCACACGCCCGTCTACACCATGACGGACACGCACAAGCTGGCCGAGGGCGAGGTCCGCGCGGTCGACATCGCGATCGTCCCCACCTCGCGCGTGTACCACAAGGGCGAGCGCTTCCGCGTGCAGATATCCGGAAGGTACATCCGCGACGGCTGGTTCGAGCCGCTGTCCTGGGACACGGACAACCACGGCACGCACAACGTGCACACGGGCGGGGAGCACGCCTCCTGGATCGAGGTGCCCGTCGTCCCGCCGCGCTACCAGGCGGGGGAGTACATCCACAGGTAGGAAGGTGCGGGCGCGTTGGCCCGTCAGCTGGCTAACGCGGGCGAGAAGGACGGTGCGTCCTTCTCGCCCCGTGAGCATTGGTCCCATCGGCATGCCGCGTGCGCTCATGGCTCGCTCGCGCGCGTGGCATGTGCCGAGGTTGGGACGTCATGTACCCAAACACGCAATCTAGCTGCGGTAATGCGCGGGTGTTGCACCCGCGCCGGTAAGCGGGAAGCAAAGCTATCAGGAAGGAAACCATCATGCCCATGAAGACGTCGACGCGGTTCGTGAAGGCCGCGCTCCTGAACCTCGTGACCGCGCTCGTGCTCTGCACCCTGTGCGAGTGGCTGGCGCTCTACGTGTTCCACACGGCCCAGGCACCAGCCGGCCAGGGCTGGATCTGGCCCATGTTCTTCATCAACTTCGCGTTCGCCTGGTGCGTCGCGACCGTCATCGGCATGGTGCCGGCGCTGCCGGAGAAGGGCGTGCGCTGGGCGCTCAAGCGCGCGAGGCCCGAGGACGGCCTCAGGTTCGGCGCGCTGGTGAACGTGCCGATCAACACGGTCTACGCCGTCGTGCTCTGCTACCTGGTGGGCGCACTCGACGCGTGCGTCCTGGGCGGGGCGCCGCTCGTCGCGTCGCTCTTCGGCTTCCTGCAGAACATCGTCCCCGTGTGGGTGGCCTGCTACGTGGTGACGTTCCTGCTGCAGGGCAGGATCGAGGGCCTTGCCCGCAAGGTCATGAACGACCCCGCGCCGAGGGCGGCGTAGGGGCAAGCGCACCGCGCCGGAAGGGAAGTGCGATGGAGGCAGCCATTCGATCGAGGCAGGTTCGCGAGCATGTGTGGCGGCTCTCGGACATCGCGGGAAACCGCTGCTACCTCGTGGTGGGAAGCGAGCGCGCTGCGCTGGTCGACACCATGGAGGGCGTGGGCGACCTGCGCTCGGCCGTGGAGCGCATCACGGACCTGCCCGTGACCGTGCTCCTGACGCACCACCACCACGACCACGTGGCTGGCGCGTACCTGTTCGAGTCCGCCGGCATAAGCGCGACCGACGACGGATTCTGGGAGCAGGAGGAGTCATTCAACAAGCGCATCCAGGTGCAGCTAAGTGAGAAGTACGACCTTCCCGAGGGCACGTTCTTCTCAACCGAGCGCGGTGCGCGACCGCAGACCTGGCACGTGAGTGAGGGCATGGAGCTCGACCTGGGCGGCGAGCGCTTGCGGGCCGTGTCGCTGCCGGGACACACGCTGGGGTCGATGGGTTACGTGGTCGTGGGGGAGCGCGTGCTGCTCAGTGGCGACGCGGTGACCCCGTGCATGACGCTGTTCTACGACGACTCGACCTCGATCGCTGAGTGGGAAAGAACGCTCGAGCGCATGGCGGGGCTGCCCGTGGACGCAATCCTGACCGGCCACTACGACCACGAGTTCAGTCGCGCGGACCTGGCCTCGTGGCGGAGGCTGGCGCAATGGGCGCCCACGGACCCGGGCATGCGCTGGCAGAACTTCAGCCTGCCCGAGCTGCGCGGCTGCCTCCACGTGATGAGCCCCGACGGCACGGACCCGGACTCGCCCGAGTTCCGGGCCCTGATAGAGAAGTCAAAGCCTCGCGTCCACAGGGCGAGAAGGGCGCGCCGCCATCGCCCGGACGGCGATGCGTCCAGCGCGGACGGCGATGCGGACGCCGGCGGTGCCAGCGTCTAGCTCACACCCAGGAACGCGACCAGCCTTGGCCAGACATTCGACGCGGCCCGGAGCCCCTGCTCGTAGGCAGCCAGGAGGCGCTCTGGGTCGCGCTCGGACATACGCGCGGCGATGGGCTCCTCGGGCCAGATACAGAGGAACTCGCCCGCGTCGTGCAGGCGCTCCAGCTGGTCAAGCTCGTCCGCGTACTCCGCGGAGCGGGCGGCCATGGCGCGCCCCAGCGCGGGGTGCGCGGGGTAGCGCATGCGCACGATGGGCACGGCCGGGTCGTCCGGGTCGGGGCGGTAGCCGCGGGGACGCGTGAGCACCACGACCTGGCGGCCGCGGCAGCGCTCGCGCCCGTAGGCAAAGGGGACGGGGCGCGCGATGCCGCCGTCAAGCAGGAGCTTTCCGTCCACGTCCACGGGACGGTTGGCGCAGGGCAGCGCCGCACTCGCCATGAGGTAGCGGGCCTCGGTCGCGTGGCCCCTGCCCTTGGCGAGCTCGTGGTAGTCGGGCTTGCCGGTCTCGATGTCGGTCGCGACGCTGACGAGCCGCATGGGCGACTGCGAGTACAGCCAGGTGGGGATTCGCTCGAGCCGGTAGGGAATCGTGTCGAAGATGAACTCGCCGCCCACGTAGTCGCCGCAGCGCAGCTTGGAGCGCACGGACATGAAGCGCCAGTCGTCCCGGTACGAAACGATCAAGCGGGCCGTCTGGCCGGCCACGCCCGACGCGTAGCTGAAGCCGCACGAAGCCCCAATCGACACGCCCACCACGGACTCGGCCAGCAGGCCGTGGTCAAGCAGGAAATCGACCACGCCGCAGGTGAACATGCCCCGCATGGCGCCGCCCTCCAGCACCAGCTGAAACGGCGTCGTGCGCCAGTGGCGCCAGGCGGGGTCGGGCTCCGGACCGGCTGCCTGCCGGCCGGCGGGTGTGGTTGGTTGGACGTGCATGTCGAGGCTCATCGTTCTTCTCCCCAGGGGACGTGCCAGCGCACGTGCCGGTGCGCCGATGTCCCGATTGTAGCCTTGGGCGAGCCACCGCGGCGGGCGAGAAGAACGTGCCCCCATGGCCGCCGCCCCTGCGGTAGGCTAGGGTCGTTCGGACGGTTCGCGCGTGGCTGGGGGTCGCATGGCAGCTGCAGACAAACGCTATGAGTACGTCGTGTTCGACGTGGACGGTACGCTGGTCGATTCCGAGCGGGCCAACCTCGTGTCGCTGCAGCAGACGCTGCTCGAGCTTACGGGCAGGCGCTACGAGCTCGAGGACCTGCGCTTCACGCTGGGCCTGCCGGATGGCCCCGCGCTCAGGCAGCTGGGGTTCGAGCAGCCGGAGGAGGCCGAGCGGGCTGGCAGGCGCTGGGAGCAGCTCGCGGAGCGGGAGGCCGCGTCTAACACGGTGTACCCGGGCATCCGCTCCACCATTGAGGAGCTGCACCGTCGCGGCATCGGCACCGGCGTCGCAAGCTCGCGCGCCCGACACGAGTACGCGGAGCAGATCTCGCCACTGGGGATCGACGACCTCTTTGATCACATCGTCCTGGTGGAGGACACGGAGCGCCACAAGCCGGAGCCCGACCCGCTGCTTGAGTGCCTGCGCCGTGCTGGCGTCGCGGCGGAGCGGGCGCTCTACGTGGGCGACGCCGAGTACGATGTGCGCTGCGCGACCTCCGCGGGGGTCGACTTCGCCCTGGCGGGCTGGGGCGCCCAGCGCACCTACGGGGGCGAGAGGTATGTGCTGCAAAGGCCGGAGGACCTTCTCGCCCTCGTGTAGGCGCGTTAAGCTTGGGTAGACCTTGGACAGTTTACGGTGGCGCCCCCTGGGGTGGGCGCCGGCTGGCTTACTTGCGGAAGTCTGCCGCAAGCGTGGTGGCTAGGCCTTCTGTCCCACGACCATGCGGTGGAAGCGCCTGAAGCCGAGGCCTCCCATGATCACGATGGCCGCGACTAGGCCGAGGACGCTAAAGACAAGCGGCATGTGCGCGATCTGCGGCGTGAGGATGGCGCGCAGGGCCTCGTTTGCATAGACGAGCGGGTTGACCAGCACGATGGCCTGCAGCACGGGGATGGCAGAGAGGCTCTGCCACGAGAAGAAGATGGCCCCCAGGAAGACGATCGGCATGAGGAAGCCGGGGAACATCGCGGCTATCTGGTTGGGCTTGATGATGGTGCCCACCAGGAGGCCGAGCGTCGCGGACGCGACGGAGATCAGCACAAGCACCAGGGCGAGCGGGAGGATGCCGCCGGCGCCCATGGTCACGTCGATGCGGCTACCCATGAAGATAAGCGAGATGGGCAGTACGAAACCGTACGTGAGGATCAGGATGAAGGGCAGCATCGCCACGCGGAACACGAACTCCCATGCGTCGCGAGCCTGGATCAGGAGGTCGCGCTGTACCATGGCCCAAAACGCCTGCCTTGCAAGGCGGCCGCTGCGAGCCGTGGCGTCGTTCTTCTCGCCAGCTTTAGTCATTCTGGCTCATCCCCTTTCCGGTGAGGTAGACAAAGACGTCGTCCAGCGTGGTCTGCTTGAGGCTCATGTCTGAAACGGCGAGGCCCTGCTCCTCCGTCCAGCGGAAGAGCCGGTCAAAGTCCGGCTTGGGCGCGTCGATGTAGAGCGCGAGCGTGCCGTCCTGCAGCTTTGCGTGCGTGACGCGAGGCAGGCGCTCCGCGGCGCGGCGGACGTCCTCGTCCATGCGTGAGAGGCGCATCGTGACGATGGTGGAGGTGGGCACGAGCGCCTTGAGCTCCGCGGACGTGCCGCTCGCGACTATCTGCCCGTGGTTGACGATGGCCATGTGCTGCGCCAGGCGTTCCGGCTCCTCCATGTAGTGCGTGGTGAGGAAGATCGTGGTGCCGGCCTCGCGGTTGAGGGCAAGCATCTCGCGCCACAGGATCTCGCGGTAGTTGGGGTCGAGGCCGGTCGTTGGCTCGTCCAGAAAGAGAATCTTGGGCGTGTGCATCATGGCGCGGGCGATCTTGAGGCGCTGCGCCATGCCGCCGGAGTAGGTGCGCACGTAGTCGTTCTGGCGGTCTGCCAGGCCAAACTTTTTCAGATACTCGTCTGCCTTGCGGTTGGCTTCGCGGCGGCCCATGCCAAAGTAGCGGGCATGGTAGATGAGGTTCTCGCGCGCTGTGAGCCCGCGGTCCAGGTTGTTGTGCTGCGCCACGACGCCGATCTCCGCGCGGGCGCCAACGGGGTCGTCCGTAACGGAGCGCCCGTCCAGCAGGATCTGCCCGCCCGACGACTCGAGCTGCGTGGTCAGCATCTTGATGGTGGTGGACTTGCCGGCGCCGTTGGGACCCAGGAAGCCAAACACCTCACCGCGCGGGACGTCAAAGCTGATGCCGCGCACGGCCTCGAACCCGCCGCCGCCCTTGCGCGGGTACGTCTTGCGGAGGTCGCGCACCTCCAGAATGTTGTCTGCCATGTCCCCTCCTGTATGTCATACCCCTATGGGGTATCGATTGGTTGGTAGTGGCTATACCCCTATGGGGTATCAGGTCACGAAGGTGAGAAGAACACAGTGCCTTCTTCACGTCCGCTCCATACGGACGGGTGGCCACCGTTGGTGTAGCATGGGGGACATGGATGGCGTAGCGTCGTCGTGAGGGGGCTGCCCATGCGCGCGTGGAAACCTGGAACCAGGGTGCTTCTTTTTGCGTTGTTGGCGTTTGGCTTTACGTGGGTTCCTCAGTTGGTGCTGGGCTCAACCACGGGCTGGCGCGTTGACCAGTCGCTTTCGGCGTGGTCGATTACGCTTTCGCTCTGTATGTTTGCGCCGCTTGCGTCGGCGCTCATCACGCGGGCAGTTACGGGTGGCGGCGCCTCGATTGGCTGGCGACCGCGCATCCGCGGCAACGTGCGCTGGTACGTGGTGGCTTTTCTCGCCCCGAGCGTGCTCACGGCTCTGGGCGCCGTCGTGTACTTCCTGCTTGTGCCGGGGGACTTCGACCCCTCTGCCAGCAGGTACATGGCCGCCGCCCAAGCGCAGCTGGGCGTCACTGCCTCGCAGGCGCCGCTCGTCCTGGTTGCGCAGCTGGCGTTTGCCGCGCTCGTGGCGCCGTTCCTCAACATGCTCCTTGCCGTGGGGGAGGAGGCTGGCTGGCGCGGCTTCCTATACCCTGAGCTGCGCGAGCGCTTGAGCCGTCCCGCCGCCGTGATCGCGACGGGCGCCATCTGGGGTGCGTGGCACGCGCCCGTCATCGCCATGGGTTACAACTATGGCACCAGCTACCTGGGCTTTCCTGCGCTCGGCATCCTGTGCATGGTCGCGTTCTGCGTCGCGTTCGGCACGCTGCTCTGCGTGTTGAGGGATGCGACGGACAGCGTGTGGGCAAGCGCACTCGCGCACGGTGCGATCAACGCGGTCGCGGGCACGGGGCTGTACTTCTCGCAAAGCGGGCGGCTGGGCCTGCTGGGGCCTGCGACGCTTGGCATTCTGGCCTGCATTCCCACCACCGTGCTGTGCGTCGTGCTCCTGGTCATGGCTTCCCGCGGTGTGCTTCCCCAGGAGAAGGAGGACCAGTAGTGGACTTGGGTGTAGCAGGTACGCCGTCCCTACAGTGCCCAGTCGCTCTGTAGCCTTGCCTCTAGCTGCTGGAACAGTGGAATGAACCTCGTCCGCGTGAGCCCTATGAGCTTCAATGCAACGCTTTCGTCATAGCTATGTGTGACGAGGTTTCTTGCCTCAAGTGCGTCGAGCCAACCCTTCTCGTCGTCAATCATGCCTGCGCTGTAAGCGCACTTGATAACCTTTCTGGGCGAACCGGTCTGGGCTTCGCTGAACCCCTGCTCCTCAAGAGTGGCCTTCATAGCTTTCCAGGACTGCTCCATGCAGACTTGGAAAAGCGCCACTAAGCCTGCTTCTGTCACAGCATCATAGGGAGGCTGGTAGTGCTGTGACTGCTCGAGGTTTCTTAACGCCTTCGAGAAGTTCTCACGCTTCTTTTCGCTCATACAGCACTACGCCATCCTTTCGAATCTCTGCTAGGAGCTCAGGCTGCACTATCCCATCGAGATCGACAACGTCAAACTGCAAAAGTGTTGGGGTCTCCTCGTCTATATCTAGGGCGAATGCGGCGATATCGCCACCACTTGCAGCTAGATCGATGTCGCTGCGCTCTCGGTTATCGCCGCGTGCACGAGATCCGAAGAGGAGAACGCGCGCTACTCCGTCTTGCCGTGCAAGAGCTTGAATACTCTCGACGATGTCCGCTCGTAGATTCATTGTCCTCCCTCTCGTTGGGCAGTACGTTTGATTTTATCTGATGTCTTCCGGCTGTCTTCTATTCTGGTCGCTTCATCACGATAGAGAATGAATTTGGGATACCGTGCAAGCGAGTCTATTCGAGAGCTGACGAGCTACGTAGCCGCGCGGGTAAATTCTATGTCGCGTGCAATTGACATGGGGTTATGTGTGTTTTGACTTACCCCCAAGGGGTATCTGCTCGACTTGTCACGTCGATTGAGCTTGGAGGAACGTCCGCAAACCCCATCAACGGCTACCAGAGAGATGCCTCTGGGCACTTTGGGAGGGATGTCAGCTTGCCCTGGCACCCCGGAAACACACACAAGCCCCTCCAAATTGCACGAGTGGCAAGGAAAGTCCGACCCGATTCTCGCATACCCCCCTTCACCTCATTCCAGATTGAGCGAGCGAGCCAACGCGAGTCTTATTTGGCGTATTTTCACTAATGGAATTGGCGTAAAACGTTAAATGAGAATGGCGTAAAATAGTGAATGAGAAAGGCGTATTTTAATGAATGACAAGCAATTTTCCAGTTGAAATGGGGTGTCGAAAGTGGCGTCATCGGATTCTTCCAACAAGACTGTACTTACCCCAAAGGGCTATCAACCTCGTCTTGTCGAGGGCCGTCTGGATACCCTTATGAGAGCGTTCGGCTGCGTTGAGATCAATGGGCCCAAGTGGTGCGGAAAGACTTGGACTGCCATGTCGCGCAGCGCCAGCATCTCGCGCCTGGACGATCCGTCCCAGCGTGAGGCAGCTCAGATGGATCCCATGCTCGCATTGGTTGGGGATACTCCGCACCTAGTGGACGAGTGGCAGGAGGTTCCCGAGGTCTGGGACGCTGTTAGACGTCGCGTGGACCAGTCTGGTAACCAGCGTGGCTTGTTGCTGCTGACAGGCTCGACGACCTTGGGCGAGTTCAATCGCCAGAAGGTGACCCACTCTGGTACGGGCAGGATTGCCCGGCTTAAGATGCGGCCCATGGCGCTGTGCGAATCCGGCGACGCCGAGCCCAAGGTCTCGCTGGGCAAGCTGTTTGACGGCGACGACCTCGTTCCCGCCCGCAGGGACTCTGGTCTGGAAGACGTCGCTCGCTGGTGCTGTCGTGGTGGCTGGCCTGCCAACCTTGGGATGCCTGACGAAGTCGCGTTTGAGACTGCGTCGCAGTACGTGAGCTCGGTCCTGGACGTGAACGTTATCGAGGAGCACCGCTCGCCCGACGTCGCATTTTCCCTCATGCGCGCGCTCGCCATGAACGAGAGCCAGTCCGCAACCTACAAGACGCTCGGACGTGACATGGGATTGGGGGAGGAGTCTCCAACCACTCAGACCATAGCCTCCTACCTCGAGCTGTTCGACCGCCTGCACCTAACGGAGGAGCTGCGCGGGTGGGAGCCGCCCATGCGCGGGAAAGCGCGCGTCCGCACCAAGCCAAAGCGCTATTTCTGCGACCCGTCACTTGCCGCTGCACTTCTGGGCGCAACGCCGCAGCGCCTGCTCGGCGACATGCAGACGCTTGGGCTGCTCTTCGAGAACCTCGTCGCGCGTGACCTGCGCGTTTTCCTTTCGACGTATCCCGGGCTTGGCAACGGCCTCTACTACTACAGGGATGAGAAGGGTCTTGAGGTCGACGCAATAATGGAGCGCAATGGTCGCTGGGCTGGCATTGAGGTAAAGCTAAGCGACGTCAAGGCGGACGAGGCTGCCCACAACCTCCTGTCTCTCCGCAAAAAGATGCTCGCCAACGGAGCCACGCACAATGCCGAGCCCGCATTCCTGGCTGTTATTGTGGGCCGTGGCTCTCTGGCGTACCGGCGCGACGACGGCGTGTACGTCCTGCCCGCGGCGCTGCTTGGTGCCTAGCACATCGGTCGTCACTCCGCAGCGCCTGAAAGGGATCTGCACGCGGGCGAGAAGGACGGCCTACTCCAGCCCGTTCTCTTCCACAAGCTCGCGAGCCTGCCGTTGCCCGTCGATCGCCTGCTGCAGCCGCCTGCGGTAGTACGTCTGGCCGTCCGCGATGTCCAGGCGCAGTCCCACCTCCGCCTGTTGAAAGAGCATGAGCGCCCGCAGCGGGTCGGGCTCGATGCCCCACTTGGCGCAGCCCGGGCTCACCAGGAGCTGCGCGATGCGGATGGCCGGCTGAGCAATCTGCACAACGCCCTTCGCCAGGTCAAGGCTCCGCTCCCACAGCAGGCAGGCACGCGCAAGGTTGCGCTCCACGCTGCGCCCGCGCGAGTACATGTCACCAAGCTTGTAGCTGGCCTCCCACGAGGGTTCCAGCGCCGCGGCCAGCGCGTAGCACTGGTAGGCGCGCCCGTAGTCGGGCTCGCCCGTTCGACCGTACTCAAAGATGTAGCCCAGGTTGATGATGGACTGCTGACAGCCGCGGTCGGCAGCCATCTGGTACAGATCTCGCGCCTTCTGGTAATCCTGCTCCAGGACGCCACCCATGTAGTAGTACGCACCCAGGTCGTTCATGCACGCAGCGCTCCCGCGCGAGATGCCAAAGCGATACCCCAGCCCCACCATCTCGGGCACGCGCGGATCGTCCGCGGCCCTCGCCACGGTGCCCTTGTTCTCGCTCATGAACCTGGCAAACTCGTCCTCATCGGGGTCGAGCGGCGCGTCCGCCATCTGTCTCAGGAGCTCGTCCACGTCCACCACATCGGAATCAAACGCGGTCTCCGCTTCGTCACTCGCGTCCTCGGGGGAGAAGGACGAGTCCTCGTCCCCGATGGGCATGCCGCTCAGCTCCGCGATGCGCAAAACGTCCTCGCCGGTCAGCTCAAAGTCCTCGGCAGCCATGGCGTCCTCCGGTCCTCAGGATCACGTTGCGGCAATTGTATGCCGTGTCTCGTCGATTAAGACAGCCTCTACCGCGTGCGTCCCGAATGCATCATCGTGCGGCGCATGGGGGCCAATATCGACAGCGGCGGTTGGCAACGGCGCCTTTGGTTATCGACCAAATCGAACGCGTTCCTTCGCAAAACACTATCCCGAGCTGGCCTTATGTCCTTCTCACCATTCCTATAATCCATAGCAATGTACTAGGAAAATGGAATGCCAGGGGAGAAGAGCCTGGCAGGCGGGGGGTGGTGGCATGGCCAAGGGTGAGTTTCCAGATGCGGTGCTGGGCGTGAGCGGTTATCGCAGGAGCCTGGAAGACCCACGGGGCATCCTCAACCCGGGCGGCGTGGCGCAACCGCTGCGCACGGGCGTTGCGGCGTCGCGGCTGGTGCCGGACGTGTTCAGGCCGCTCGCGACCGACGACCTTCTGGACGCCGCCAAGCAGACGGCGGCGTGGATTCGATCGCACGAGGTGCCGACGGAGCACGGCAAGCTTTGGGATGTCTTTCCCAAGGGGCAGCCGGGCTTTGGGCCGGACGTGATGATCTTTGGGCCGCGGTGCCACTACTCCGGCGCGGCGGGCATCGGCACGTTCTTCCTGCGCATGTGGGAGGCCACGGGTGACGAGTCCTACCTGGCAGACGCCCGTGCCGCCGCGGACGAGCTCATCGCCACGGCATCCGGCCCGGAGTGGTACGACCGCGTGCTCGCGTCCGACGTGGGTGGCGTCATCCCCGTACCCGGCTGGGCCATCGGCTACTCCAACGGACCCGCGGGCGAGGGGCTGTTTGTCATTTCCCTTTACGAGGCCACGGGGGAGGAGCGCTACCTGGCCTACGCGCGCAAGGTCGCGGACGACCTGATTGCCGCGGCAAAGCCGGACCCACACGGCATCCGCTGGAGCGACCAGGAGGACGTGGTGGCCGACGGCGGCTTCGTGTTCTACCTTGTGCTGGTGTGGCGCAAGACGGGCGACTCCCGCTACCTGGACGCGGCTCGACGCGCGGGCGACCGCATCGCGGCGGACGCGCTCCAATCACCCCACGGCGGGCTGTACTGGAAGCTCCTGGACCTGCAGCTGATTGGCTTTCCCAAGGACACGACGTTTCCCAACTTCTCGCACGGGACGGCGGGCGTGGCCTGGATGTTTGCACTTCTCTTTGAGGCGACGGGCGAGAAGCGCTACCTCGAGCTCGCGCGCGGCGGCGTTGAGTATCTCAAGGCCATCGCCGTGGGGGACGAGACCGGCATGCTCGTGCCGTACCAGGTCCACCCCGTGACGGGGCTCACCACCAACCGGTTCTACCTCAGCAGCTGCCACGGCCCCGTGGGGACGGTGCTGCCCTTCCGCAAGCTGTACGAGCTCACGGGCGAGGCGGAGTACCGCGACTGGTGCGTGTGGCTGTCGCGCGGGATCATCCGCGCCGGGGCGCCCGAGCACTACTCGTGGGGCTACTGGAACAGCAACTGCCAGTGCTGCGGCACGCCCGGGATTCTGGAGCACTTTGTGGACATGTACGAGTTCACCGGCGAGCCGGAGTTTCTTGACTATGCCTGGCGCACGGCGCGGGTGCTGCTGGCGGATTCCACCACCTGGGACGACAGGCCCGGCCAGCGCACCTGGTACGGCGCATGGATGCGCACCATCCCCAGCCGCGTTGTCAGCTACCTGGGGCTTTACAGCGGGGCGACGGGCTGCGCGTCCTCGCTGGTGCGGCTGTACGCAGACCGTCGCGACGTGCGGCTGACGCAGCTCTTCGAGTACGAGTTCTTTGGTGAGCGGCTGGGCCGCAACCGCGACGGGGACGCCGCAAGGTAGGGGCCTGGGCCGGGGCGGGCGTTCTTCTCGCCCGCGGAACGTGGTTCATGTGGTGCAAGGCAGATACAAGGGAGAAGATCATGGCGGAAAACAGGGTGTATTCGTCCATCGCGGAGCTCGTTGGCAACACGCCGTTGGTGGAGCTCACCAACTACGAGCGCGAGCATGGGCTCAGGGCGCGCGTGCTTGCGAAGCTGGAGTACTTCAACCCGTCGGGCTCGGTAAAGGACCGCATCGCGCTGGGCATGATCGAGGCGGCGGAGCGCGAGGGGCGCATCCACCCCGGCGACACGCTTATAGACTTTACCAGCGGAAACACGGGCATCGGGCTTGCGGCCGTCGCCAACGCCAAGGGCTATCACTTTGTGGCCGTGATCCAGCCGGGGGTATCGGTCGAGCGCACGCAGATCCTCAAGGCATACGGCGCAGGGTTGCTACAGTTTTCCGACATACCGGGCGTGGACCAGATGATGCGCGAGCGCGGCATGGTCCTGAGCGAGCTGTACGGATACATTGGCGCGTACGCGGACGCGCACGGCTACTACTACATCAACCAGGGCCTCAACCGGCAGAACCCGCTCACGCACTATCGCACCACGGGTCCGGAGCTGTGGGAGGCAACGGGCGGCAACGTTGACTACCTGGTGGCTCTGGTGGGCACGGCCGGAACCCTGGTGGGCACGGGCAAGTATCTGCGAGAGAAGAACCCCAAGGTGCGTATCGTGGGCGCGCAGCCGGCGGCAGACAGCCGCAAGGACCCAGCGCATCCGGAGCGCAAAACCATCGACGGCGTGCTGGCCTTTAGCGACGTGCCGGCCGACCGCGTGCCGGACTTCTTTGAGCAGTTTGGCGAGCGTCCGGACGAGGTGCTGGACCTGGATGCGGACGAGGCCTACGCCATGGGTCGCGAGGTCGTACGCACGGACGGCATCTTTTTGGGGCAGTCCGCGGCGGCGGCCCTGCTCGCCGCGACCAAGGTGGCGCAGCGCCCGGAGGCCGAGGGAAAGACCATCGTGGCGATCTGCGCGGACAACGCGTTCAAGTACCTCTCGACCAACATCTACCGATAAGCCCTGGTGCAGGTTGCCCTCAGCCTTTCTGCCAAGATAAAAGCCGCGGGCGAGAAGGACGCGTCCTTCTCGCCCGCGGGCTCGCCCTTGGGTGCGGCGACGCTACACCAGTCGCAGCCGCCGTGCCTCGCTTGCGGCCTGGGAGCGGCGGCGCACGCCCAGCTTTGCGAGGATGTGGCTCACGTGCGTCTTGACCGTGGGAAGCTTGATGCCCAGTACCTGGCCGATCTCCGTGTTGCTCTTGTCCTGGCAGATCAGGCGCAGCACCTGGCGCTCCGCCTCGGTCAGGTGCTCGGACGGGCCGGTCGGCTGCGTCAGGAAGTCCGGGTAGCGCGACGCCTGCGCGCGGGCACCCTTGACTAGCCGCGCGGGCTGCTCTGCAAGTTCGCCGTCGCTGTTGCCATTGCTGTTGCCGCCGCCGGCCGCGGAGGGGCCCTGCGCCTGCGTCTGGAGCAGCAGCGGCAGCACGGCGGCCCCGTACTGCGTGATGGTGCGCACGTAGCCAAAGCGCCGCGCGGTGGCGAGCGCCTGCCCCAGCGGCCGTTCCCAGTCGCCCGCGCCGGTGCGCCAGCGCGCGATGGCCGTCAGGACGCCGTAGTTGATGATCTCTATGTGGCGGTCGCGCGACTCCACGTACTCGCTCAGGGTGGACATGAGGTGCGTCGCCTCCGCGTAGCGTGACTCCGCTAGGTACGCCTGGCAGCAGGTCAGGTACACGTAGCGGTCAAGGTACCAGAGTCTGTCCAGGTCAGCGGGGGCGTTTTCCTCAAGCCAGGCATGCGTGCGGGCGGAATTTCCCAGCCGCAGCAGGCAGCGGCAGCGCATGGCGTCCAGGTTGCGCACGATGCGCCGGCTCTGGGGGTCGTCCTCCCACGCCAGGGGGCGGCGGTAGCGGTCCAGCAGCTCTATGGCCTGCGGAGCGTCGCCCAGGTCAACAAGGTTGCGGACTTGCATGCCCACGGCCGCAAACTCCACGGAGCGGTCGCCGCCGCGCCGCACCTTGGGCAGCACCGCGCTCACGCGCGCGACGTCGGCCGCGACGTCCTCGCCCTTCTCGAACCTGCTTTCGCACAGGGCCACATCCAGGCAGCCCACGCTCATCCGGCCCAGCGCCCTGCCAGCGATTTTGCCCAGCGCACGGCAGGTGCGCTCGTCGTCCGGGACCCAGGGGCTCAGGTCGCGCCCACCGTCGATGATGCTGGGCATGCCGCTCGTGAGCGACAGCGTGAGGTCGGGGTCGCGCCCCGCCTGCATGCGCGCCAGGGCGGACACCGCACCCGTCAGGCTGTTCAGCCGACGGTGGGGAAGCGCCAGGTCCAGGTAGGCCAGGTACGAGCGGGCGCGCCGGCGCTCCTCCGGGCTGCGCGCGGGGTCCGCCGCGTAGCGCTCCAGCTCCGCGTACCAGCGCTCGGAACCCATGGTGTCCATGGACATGGAGTCGAGCAGGCTCATGATGCGCATGAGGCGGGGAGAAGATCGTACGATTCTTTCTGGCAGCGCATGGTAGTAGCGCTCCAGCTCAAAGTAGCTGCCGTTGCCAGGGTGCAGTCGGGCATGCTCCTCCAGGAGCTCGAGCGCACGCTCGCGGTTGCCGCTCTTGGAGCAGACCTCCAGCGCGCTGGGGTAGTTGCCCCGCTCCACGTAGTAGTCGATGGCGCGGCTGACGATGGCCTGCGCGGCGCCGCTGTCGTGCCGGCGCTCGCGCTCCCACGTAAAGAACGTCAGGATGTCGGGCCGCACGGTCCAACCGTGCCCCTCGCGCGTGATGAAGCACGTGTCGTGGTGGATGGTCTCCAGGAAGGTCCGCCCGTCCTTCTCGCCCAGGACGTTTGTGACAAAGTCGTCATCCACGCGGTCGAACAGCGGTGCCAACAGGAGCATGGACTGGGTCCGCGCGTCAAAGCGCTTTTCGAACTCGACCTCGAAGTAGCGCATGACCTCGTTGTATATGACCTGCTCCCAGGTGGCGTCGCTGCGCAGGATGTGACTCACGGCGAGCGCGACGCCCAGCGGGTAGCGCAGGGTGGCCTCCGCTATGTGCCGCACGAGGGCCGGGTCGGGCTCCACGTCGTTCGCCGCGAGCAGGTGCGCGATGTCCGCGTTGGAAAACGCGAGGTCTTCGCTCGTGACGATGAGGAGCTCGCCCCGCGCAAAGGCGGGCGTGAGCCACCCGGGCATGGGCGCGCGCGACGCAAAGACGAAGCGGGTGTCCAGGCAGCGCTCCGCCACCGCGGCGAGGGCCGACCCCTGTGCGGCTGACACCGCGTCGTGGATGTTGTCGACCAGCACGGCGTCGTGTGCGCGGGCCGCGGCCTCCGTCACGACGGCCGCGGCGTCCTCGCGCTCCGCGTCGACCTCCAGCACGTCCAGCCCCCGCAGCATGCGCCGCGCGAACGTGGTCTTTCCAAAGCCGAGCGGGCCCGAGACCAGCGCGATGCGCGTGCGCTCCCACTGCGGGCGCAGGTACTCGTCAAACTCGAGCGGGACCATCGTCAGCATGTGCGCACCCTTCCGCCGTCGCTTCCCGTTGTCTTGCTCGGGCGAGAAGAACGCCCGCCGTGCCCGACATCATACTTTGGTATGAGGTCTGGGCGCAAATGGGTCACTAATATCGTTCACCAAGACACGATAGCCACGTCACTTCGAGGGGAAAGACGCCATGGAAGCTGCCTACGAGCTGTACGAAGAGGACGGGACGAGGTTCGACCTTGCAGATTTCTTCTGTCGCGAGTACGACGAGCTCGTGGGCGACGGGGACGCGCTTGCCTGCTCCTACTTTGCCAAACGTCTTGAGGACGACCAGGCAAAGGCCCGCGCGGCGGTCAGGCGTTTTGGGATCGAGGGCGAGGACGCGGACGAGGTCAGCTTTGTGCTCGACACCACCGTGTTTGGCACCTGCAAGAAGGGGCTTGCCGTCACGCGCTCTGGCATCTATCTGGTGGACGAGGCCGGGAAGCGGGCGTTTCTGGACTGGGACGACTTTGCCGCGTGCAAGGTGAGCCGCGTGAACGACACGCTGACCATCGCCGGGCACCCGTTCATCATGAGCCGGGACGAGGCCCGTCTGGTCGCCCGCGTGATGCGCGACCTGAGGAAGTGACGGATTGGCCGCGCTGCCACAACAACGGGTGCTTGACCTGCTCGTTTTCTGATTGTGGTATGGTTCGCTTACCGATTGTGGTAAAGCTTACTTACTGATTATGGTAAGTATCACTTTTCGATTATGGTAAACTCTACTTACCGATTATGGTAGTTCGAGTGGGAGGTGGCCATGATCGAGCGCGACATCGCTCCATGGGTGCAGAAGAATGCGACGTGGTTTCCCGTTCTGTCGATTACTGGGCCGCGACAGAGCGGAAAGTCGACGCTGGTGCGTGCGCTCTTCTCGGATTATCAGTATGTGAACCTTGAGGATCCTGGCACGCTGGCCATGGCATTGGATGACCCTGTCGGATTCATTCGTAACAAGCCCTCGCGTTTGGTGATTGACGAGGCACAGCTGGCTCCCGAGCTCTTCAACATGATTCAGGTGGTATCGGACGAGGTAGGGACTCCTGGTCAGTACGTTCTGTCGGGGTCGCAGAACTTCCTGCTGCTCAAGCAGGTTACGCAGTCGCTTGCTGGCAGGGTGGCGCTGCTGAAGCTGTTGCCCTTCTCGTATAAGGAATTAAACCAGGCAAACCAGCGCGTCGAGTTTCATGACTTCATATGTCGCGGTGGATATCCACGCCTTTATGACGTTGGGATTCCCCCGGAGGTCTATTACGAGAACTACTTGGAGACCTACATCACGAGGGACGCATCGGGATATGTTGATCCGAGGAACCTGGGACTGTTCCGCAGCTTCATTGTTGCGTGCGCCACGAATTGCTCGAACCTTTTGAACTTGACGGGACTCGCAAACGATGTTGGTGTGAGTGTGCCCACGGCAAGGTCCTGGCTCTCCATGCTCGAGGCGAGCTACGTGGTCTTTCTGCTGCAGCCTTACCATGCCAACCTTAGGAAGCGACTGACGAAGACGCCAAAGCTCTACTTTTATGACACGGGGCTGCTCTGCCACCTCTTGGGAATTCATACTGCTGATCAGATGATGGCGTCCAAACAGAGGGGTGCGATCTTTGAGGACCTGGTTATCGAGGAGACTGTCAAGCGTCATTTGAACGCGGGCAGGCAGCCACAGCTGTTCTTCTATCGTGATGACAGCAAGATTGAGGTCGACCTGGTCGACATGACTGATGCGTCGGCTCTGGAACTTGTGGAAATAAAATCCTCAGCCACTTATCGTCCGGCCTTCGCGCGGCACCTCTCGCACGTGGGGGAGCTTTTAGGCGTGGATACTTCCGGTCAGTCCATCGTAATGGATGCGTCGGAGACAACCGTGGTGAATGACCGGAAGGTATGGTCGATGACTGACTGGCTTCTGCGTTCGTAGCGGTAACGTTGTGTGCTTGCAGTTACCGCGTTAGCCGCATGTGGAGTAGCGGGAACGGCTCGCCCGCGTCGTCGGTCTCGCTGCGGTCAAACGTCACGAAGCCCATGTGCTCGTAAAAGCCCACGGCCTGCGGGTTCTGCTCGTTCACGGTGAGCTCGCTCACGCCCCAGTCGCCAATCGCGTGGCGCAGCAGCGCGGACCCCACGCCCGTGCCGCGCTCGCCCGCGTCCACAAACAGCATCTCGAGCATGGTGCCATTGGCGCCCGCAAAGCCGAGGGCGCGCCCGTCATCCGTGCGGGCGACTGCCAGCCTGCCGACGCCCCCGATCGCCTGCGGCACATAGCCGCGGATGCGCGTGACATCCTCCTCCGTCAGGAAGTCGTGCGTGGCGCGCACGGAGCGCTCCCACACGCCCAACAGCGCCTCGACAAGCTCCGACGTCCTGTCCTGGATGTCCGCGATGTCCATGAGGTCGTCCTTCTCCCTTGCGGCTGCCTTCCGCCGCGTGGATGGCTTTATAAGGATGGTTGCCTAAGGCTACTCCGTCCTCAGGAACTCGTCGAGGAAAAAGCGGAGAAGAACGGACGCCTTTGTGTGGCCGGCTCGGCGCCCAGTTTGTCGAGGCGGTGGAGGACGCGCGGCCGATTGGTTACAGGTTCTAGCATATGGGCTGGTAGTGGCTATCGTTTCCGTTGATTTGTTCGTGCGAGGTCGATGGGGGCGACATGAAGGCGGGGTATCTGGAGTGCGAGAGGCGTTGGACGTTCTGGCCGCTGATCTTTGTTGCGGGGTGGTACGGCGCCTACACGTTTGCCCTGCGTGGCGGCGTCTTCTGCAACGCCCAGACCGCCAACGTGGTGCTGCTTGCCATGGCCCTGGGTCGGCGGCAGTGGCTCTCTGCCGCGTACCTGCTGCTGCCCATTAGCGCGTACCTGTTTGGCTCGTTCCTTTCCGAGTGGATGGGCAAGGGGATCAAGCGCCTCAACCTCGTGCGGTGGGACACCCTGCTCGTGGCGCTCGAGATGGGGATGGTCGTTTTTCTCGCCCTGATGCCCGCGAGCTGGCCCGACCAGATCTGCCAGGTGACGCTTAACTTTACGTGCGCGATGCAGTTCAACACGTACCGCCAGATGGAGGGCGTGCCCGCCGCCACCACCTTTGTGACCAACCACATCCGCCAGATTGGCGCCAACCTGGCCAAGCTCACGCGTCATCCCGAGGACCGCGCGTTGCGCCGCAGGGTCAAGGCGCACACGTCGCTGCTGCTGTGCTTTACCGCGGGCGCCGTCATCTCCACGGTGGCGTGCGGCGCGCTCTCGTACGTGTCGCTGCTGGGTGCGCTGATTCCGCTTGCGGCCGTGCTGACCAGGCTCATCCACGCGGACCTCTTTGGCGAGCGCGGCCAGCTGGACCTGGTGCCGGGCGGACACTAGGATGAGCGCTGGGGCCGTAGCGGCCCGTGGGCGTGCATGCCGAACCTGGCGCTGGTACGATAGGCCCGACCGGAGTTCGCGCGGAGGCGGGCTCGCCTCGCGAGCGGAGCGCCGGCCTGCTTGTCACGCATCGTCTAGGGAGAAGTGCATGGATTCCCCTGTGAAGGACCGCCGCGAGGACCTGGTGGAGAAGCTGCGGCACGTTGCCGAGGAGTACGACGAGAACGGCCGCGACTACGAGTTGGCGCTGTCGGACCTCGCTAACGCGTACATCCACGCGGCGGACCCTGCCGAGTTCACGGCGATGGCGCAGTCGATCGTGGACGACGCCGGCGTGGAGGAAGACGTCCGGTTTGCCGCGCTTGTCCTTCTCAACACATACCTGCGGCACCGCGGCAAGGCGCGGCGTGCGTACGAGATTGACGAGATGGAGCGCGCCACCTTTGGGGACCGGCCGACCTTCATGCGGTGCTTCCTGATCTGCGAGCGGGAGCTTGGCATACCTGACGACCCGGGCCACGTGATACGGCAGGCCCGCGACCTGATGGAGCGCCAGCCAGACAGCGCGGGCACCCAGCACCTGTTTGCCGACCTCGTGTGCACGATTGCCGAGCAGAGGCTGCACCCCGTGGGCACCGAGCTTCTGCAGGAGGCCCTGGACACCTGCGACCGCGCGATCCATGCGCAGTACGACTACGCGAAGTTCCACGCGACGCGGGCGCGCCTGCTCAAGCTCATGGGACGCTGGGATGATGCGCTCGACGAGATCGAGAGCGCCATGAACCTGGAGGATCCCGATAGCGGCTCCTACACGCTACGCATGTCCGAGTACCAGCGCATACAGTCACAGGTGCTGTACGAGAAGGTCAACAGCCAGCTGGAGCAGGCGAGTGCCAACCAGATGGCGGAGCTCTCGCGGCAGAGTGCCCACTCGGTCGAGCTCGTGGGATTCTTCGCGTCGATAGTCGCCCTGGTGGTCTCGGGCGCCACCATTGCCGCAAAGCTCAAGTTACCTAGTGCGGTATGCCTCCTGCTCGTTCTGGGCGGGGTGCTGATAACATCGTACGGGGCGCTGACCCTTGCCCTCAACGCGAGCGAGGCGGAGGGCGGGGCGAAAGGCACCCGCATGACAATCGTCGGGATCGGTCTTCTCTTAACCGTTGGAGGGGTCATCGTTGGACTGCTCGCCTAGCTCCACCTACTGCTATACGGACAGGGGAAGCAAGGGAAACGAGGACTTCGTCTATGCCTGCGAGGGCTTTGGCCTGGTGCTGGACGGCGCCAGCGGGCTCGGGGCCCAGACGGACGTGCCGAGCGGATTCCAGAGCACTTCCCAGTGGTATAGCCACAGCATAGGGACCCTGCTGGTGGATAGTCTGCCTGGCGCCCGCGGACTGGACGACCTCAGGCAGGCCGTCGAGAGCGCCGTGCGCGCGGTGGCGGAGCGATACCTGCGGCTGGCGGCGGGGGATGAGCAGGACGGTACGGTCATGCCCTCGTGCACGCTTGCCGTTGCGCTGGTAGGGTCTGATGCGCTGCACCTGGCCTGGCTGGGAGACTCGCCGCTCGTCCTGTGCGGGGCGGGCGCCCGGGTCGTTGTCGACCCTGCACTGGGACGCGTGGACGCGACCGCCCTTGCCGCGATGGAGGAGCGCTCCCGGGGCAAGCTGCTTACCGGGACCCAGAAGCGCGAGCTGATTGACGATGTGCTGCTGGCAAACAGGAAGGCGCGCAACACGCCTGACGCCTACTGGATCCTGGACCCGACGCTTGCGGGCCTGCCCCACGTGCACTACCAGAGCGTCCCGCGCGAGGGCGTGTCTGCCGTGTATGGTATGTCCGACGGCATGTTTGCGGCGGTGGAGAAGTACGGCATGGTCAAGGCCGAGCAGCTGGACCAGACCATGGGCACGTATCCGCAGGCGGTGGCCCTTGTCGACCGCATGCGCACCGTTGAGCTTGCGGACAAGGACCTGGACAGGTACCCGCGCTTCAAGCCTTCGGACGACGCGAGCGTGTTCCGCATCGCCTTGGGTTAGGGAAACGCTGCGACAGACCGCGGTGCTACACTCGTGCGAACGTCGAAAGGACCCGCCATGCCCGTGCTCACTCCAGAGTCTCCCGAGGTCAGGTACCTGTCAGAGCGCGACTGGCGCTTGGGCAGGCTGATGGCTGCGGTTGGCGAGCTTGACTACGAGGTGGGCGGACCCGCGTATGCGCACCTGGCGCACTCCGTGATCGAGCAGATGCTCTCCATGAAGGCGGGGCGGACCATCCAGTCGCGGCTCGAGGCCGCGTGCGGAGGAAGCGTGACGCAGGAGGCGGTGCTCGCCCTGCCCATGGAGGAGATCCGTGCGTGCGGCATCGCGGCCCGCAAGGCGCAGGCGATTGTGGACCTGGCCCGCGCCATGCCGCAGGAGCGGCTGGACGCGCTCGCGGCGCTGCCGGACGACGAGGTCCGCGCGGAGCTCACGAGCATCAAGGGCATCGGCAAGTGGACCGCGGACATGTACCTTATCTTCCACCTGGACAGGCCGGACGTCCTGCCCGTGGAGGACGGCGCCATCCGCCAGGTGTTCCAGTGGCTCTACGGCGCGCCCATAACCGACGCCAACGTGCGCCAGGTGGTCTGCTCGCTGTGGCACCCGCACTGCTCCGTGGCCGTGAGGTACATGTACCGCGCGCTCAACCGCGGGATCGTGGCGCAGGGGAGCGCGGCGGAGGTGCTGGGGATCTGACACGAGATAATCCGTATCCAACCTCTGCCCTAAGGATATGCGTGCTTTCGGAGCGCATCTGATACCCGTATGTCTATTAGAAAGTCATTCGGGTATAGTATGTAGTGAAATGCAATGCATTTGATATGCAATAGCGTACATTTGGAAGTGATTCGCCATGGCAAAGACAGCAGCCATCAGCATGAGGGTCGACCCTGAGCTTAAGAGCGAGGCGGAGTCGGTGTTCGGCGCATTCGGTCTCACTCTTGCAGAAGCCATAAATGTGTTTCTCCATAAGTCTGTGATGGAGGGCGGTCTGCCCTTTGATGTTCGGCAGCCTCGCTACAACAAGACTACCGAGAGTGCCATGCGGGAGGCGCGCGACATCATGAGCGGCAAGGTCAATGCCGAGTCGTACGATTCCGTCGACGAGATGTTTGCCGCACTCGACGAATAGGGGCCGCCATGGCGTATAAGCTTGTTCCGACGTCCCAGTTTAAGAAGGATTACAAAAGGGCCAAGAAGCGCAGGTACGATATGCGGGCCCTGAGCAGCGTGATCTACCGTCTGTGCTCTGGCCTTCCGCTGGAGGAAAGGCATAGGGATTACGCTTTGGCTGGAAGTTATAGGGGGTTTCGAGAATGTCATATCATGCCTGACTGGCTGCTCGTGTATGCGATAGATGCTGACAAGCTCATCCTCACGGCATCGCGCACAGGAACCCATTCGGATCTCTTTGACGAGTGAACATCTGTGGGTTTGTGCTAGTGGTTCCGTAGCATGTACAGCTGTCGGCGATACAGGTTCTCTAGTTCTGCAGCCGACTCGTGTTCTAGCAAGCGGCCGCGAGTCCAAAATAGGACCCGCGGCCGCTTGTATGTGTCAAAGTTTTCGCTGGGCTTGTTAGTCTGGTTGTCTACTGCTAGTAGCTCGTCCTGTGCGAGAGCGCGAAGAGCGCCATTGCCAAGCAGACGGCCATGCAGGCGATGCCCAGCACGAACATGAGCGGGAAGCCGCCCGCGGAGTCGATCACGACGCTCCAGAACACGGCGGCCACGGCGCTCATGAGCGAGCCCGCCATGGAGACGCGCGAGTAGATGGCGGGGTAGTCGGCCGAGCCAAACGCGGCGCGTACCAGCAGCGGCGTCTGGACCGTGGTCTGCGCGTACACCACGCCAAAGAGGAAGGCGCCCACGAGGAGAAGGACGAGCGCCGTGGGCAGGAACCACATCACGAGCACGCCCGCGACGCCGCAGCCGATGCCCACGAGGACGCCGGCGCGCACGGAGCGGTCGTTCACGACGCCGAGGACGACCTTGCCGACGGCCTGGCCGGCCATGGCGGCGGAGGCCACGATGCCCGACGCGGCCGCGATCTGCGGCGCGGAGTTGGCAAACGACTCCGCGTAGCTGGGCAGGAACTGGTAGATGGTCTGGTTGAGCGTGATGATGCCGCAGAACGCCACGAGCGCCCAGAACGCGGGCATGCCCATCGCGTCGGCCGCGCTCACGCCCTTGGCGGCGCCCGCCTGCGTGGCGGAGCCTGCCGAGGCAGTGTTCTTCTCGCCCGTGTTGGCGTTGGCGCTTGCGCCATAGGGGAGAAGGCCCTTGTCGGCGGGCTTGGAGCGCACGACCAGGAGCGTGAAGGGCAGCGTGCCGACGAGCGTGACGATGCCGAAGACCGTGTAGGCCGTGCGCCAGCCCTCGGCGCCGGACTGGATGAGCGACGTTCCGATGGGGTTGAAGATGACGCCTCCGATGCCTGTGAACGCCATGCAGAGACCCACGAAGAAGCCGACGCGCTTGACGCACCACGCGTTGACGAGCGTGGGAACGGCCAGGTAGATGAGGGGGGCGACGCCCACGCCCATGACGGCGCCGCAGACGTAGAACTGCCAGAGGGCGCTCGAGCGGCCCATGCCGAGGAGCCCCGCGCCGCAGAGGCAGACGCAGGCGGACAGGACGACGCGGAGGTCGGCCTTGCCCATGAGGCGCCCCGCGACGGGGAGCGTGAGCATCATGGCGACGTTGAGGATGGAGAAGTACAGCGTGAACTGGGCGCGCGCGACGCCGAGCCACTCGCTCACCGGCGTGAAGAAGATGCCGGCGCAGCTGAGCACGAGGGCACAGGGCAGGCAGGTGATCGCGATGCACGAGAGCACGATGAGGTACGCGTAGTGGAAGCCGCCCGAGGGGGTGGCGGCCGTGGCGGTGTTCTTCTCGTTCACGCTATGCCTCCACGTCTGCGGGGGCGCCGGCGAGCTTGAAGCCGTCCCACGAGGGGTCGCCGGTGTAGGTCATGACTGGCTCCGTGCCGTCGAGGGCGCGGACGGCACCGGACGCGGCGCCCTCCATCTCGAAGTCGCCGGCGTAGACCGTGACGGGGGCGATCCACTGGACGCGGCGGGTCACGGCGTTGACGAAGATCTTGTCGTGCGAGACGCCGCCCGTGAGCACGATGCCGTCGACCGCGCCCTCGAGCGCCGCCGCGAAGGCGCCGATGGCCTTGGCCGTCTGGTAGGCCATGGCGTCGTACACGAGGGTGGCCCAGGGGTCGCCGTCGGCGATCATCTGGTCGATCTGGCGGGCGTCGTCCGTGCCGAGCAGGCCCTTGAGCCCGCCCGTGCGGCCGATGACCGACATGACCTGGGACTTGGTCTGCATGCCGTTGGCCAGGAGCGAGACGACGGGCTTGAGGGGCACGTCGCCAGAGCGGTTGGGCGCGAAGGGGCCGGAGCCCTCGAGCACGTCGTTGGTGTCGACCATCCAGCCGTGGCGGTGCGCCGCGACGGAAAGGCCGCCGCCCACGTGCGCGACGATGACGTTGACCTGGTCGTACGTTGTGCCGATGGACTGGGCGAAGCGGATGGCGCACTCCTTCTGGTTGAGGCAGTGCACGTGGCTCTTGCGGTAGACGCCGGGGTAGCCCGTGATGCGGGCGACGTCGTCCAGCTCGTCCGTGTCCGGCTGGTTGACGGCGAAGGCCGGCTTGCCCGTGCGCTGCGCGAACGAGAAGAGGATGGGTGCGCCCAGGATGGCGGGGTGGTTCATGCCGCAGTTGAGCACGTGGTCGCACACGGTCTGGTCGATCGCGAAGATGCCGCCGCGGGTGGGGCCCATGCCGCCGCAGTAGCCGCTGAAGGCGTCCATGCTGTCGAGCGCGATGTCCGCGCGGTCGAGCTCGGCCTCCACGGTCTGGATGCGGTAGTCGAGCTGGTCGACGGCGCGGTCGAAGCGCGCGAGCTCTTCCGCCGGATGGGTGACGTTGGCGCGCATGAGGCACTCCTGCCCCTCGAACACGGCCACCTTGGTGGAGGTCGAGCCGGGGGAGAGCGTGAGGATCCTGTAGGTCATGGGTACTCCTAAGAAGCTTGATGATGGATTGCCGGTGGTCGCGTGGCCGCGGGCGTGGCTACTGTGCCGCGGAGAGGACGAGCATCGCGATGTCGCCCACCATCTCCTCAACGGAGGCGCCGCGGGAGCTGTCCGCCACGGGACGGCGGAAGCCGCTCAGCGTGTGGCCATAGCCCTTGCCGCCCGCGAAGAGCTGGATGGTCTTGATCATGGTGTTGGCGCAGTTGAGGTCGGGCAGGACGAGCACGTTGGCGCGGCCGGCCACGGCGCTCTGGCGCTTGACCTTCTTGGCGGCGACGGCGGGCACGATGGCGGCGTCGAGCTGGAACTCGCCGTCGAGGGCGAGGTCGGGCCTGCGGCCGCGGGCGATCGCCAGGGCCTCGCGCACGCGCTCGATGGAGGGACTCTCGCCGGAGCCGTCCGTGGAATACGAGACGAAGGCCGCGCGCGGCTCCCAGCCCATGATGGCGCGCACGTTGTCGCAGGCCGCGATCGCGATGGAGGCGAGCTCCTCCGCGGAGGGCTCGGGGTTGAGGCCGCAGTCCGTGAGCGCGATCACGTCGCCCTCGGGGCCGGCAAAGCCCGGTACCTGGGCGAGCGCGAGAATGGAGGGGACGTCCACCCCGTCCGCGAGCCCGATCATCATCGAGGCCGCCATGAGCACGTCGCCGGTGGTGTTGACGTGGCCGCAGAACGTGCAGTCCACGTCGCCCAGGTCCTCGAGCACCATGGCGTAGTTGAGCGGCTTCTTGATCTTGCGGCGCGCACCCTTTGCGGATACGAGCCGCTCGCGTCCGGCGGACATGTAGCGCTCTGCCAGCGCGTCCGCCGCTGCGGCGTCCGAGGTGTCCACGAGCTCCATGTCGCCCACGTCGACCCCGGCCGCGGACGCGGCGGCACGAACCTCTTCCACGGGGCCCACGAGCACGGGCTGCGCGATGCCGTCGTCCAGCACGGCGCGCGCCGCGTGGAGCGTGTCCGCATCGGTCGCCTCGGGAAGGGCCACCCTGCGCGGGGACTGCTTTGCCTTTGCGATGAGCTCGTCAATCAGCTTTGCCACGTTCTTCTCCAATCGTTGGAAACTCCATCGAAGCGTATGCGCCGCCGCGCGCGGCGCCCATGGCAGCGGCCCCAAAATGCGGCGCGGTCCCGCGTGATAGACTTGTGCGTGCGCACAACGGACGAGAAGGGCGTGGGCAAAGGGGCCGTCGCATGAAGCTGAGGACGATACTGAGCGAGCTTCCCATCGGGGGCTACGTGGTGCACGACGAGGCCGAGCTCGGCTGGGACATGGTCGTCTCGCCCGTGTGGGGCACGGGTGCCGGCACGCAGGGCGTGATCTGCCTGGGGTCCGTGTCGGACCTCGCGCAGGACGGCGCTCCGGCCACGGACCAGGGGCTCATGCTTGTGTACGAGCAGCGTGACGCGCAGGGCGACGCGGGCGAGAGGGACGCGGACGGCCGGGTCGACCCCTCCTGCGAGGAGGGCGTGGTGCGCTGTTGGGGGAGGCTCTGCCCGAGCGACTTCCAGGACGCGTTCCTGGGCCTGGTGCGCAGGAGCGGCGAGCTGGCCGCGCGGCGCAACCAGCTCTTTGAGTGCTTCCTGGACTCCTATGACATGCGGCAGTTCGCGCGCAAGGCGGCATCCGTGCTGGGCAACCCGGTCATCATATCGAACACGGAGCACAAGGTCCTGGCGCACGCGGGCGAGCTTCCCACCACGGACGACGTGAGGTCCGTGCTCGAGGCGGGCTACATCACGCCCGAGGTCGAGCGGCACATGCGCGAGGACGGCATCATCAGCTCCGTGAGGGCCGCGCGCCATTCCATCATGAGCGAGCGCTCGGGCGAGAAGGACCGCTGCGTGACCTCGATCATCTATCACCACCGGCTGGAGATGGGCCGCTTCGACGTGTTCGAGGCGACGCACCGCATGACGGGGCTCGACCTCGAGCTCGTGGACTTTGCGAGCGACCTGGCGGGCATCATGATCGACAGGCTGGGCGCGGCGGGTGGCCGCCTGGGCAGGGGATCCTCCATCCTGCAGGACGCGCTCGAGGGCACGTTCATGAACGAGGAGGCGCTGCGTGCGCACCTCGAGCTGCTGGGGCTCTCGCCGGACGACGCCTTCGTGCTGCTGCGCGTGCTTGGCCCGCAGGACGCGAACGAGGACTACTACGCGCGTGCGGGGGCCATCGTGCAGCGGACGATGCCGGACGTGGCATGGTGCGTCGCGGACGGTGCGCTCGTCCTTCTCGTCAGCCTTGGCCCGTCCTCGGAGGTGGGCTTCGACGCGTACGAGCGCTGCGAGCGCAGGCTGGGGCGCGACCGCGCCCTTTTGCAGATGCTGCAGAACAACGACATGCGCGCCTACGTGTGCGAGCCGTTTGCCGACCTGGTGGGGATACGCCAGCGGCTGGGCGAGTGCCGCGAGCTGTGCGAGGCCGTGCGGCCGGGCGAGGGGTCGTCGCGGATCGTGTACCTGTGGCGCCACCGCTTCGAGGTCGTGGCGCACAACTCCGAGCTCGCGGGTGCGCAGGACATGCTGCTGGACAAGCGCGTCGTGGCGATGGACGCCTACGACCGCGAGCATGGCACGGCGTACCTGGAGACCGCCGTTGCGTCCGTGCGCTTCCCGGGCAGCCCGGCGGAGGCGGCAGGGGCGCTCTCCGTCCACCGCAACACGTACTTCTACCGCGTGAACAAGATACGCGACCTCTTCCACGTTGACCTGAAGGACGGGGACGACCGGCTCGCCGTGAGCTTCTCGGCCGCCATCATGGAGGGGCTCGCCGGCGCGCGCTAGCACGGTATCGTCGCATCCCGGCCTGGCGCTGCCGACGTGACCTGACCTTAAAGGAAGGCAGTTGACACTTTAATCTTTGGTGCAATCGCACAATGGGCTCCAACCTACGCTATCCCCACTTGGCGCGGCCACGGGGGTGGCCGCATTGCGTGGAGAGGAAGCCTCATGGCAAAGGTACTGGGCGTGTCGTTTGGCACCAAGAACGGCAACAACGACTGCATCTGCAAGGAGGCGCTCATGGGCGCCGTGGAAGAGGGCTGCGAGGTCGAGTTCATCCGCGCTCAGGACCTCGACATCCGCCACTGCACCGGCTGCATCGCGTGCGTCAAGTCGCTCATGAGCGGCCGCGGCAACCGCTGCATCCACAAGGACGACTTCGACTGGCTGTTCTTCAAGATGGCCGAGGCCGACGCCATCGTGATGTGCGACCCGATCTTCGAGACGGGCGCGTCCGGCCTGTTCCACACGATCATGGACCGCTTTGGGCCCCGCATGGACACCGGCAACAACGTGATCGCCACCAAGATTGCCCGCGGCCTTGCCGCGGAGGGCAAGCCCTCCAAGGAGCCCGACCCGCGCGTGATCTGCCCGGGCAAGCCCGTGAGCTACATCGCAATCGGCGGCTCCGACTGGGGCACGCACGCCCAGTCCGACCACGCCATCCAGTCCATGACGCCCACGTGGAAGGTCATCGACAACGAGTGGGTGCCCTGGAGCAAGCGCGCCCTCATGGACGACGAGGTCGTGGCACGTGCGCACCAGATCGGCGTGAACCTGGCACGTGCCGCCAAGGACCCCGAGCACGCCCAGTACCAGGGCGAGAAGGGCGTCTGCCCCCACTGCAACGCCAACGACTTCTATCTGGTCCCCGGGACCGACAAGGCCATCTGCTCCGTGTGCGGCCTCGAGGGCCACGTGCACGTGGTCGACGGCAAGGTCGAGGTCGAGTACCGCCACGAGGAGTGCTACGACGAGCGCGGCCTCTTCCGCGCTCACGACACGGCCGAGGGCAAGCAGATCCACGGCGAGGACATCGGCCGCATGGAGGGCGAGCTCGCCCAGCTGCAGAAGGGCGACGCGTACAAGGAGCGCGTCAGGCGCTACCGCGAGTTCATCGCGCCGAGCATGCCCGAGCGCTAGCGAGAACGGCCCACGGCTATGCGCCGGGCGAGAAGGGCGCGTCCTTCTCCCCGGCGCATCTGACTCCACGCGCGCACAGTGCGCGGCCGCGGCGGCGGGCAAATGTTGGTCCGCTGCACATAGGCGCGGCGGCGTCGCGCCGCAAGAATGTGAGGAAGAATTCGTCCGCGCACGAGCGCGGTAACAGGGTTTCGTCTTAGGAGGAGTCCCATGGCACAAGAGCTCGAGACAGACGTCGTCGTCGTTGCGGCCGGCCTTTCCGGCCTGGCGGCATCCATCGCGGCCGCGGAGGGGGGCGCCCGCGTCATCACGCTCGAGAAGGCCGCCAACACCGGCGGCGCGGCCAACATGGGCATGGGTCCGTGCGCGGCCGGCTCGCCCGTGCAGCGCGCGTCCATGATTGAGGTCACGCCCGGCGAGCTGTTCCGCCGCCACATGTTCTACACCCACTACCAGGTTGACCCGCGCCTCGTCCGCGCGTACTACTTCAAGAGCGGCGACACGATCAAGTGGCTGCAGGACATGGGCGTCGTGTTCAACTCCGTGCGCCCGGCGTTCCGTGCCCGCGAGCGCACCCGCGCCTATGCCGACGGCGAGTACACCTGGCACGTGGTGCAGCCCGAGGACGGCTCCGAGCCGGGTCCCCGCGCGGCCACCACGATGACCAAGCGCATGACCGAGCGCGCCACCGCGCTGGGCGTCGAGTTCATGTTCGAGTGCCCGGGCAAGAAGCTCCTCACCAACGACGAGGGCGCCGTGTGCGGCGTCGTCGCCACCAACAAGGACGGCGAGGAGGTCACGATCTCCTGCCAGGAGGTCATCGTCGCGACGGGCGGCTTTGGCAACAACGCCAAGATGATCCACGACCAGATTGGCTTCGACTGGGGCAAGAACCTCTACTCCTTCGCGGTGCCGGGCATGGACGGCGACGGCTTCAACATGTGCCACGAGGTCGGCGGCGGCCACACGCCGGTCAGCATGGAGATGATGTACCAGCTGCCCGACAACATGAACCACTTCTACGTGGAGGGCGCCTTTCGCCAGCCGTGCTACTGGTGCGACCGCACGGGCGAGCGCTTCATGCCCGAGGATGACATCTTCAACACCACGTTCGTGGGCAACGCGATCAACCACCTGCCCGGCAAGGTGGGCTTCTCGATCTTCGACTCCAAGATGCTGCGCCACTGGAAGAAGGACGGTCCCGACATCGTGAGCCACGTGCACCCCAAGGACCTGTACCAGGGCTTTGACGCCCAGTGGGAGCGCGACCTCGACACGTACCTCGACGGCAACGGCAACCACGTGATCGCCCAGGCGGACACGCTCGAGGAGCTGGCCGAGAAGATCGGCATCGACCCCGAGGGCCTCGCCAAGAACGTGGCCGAGTACAACGAGATGTGCGAGAAGGGCTACGACGAGCTCTTCGAGAAGGAGCGCGTCTTCATGATGCCGCTGGAGGAGGGTCCCTTCTACGCGTGCCGCCAGTACGTGGGCGCGTACGGCACCCTGGGCGGCGTCCTCATCAACCACAACATGGAGGTCATGACCGACGACTACCAGGTCATCGACGGCCTCTACTGCGTGGGCACCGACGCCTGCACCATCTACGGCGACTCCTACAACTACGCGATCCCAGGCAACACCATGGGCTTCTGCCTGAACTCCGGCCGCATCGCCGGCGAGAACGCCGCGGAGAAGGTCGCGGAGTCCGCGATGGGCGACGAGGACTGGGACTAGTTCTCTAGGCATCTGAACGAGGGGGTGCGGTCCCGGGACCCCGGGTCGCACCCCCTTGGCATGCGGGCGCGGGGGCGCCCCTTTGGAGAGGAAGTACACGTGAGGCTTACTATCGACGGCACGGAGGTGGAGGCGAAGGAGGGCGCGTCCGTCCTGGACGCGGCGCTCGACGCTGGCATCTTCATCCCGCACATCTGCAAGCATCCCGACCTCGAGGCGGTCGGCGGTTGCCGGCTCTGCTCCGTGGTGGTGGACGGGGAGGGCCAGGCCGTCCCCGCCTGCAAGACCGAGGTGCGCGAGGGCATGGTGGTCGACTCCCACGCCAAGGCGGCGGAGGACGTGCGCCGCATGGCCATGGAGCTGATCCTGGCCACGCACCCGTCCGACTGCACGGGCTGCCCCAAGTTCGGCGTGTGCGAGCTGCAGAGCATGTACCAATTCATGGGCGTGTCGCCCGCCCGCTGGCGCTGCCGCACCCGCCCCGTCCCGACGGACGACTCCAACCCGCTCATCACGCACATGTTCACGCGCTGCATCAGGTGCGGCCGCTGCGTGCGCGCCTGCCGTGAGCTGCGCGGCGTGGGCGTGCTCGACTACCAGCGCACGGAGGACGGCATCCGCATCGGCACCGACGGCAGCGTCTCGCTCGAGGAGGCCGGCTGCCGCTTCTGCGGCGCCTGCGTCGAGGTGTGCCCCACGGGCTCGATCGTGGACGTGCTCGGCCTCAACAAGCCCGAGCGCTCCCGCGAGGACAACGTGGTGCCGTGCCGCTCCGGCTGCCCCGCGCACATCGACATCCCGCGCTACCTGCGCCACGTCAAGGCGGGGGAGTGGGAGAAGGCCACGGCCGTCGTGCGCGAGCGCGTGCCGTTCCCGGAGACCCTGGGCTCCATCTGCACGCACAACTGCCAGGGCGAGTGCAAGCGCAACCACCTGCATGGCGCGCTCTCCATCTGCCGCCTCAAGCGCGCGGCCGCCGTGCGCGACACGGGCGAGTGGATGGCCCGCACGCGCCACGACGCCCCCACGGGCAAGCGCGTCGCCATCGTGGGCGCCGGTCCCGCAGGCCTCACGGCCGCGTACTATCTTGCCGAGAAGGGCCACTCCGTCACCGTGATCGAGGCGGAGGCCAAGGCCGGCGGCCAGCTGCGCTACGGCATCCCCGCCTACCGCCTGCCCGACGAGGTGCTCGACGGCGAGATCGACACGATCCTCAAGGTCACGCAGGCAGATGACCCGGACCCGCGCGTCCAAATCAAGTGCGGCGAGCGCGTGCACTCCCTGGACGAGCTGCGCGCCAACTACGATGCGGTCCTCGTGACCGTGGGCACGTTCGACGGCACCGTGCTGCCCACCCCGGGCCACGAGCTCGCGGGCGTCATCCGCAACACGGACTTCCTCAAGGCGTCCCGCAAGGGCGAACCGATGGACGTGAGCGGCCGCGTGGTCGTGCTCGGCGGCGGCAACGTCGCCTACGACTGCGCCCGCACCGCCGTGCGCCTGGGTGCAACGAGCGTGGACGTGTGCTGCCTCGAGGCCGAGGCCGTCATGACCTCCACGCCGGAGGAGCGCGAGGAGGCCGCGGAGGAGGGCGTCACGCTGCACGACGCCTACGCCTTCACGTCCATCAACGAGGACCCGGACAACCCCGGCCACGTTGGCTCCATGACCATCCACAAGATCGCGAAGTTCTACTTCGACGAGGACCACCGCCCCGTGACGGAGCTCGTGGAGGGCGGGGAACTCACCCTTCCAGCGGATCACGTGATCTTTGCCGTGGGGCAGAAGCCCGAGGACACCCGCGACATGGGCCTCGAACTCACGCACGGCCCGTACGTGGTGGCGGATTCCGACCACCGCACGAGCGTCGAGGGCGTCTTCGCGGCGGGCGACGCCGTAACCGGCACCAAGTCCGTCATCGCCGCGATCGAGGGCGGACGCGAGGCGAGCCAGGCAATCGACCGCTTCCTGGGTGGCGACGGCGACATATCTGAGGTCCTTCTCGACGAGGACCCCGTCCAGCCGCACATCGGCAGGGCCCCCGAGGGCTTCTACGATGGCCCGGTCATGCCCAAGATCGCCACCGCGAGCGAGCGCGAGGGCAACTTCGAGCCCTACGAGTGCCCGTTCACGAAGGACGAGGCAGAGCGCGAGGCCTCGCGCTGCCTGCAGTGCGACCTGAGGCTCACGCTCACCAAGCCGCTTCTTTGGAACGAGTACTAGGGGGGTTGTCATGGCACGTATCGTTAACTTCATGCCTGCCTACGCGCAGGCTCCGGCAGCGCTCACGCTGCTCAGGCGCGACGTGGACGCGGCCGTCGCCAAGGCCGCGTCCGAGGGCGCGCGCGTGGTCCTCCCGGCAGGGGAGGACGCGCTCTGCAAGGCCTTCGAGGACGCGGGCGTGACCGTCGCCCACGCGAACGCGTCGTTTGGCTACGTTTACGGCAACGACACCGCGGCGCAGCGACTGTTCTTGGGCGAGAAGCCCATACCCTCGGCCGTGACCGGCTCCTGCGAGGACGCCCTCGTGGGCGGCGAGGCCTGGCTTGCCGGCGACGGCGCACAGACCAAGCTCGTGTGGCTGAACGACGCTGCCGACCCCGTGGAGCTGCCCGCGCGCACCACTGCCGCCGAGCTTGCCAAGGCCGCTGGCGTGGAGGGTGCCAAGGCCGTCTACCTGGGCTATCCCCAGGGCGACGTGCTCCCCGCGGACGCCACGGAGGTCACGCTCGCGTGCGACGTCGTGCGCGTGCTCGGTCCTGGGGACTGCGTGGCCAAGGCCCTCGACCGCATCTGCGAGGAGTACCGCCACGAGACCTGCGGCCACTGCGTCTTTGGGCACGAGGGCTCGTTCCAGATGGCCGCCGTCATGCACGACGTGTGCCGCAAGCACGGCCAGTCGGGTGATGTGGAGCTCCTGCAGGACCTGGCCCCCGTGATGGAGGAGCAGTCGCTCTGCGAGGTGGGCCGCACCATGGCCAAAACCGTGCGCCAGGCCCTCGCGCTCTTCGGCGACGAGGTTGCCGCGCACTACACGCGCAAGACATGCCCGGCGGGCGACTGCGACGCATACAAGACGTACCACATCCTCGTGTCGCGCTGCACCGGCTGCGGAGACTGCCTCGAGGCCTGCGAGGACGGGGCCATCATGGGCAAGCCCGGCTTCGTGCACGTGGTGGACCAGCGCAAGTGCACCCAGTGTGGCCGCTGCCTCGCGGCCTGTGGGGAGGGTGCCGTTGTCATGGCGGGCAACAAGAAGCCCAAGACGCCGCCGAAGCCCATCCCGGTGCGCCGCAAGAAGTAGCGACAGAGCAACATATCACCAGCTCAAAGGGTATGAAGTGGAGAAGGACGCGCGCCCTCGGGATGCGCGTCCTTCTCAATTTGTCAGAAAATTGCCAATTGTCGCCCAATAGTTAGCCTTGGTGTACTACTATTCCACGCAGTTAGTTCCATCTAACTTCATGGAGTCTCATGCATTGGAGGAGTACATGGAGAGCGTTATGGACAACACGATTGGCTCGGGTAGGGTCGCCGCGCAGCGGGAGGTACGCTCCGGGGCACAGCTACCGCTGTCGATGGTGAACGAGGGCGAGACCGCCTGTGTCGCGCGCGTGCGCGGCAAGCAGGAGCTGAGGCAGCACCTGGCCGAGATGGGCTTTGTGCAGGGCGTAAGCGTGCAGGTGGTATCGCGCGTGAGCGGCGACGTCGTCGTCAAGGTCAAGGGTGCCACGTTCGCGCTCAACCGCGACATCGCGATGAAGATCGTCACCTGCTAGGGACTTAGGCCCACTACTTTGGTTTTGCAAGCGCCGCGTTGCGCGGCTCTTTAGGAAAGGGGAAGCATGCCAACGCTTTCGGACGTCAAGGTTGGTCAGAAGTGCGTCGTGTCCAAGCTAACCGGCGAGGGTGCCATCAAGCGCCGCATCATGGACATGGGCGTCACCAAGAACACCGAGGTCCTGGTGCACAAGGTCGCTCCGCTTGGCGACCCCATCGAGGTCACCATCCGCGGCTACGAGCTCAGCCTGCGTAAGGACGAGGCCCGTTGCGTCGAGGTGAAGGACATCGCCAAGGCGTAGCAGGCCAGGGGGACGACGTCCCTTTTTATTTGCGCGGAGAGTTACCCGATACTAACAAACCACGCTGCACCAGGCATTTTGTACACGCAGCAACATGCAAGGAAGGCTTCATGGCAGACACGTTCTACATCGCCCTTGCCGGCAACCCCAACTGCGGCAAGACGACCCTGTTCAACGAGCTCACGGGCTCGAACGGCTACGTCGGCAACTGGCCGGGCGTCACCGTCGAGAAGAAGCAGGCCGAGTGGAAGAAGGACAAGGACGTCACCCTTGTCGACCTGCCCGGCATCTACTCCCTCTCGCCGTACTCGCCCGAGGAGGTCGTCTCGCGCGACTACCTCGTGAACGACCGCCCCGACGCCGTCGTCGACTTGCTCGACGTCACCAACATCGAGCGCAACCTCTACCTCACGACGCAGGTCCTCGAGACCGGCCGCCCCGTGGCCGTCGGCCTCAACATGTGCGACCTGCTCAAGGAGCGTGGCGACGTCATCGACACCAAGCGGCTGTCCAAGATGCTGGGCGTTCCCATCGTCGAGGTCTCGGCGCTCCACAACAAGAACCTGGGCGAGCTCATGAACAAGGCAGTGGAGCTCGGCAAGAGGGGTGTCGCGGCCAAGGGCCCCAAGTGCTTCTCGCCCGAGGTCGAGGACGCGCTCCAGAAAGTCCAGAAGATCATCGCCGGCTCCGTGCCCGAGGACCTATGCCGCTGGTACGCCATCAAGGTCTTCGAGCGCGACGCCGACGCCCTCGAGTCGCTCACGCTCACCAAGGAGCAGCTCGACGCCGCCGAGGAGGTCATCTCCAAGGTCGAGAAGGACCGCGACGACGACTCCGAGTCCATCATCACGAGCGACCGCTACGACTGGATCGCCGACGTCATGGCGGCCTGCGTCAAGAAGGCCCCCAAGAAGCTCACGACCTCGCAGAAGATCGACCGCATCGTCACGAACCGCGTGCTCGGCCTGCCGATCTTCATCGCGATCATGATCCTCGTGTACTACGTCGCCATCGGCACCGTGGGCACCAACGCCACCGACTGGGTGAACGACAACCTGTTCAGCGACGGCTTCTTCGTCAACTCCGCGTCCGAGGCCCAGTACAACAAGGACCAGGCGGCCTACGACAGCCAGTACTACTCCGACAAGATCGACGGCTACATCTCCGCCGCCAAGAAGAGGGGCGTCGACACCTCCAAGGTCGAGGCGGCCGTCTCCGACGGCGACATCTCCTCCGCGGACAAGAAGCTCCTCAAGAGCTTCGAGGCAAAGGCCGAGGCCAAGGGCGTCGTCGCGACCAACGTGCCCGAGCACGACGGCGACGGCAACCTCACCTACAACGGCGGCAAGCTCGTGACCAAGCTCGACAAGGACGGCAACGCGATCCTCAAGAGCGGCCAGAGGCTCGACGTCATCAGCAAGGTCACGCTTGCGGACTTCAAGAAGGCCGTGAGCACCCCGGCCCCCGACCAGCATGACTACAGCGGCTTCGTGGACTCCATCCCCAACGCCGTGACCGGCTGGCTCACCAACGCCGGCGCGAGCGACGTCGTGATCTCCCTCGTGGTCGATGGCGTCATCGGTGGCGTGGGCTCCGTCCTCGGCTTCATCCCGCAGATCTTCGTCCTGTTCGTCCTGCTCTGCTTCCTCGAGGACTGCGGCTACATGAGCCGCGTCGCCTTCGTCATGGACCGCGTGTTCCGTCGCTTCGGCCTCTCGGGCAAGTCCTTCATCCCCATGATCGTCTCCTCCGGCTGCGGCGTCCCCGGCGTCCTCTCCACCAAGACGATCGAGAACGAGCGCGACCGCCGCATGACCGCCATGCTCACGACCATGATCCCCTGCTCCGCAAAGCTCCCGATCATCGCGCTCGTCATGGGCGTGCTCGTCGGCGCGGACAACGGCGCCTGGTGGGTCGCCCCGATGTTCTACTTCCTCGGCATCGTCGCCATCATCGTCTCGGCCGTCATGCTCAAGAAGACCAAGCCCTTCCAGGGCGAGCCCGTCCCCTTCGTCATGGAGCTTCCCGACTACCACTTCCCCAGCATCCGCTCCTGGGCGCTGCACATCTGGGAGCGCGTGAGCGCCTACGTCAAGAAGGCCGGCACGATCATCTTCGCGGCCGCCATCGGCATCTGGTTCCTCTCCAACTTCGGCATCGCCGGCTGGAGAGGCGGCAGCGGCTCCTTCGGCTACCTGCAGGGCATGGCCGGTGCGCCTGACACCTACATGGACTACTCCATCCTCGCCGGCATCGGCGGAGCGCTGAGCTTCATCTTCATGCCGCTCGGCTTCGGCAACTGGCAGGCAACCGCCTCCACCATCTCCGCCCTCATCGCCAAGGAGAACCTCGTCTCCACGTTCGGCGTCCTCTACGGCCTCGGCGACGCGACCGAGAACTCCGTCACCATGTGGCAGGGCTTCGCCAACATGTTCACGATCGCCGGTACGCTCCACGTCGGCGCGATGTGCGCGTTCGTCGCGTTCAACATGCTCTGCGCCCCCTGCTTCGCCGCAATGGGCACCATCCGCAGGCAGATGGACGACCCCAAGTGGTTCTGGTTCGCCATCGGCTACGAGTGCGGTTTCGGCTGGGTTGTCGGCCTCCTCATCAACCAGTTCTACGAGCTCATCGCCTTCGGCAACTTCGGGTTCTGGACTGTGGTGGCCTTCGCGGTCCTCGCCGGCCTCCTGTTCCAGCTCTTCCGCCCCATGCCCAAGTGGGACGAGAAGGACGAGCACATCCTCGGCAGCCTCGCGGAGGAGCCCGTCGCCTAGGCTCGCTCGATTGCTTCACCAGGGCGGCCCCTTCCCTGTCGCAACACGGGGGAGGGGCCGTCACTCTCATCTGGGCTTTACCCCTGCTGAACTAGGGCCGGACGGGGCCAGAACCCAACGACCCATTCGCAAACGACCCATTCGCACGATAAGGTGGTGCATACGATGGACGTCGACATGCTTGCCGCCGCGCGCGCTGCCCAGTCGGTACTCTAGCCGGCGGCGACCCTGGGGGAGAAGAGTTGGCGCACCGCGCCGTTAGTCGGCGCGGGAGTCCTTCTCGCCCTGTGCCGCGGCGGCACGGTCCGCCTTGGCCTGGCAGTCCGGGCAGAGGCCCGTCAGGAGCGTCGTCGCTTTGACGTTGGCGTAGCCCGTCTGGCGCGCGACGCGCTCGCGGTAGTCGCCATAGTCGGGCGCCGGCACGTCCACCACGCTTCCGCACTCGGTGCAGACGAGGTGGGCGTGCCTGTCCGTACGCAGGTCAAAGCGCTCGCCGCCGGGCATCTTGACGGAGAGGATGTCGCCCTCCTCCGCAAGGACGTGCAGGTTGCGATAGACCGTGCCGCGGCTCACATGCGCGTCGCGCTCGCGCACCTTGAGGTAAACCTCGTCCGCCGTGGGGTGGTCGCGCAGCTCCCTCACCACGTCGAGCACCAGCTGGCGCTGGCGCGTGTTCCTTCTTTCCATGTCCGGCCTCCTGACTTTGGCGGGCGTGGACTCGCACCGCGCGTGCTGGCCCCGTCGGGCTCGTGCAGAGTGGTTTGGTGGATTGGAAGATGTTAGGACCACATATCGATAGCGTCAACGCAGGCGACGGCGAATGCTCAGTTCGCACACGTTGCGCACAAAGGTGACACACTCTACAAAGGGAGCGTGTTCTTCTCGTCCGCGCGATGTGACCGGGGACGGACTGCGCCTCAGAGCTTCGTCACGCCGATGGCGATGCCGCCGGCGGCGACAAGCGCCATGCCCGCGATGACGAAGCGCAGCTCCCGGGGCGTCTTACGCTCGTGCAGGATGAACAGGCCGCCCAACGTGGAGACGATGATGTTCATGCTCGCGAGGGTGGCGGCAACCGTGACGCCGTTCAGCTGGTTTGAGAACAGGAGCGTGATGTTGGACACGGACCAAACCAACCCCGTGAGCATGTTCTGCCATGACTTCTTGCCAAAGGCGCTGCTGATGCTGCCGGTCGCTCCGCCAGCCGACTTTCCGCCCGCGAGCAGCGAGATCGCGAGGGTGGCCGCGAACATGAACAGCGCCTGCGGCAGGATGATCTGGAAGCTGTCGACGCTGAAGAGGCGGGCTGCCGTGCCGTAGGCCACGTAGAGCGCCGCGGAGAGCGCGGTGATGGCGACGCCCCTGCGGAAGGCAGCTCCCGTGGCGCGTCCCGCGTCCGGAGCATCCTCCCGGTAGGCGACGAGGACGGTCCCGGCGACGAGGACGGCTATTCCCACGGAGCCCAGCACCACCTGCCAGGCGTGCGGCCACTCGCCAAAGCAGAGCGCGCCGATGATGGACGTCATGATCAGCTGCATCCCGGTGGTGAGGGGCATGGTGCGGGCGACGCCCAGGCAGTCGAAGCTCTTGATCTGCAGGACCTGCGCCAGGGACCAGGGGATGCCGTTGACGGCCGCCGCTGCCACGAGCGTCGGCGTCCAGCGTATGGGGACGAGAAGCGCGACCACGACGCCCGAGACCAGAGCGGCGAGCACGATTCCCATCTGCCGGTTGGCGGCGGTGCCACCGACCTTCTGCATGACGATGCCCTGAAGGCCCCAGCCGAGGGCCGGTACGAGTCCGATGAGAACAGAGCCCATGCTGCCTCCCCCTGACGCTCGCCATACACGACATGCGATTGTAGTGCCGTGCCGGTGACTTTGGCCATGGGCGGCGGATGCGTTGCCGTCATGTAACCGTGCCTCGATTGGGATCAGACGTCGGCGCGAGGGGGCCGTTCTTCTCGCCCGCCGCCGAATCCCGAAAAAGTTGGGTTTGGGGCTTGCGCTGTCGCAAATTATAATGATAATAAGACTCAATACCAATAATGGTAGAGACGCAACGGCACACGAAAGAAGGGAAGCGAACCATGTCACTCATCAACAAGGAAATCGGCGACTTCAGCGTCCAGGCCTACCAGAACGGCGAGTTCAGGACCGTCACCAAGGCTGACGTTCTGGGCAAGTGGGCGCTGTTCTTCTTCTATCCCGCGGACTTCACGTTTGTCTGCCCCACGGAGCTCGAGGAGCTTGCGGAGAACTACGACGCCTTCAAGGCAGAGGGCTGCGAGGTCTACTCCGTGTCGTGCGACACGCACTTTGTCCACAAGGCCTGGCACGACGAGTCCGAGCGCATCTCCAAGGTGACCTACCCGATGCTGGCCGACCCCGCGCACGTCCTCGCGCGCGACTTCGAGGTGCTGATCGAGGGCGACGGCCTGGCCGAGCGCGGCGCCTTCATCGTGGATCCGGACGGGCGCATCCAGGTGTACGAGGTCACGGCAGGCGGCATCGGCCGCAACGCCAGGGAGCTCCTGCGCCTGGTGCAGGCCGCCAAGTTCGTGCGCGAGCACGGCGACCAGGTGTGCCCAGCCAAGTGGAAGCCGGGCGCGGAGACGCTCAAGCCCTCGCTCGACCTGGTCGGACAGCTCTAATCGATAGCGAGCGGAATTTTTGGGATGGCTGAGCGGGCCCGTCGGCTGCGTCGGCGGGCCCGCCCTTACGCCGGGACCGCGGGGGAGGCAAGAACATGGACGAGAAGAACGTGGACAACGTGTACGACGCGGTGATCATAGGCGGTGGCCCGGCGGGGCTGACGGCGGCGCTGTACCTGGCGCGGGCGCGCTACCGCGTGCTCGTGGTCGAGCGCGAGCACTTTGGCGGGCAGATCACCATCACGTCTGAGGTTGTCAACTATCCGGGCGTGCTCAGCGCGAGCGGATCGGAGCTCACGGACACGATGCGCCGCCAGGCCGAGGCCTTTGGCGCGGAGATGCTGCTCGCGGACGTGGAGTCGCTCGACCTCACGGGCGACGTCAAGCTGGTGCGCACCTCGCGCGGCGACGTGCGCTGCCTGGCAGCGCTGCTCGCGACGGGCGCCTCGCCCAGGTCCGCGGGCTTCGCGGGCGAGGACGCGTTCCGCGGTCACGGTGTGGCGTACTGCGCCACCTGCGACGGCGAGTTCTTCACGGGCCGACCGGTCTTTGTGGTTGGTGGCGGCTTTGCCGCCGCCGAGGAGGCCGTGTTCCTGACCAAGTACGCCTCGCACGTGACGGTGCTGGTCCGCGGGGAGGACTTCACCTGCGCGGCCGCCACGGCGGAGGCGACGCGCGCGAACCCCAAGGTCACCGTGCACACCAACGCCGAGCTCACGGCTGTGGAGGGCGACTCCGCGGTGCGCGACGTCCGCTGGCGAGACCGCGTGACGGGGGAGGAGCGCGACTTTGCGCCGGAGGACGGCGGTCCCGTGGGCGTCTTCGTCTTTGTGGGATATGCGCCCGCGCCTTCGCTCGTGGCGGGCGTGGCAAGGCTGGACGACCATGGCTACGTGATCGTGGACGACCACCAGATGACGAGCGCGGACGGGCTCTTCGCCGCGGGCGACGTGTGCCAGAAGCGCCTGCGCCAGGTGGCGACCGCGGTGGGCGAGGGCGCTGCCACGGCGACCGAGATGGAGCGCTACCTCAAGCGCGCCCAGGAGCGCACGGGCATCGTCCCCCGGCAGCCCGCGAGTCGCACGCGCGATGTCGTGACGGGCGAGAAGGACGCGGCGCCCGCTGCTGCGGCCGGGACCTCGGCTCCGGCCTCGGGTGCAACGGGCGGCGACTCGCCCATTGACGAGGCGATGGCAGCCCAGCTCGACGCGGTCTTCTCGCGCATGGAAAGCGACGTGACGCTGAGGGTGCACCTCGATGGGTCGGACGCCTCCGCGGAGCTGCGAGCGTACATGGACGCGCTCGCGGGGCTGAGCGACCGGCTCTCCGTGGAGGTGGCGGACGCCGCCGCCGACGACCCGGCGGAGCTTCCCTTTGTGGAGCTGGTGCGTGCGGACGAAACGGCGTGTGGCATGGCGTTCCACGGCGTGCCGGGCGGGCACGAGTTCACCTCGTTCGTGCTGGGCATCTACAACGCCGCGGGTCCGGGTCAACCCATCGCCGCAAGCGACCGTGAGGCCATCGCGCGGATTTCGCGGCCGGTGGGGCTCAAGGTGCTCGTGGGGCTCTCGTGCACCATGTGCCCGGACGTGGTGGTGGCCTGCCAGCGCATGGCCGCGGACAACCCGCAGGTCACGGCCGACGTGTACGACGTCAACCGCTTCCCGACGCTGCGCGAGCGCTACGACGTGATGAGCGTGCCGTGCCTTGTGGTGGAAGACGGCTCGGGCGAGCGCGTCACGTTTGGGAAGAAGGGGCTGTCGCAAATCCTGGACCTGGTGGGGTAGGGTTTCGCAACGCAAATGCAAATAGTCACACTCCGTCGTACGGGTCATGCCAACGGTGGAGTGTGATTCTCTCACGGCTTGGACTATTGAGGACCGCTCATGCAGCTATGCCACTTGGCTACGGACCCATCTCGTAAACTCGTCTAGGGATACCTTGCTGGCGGCAATGCCGAGCATCACCTCGCAGAACTCTGTGTGACGTGAGCCATGGCACATGTGCGCGAAATGTCATCTGGGAATGCGCTCACTTGGCAAGCTCCTCGAAGACGTCGGCGTACTCGTCCATGAAGTCCACAGCGACGTCCACCATGTCCGGGTTGGCAACGCCAGCTGCCGGAGAGATGGTCACCCAGGGCTTATTGTTCTTGAGCACGGTGACAGGCCTCCCGGAGCGGTTCACCTCCGCCGTCACGCGAGAGAAATTGTTCTTTGCCTCGGCGAGGCCAATCGTCGTTGCATGCATGTCTATCTCCTTCCCAATTGGCAATAATTATAGCCAAATATTTGACCAATATACTGGTGTGAGAGAGAAGGAGAGGGCCTGAGATTGTGCGGTGAACCAGGGTTTGCGAATTCGAGACCTCGTCCAAACCGCCAGCTGTTTGCGCGGACGCCCTTGAAGGAGGCCCTATCCCACGAGGCCGACCACGTCGATCGCGGTGACCAGCACGCCGATCATTACGAGTGCGACCTTGGTGGTCGTGGTGTTCTTCCACTTGCCCATGACCCGCTCGGACGAGGTGAGGTACACCTGCAGGAACACGGTGATGGGCAGCTGGAGCGAAAGCAGCGCCTGGCTGAGCACGAGCCCCTGGAAGGAGTCGCGCACAAGCAGGCACACGAGCGCCGCCGCGACCATGCAAAGCAGCACGCCCAGGGAGGAATGCCGGTCGTGGATGTCGTACTCCTCGCCAAACATGCCGGCGCTGATGGTGCCTGCCGCCATGGCCGCCGTGATGGAGGACGAGAGCCCCGCCAGCAGCAGCGCCAGCGCAAAGACCACCGTGGACGCCTGGCCCAGAATGGGCGAGAGCGTGTCCGCCGCCGCGGCGAGGTCCGTCACGACCATGCCGTGCGTGAAGAACGTCGTGGCAGCCAGTATCACCATGGCCGAGTTTATGGCCCAGCCAACGCCCATGGAGAAGAGCGTGTCCACAAACTCGTGACTCAGCCGATCGCGCACCACGTCGTCACCGCGCGCCTCGAAGTGCTGGCTCTGGATGACCTCGGAGTGCAGGAAGAGGTTGTGCGGCATCACCACGGCGCCCAGCACGCTCATCACGATGGAGAGCGACCCCTTGGGGAGGCTCGGCGTGACCCAGCCGGCGCCCGCCTGCGCCCAGTCCACGTGCACGAGGGCGAGCTCGAACAGAAACGACAGCCCGATGAGCGAGACGAATGCGATGATCCATCGCTCCACGCGCTTGTACGAGCTGCTCATCAGCAGCGCCGTGGAGGCCGCGGCCACGAGCAGGCTCCCTATGGGAAGAGGCAGGCCAAACAGCATCTGCAGCGCGACGGCACCGCCCAGGACCTCGGCCAGCGCCGTCGCGACGGTGGCGAGGTAGGCACTCGCCAGGATGAGGCGCGCAACCCAGCGCGGCAGGTGCGCCGTGGTCGCCTCGGCCAGGCACTCGCCCGTGGCGATGCCCAGGTGGGCGGCGTTGTGCTGCAGGATGACGAGCATGATGGTGGAGAGCGTGACCACCCACAGCAGCCCGTAGCCAAACTGCGAGCCCGCGGCCATGTTGGACGCCCAGTTGCCGGGGTCGATAAAGCCCACGGTCACGAGCAGGCCCGGCCCGATGCTCCTCAGGATCTCGAGGCCGCCGTGGCCGCCCGTCCTCTTTCCTCCAAAGCGCTCCCGCGCCCGTTGCGTGATTCCACTCATGTATGGCTCCTAATACTGTTGTAAAAAGTAAGCATTGGTAAACAATATTTGTCTACCCACAAATGGGACGGTCACGCACGGCAGACCGGGATTCTTGCGCTTCCTGAACTCCATACCGCCACTGGGCGGGCGTCAGTCCCTCTCGCCATGATACCCGAGGCAGCCCAATCGGACGGCGACGGTGGGTTGCGGGCGAGGATGACGCGGGCGAGAAGAACGCGGCGCCGCGGCTTGCGCCGGCACACAAAAGAGGCCCCGCGCCGGCTTGTGACGCGGGGCCTGCCAGAATCCCTGCGGGGGAAAGGCTACTTCTTGGCCTTGCCCTGGTTGGCGACGGCGTTGATCTTCTTCTCGATCGTCTCGGGGTCGCCGATGTAGTGCTTGTCGAGGATGTTCCAGTCCTTGTCAAAGGTATAGGAGCAGGGGACGCCGGTCGGGATGTTGACCTTCAGGATCTCCTCCGGGGTGAGGTGCTCGAGCTGCATCACGAGGGCGCGCAGGCTGTTGCCGTGGGCCGCGATGAGCACGCGCTTGCCGGCTTCCATCTGGGGCTTGATCTCCTGCTCAAAGTACGGCCACGCGCGGGCGATGGTGTCCTTCAGGCACTCGGTGTAGGGGAGGTCCTCCTGCGGCACGTCGCGGAACTGGTCCTGGATGTGCGGGTCGCGGGGATCGCCGGGCTTGAGCGCGGGCGGCTGGACGTCGAAGGAGCGACGCCAGATGAGGACCTGCTCCTCGCCGTGCTCCTCGGCGGCCTTGGCCTTGTTCAGGCCCTGCAGCGCGCCGTAGTGACGCTCGTTGAGGCGCCAGGTCTTGTGGACGGGCAGCCATGCGCGGTCCATCTCGTCCAGGACGATGTTGAGGGTGTGGATGGCGCGCTTGAGCAGCGACGTGTAGCAGACGTCAAAGTCGTAGCCCTGCTCCTTGAGGGCCTTGCCGCCAGCTGCGGCCTCTGCGCGGCCGGTGTCCGTCAGATCGACGTCGGTCCAGCCGGTGAAGAGGTTCTTGAGGTTCCACTCCGACTCACCGTGACGGATGATGACGAGCTTCATAGTGTCTTCTGCCATGCCTGTTCCTTTCTGTAGAAACGCTTGCGCCAAACACTTGACTCCCTACATTCTAAGGCACGCGCACGCGCGCTTGCGCATCAAGTTTGCGGCGTCCGCGCGCGTCCCAAATGGACGGCAATCCGTGGGCAACCGCGCCGCAGGGCAGGCTCGAAGCCGGCGGAGGCGCCGCTAGTCGGCCACGTCCGCGTCGAGCGTGACGCTCACCGTGAGCTCGGGGTGCGCCGCGCGGACCTCGTCCACGATCTGGTGGTACAGCGCCTCGCGGTCGGGCAGGGCAAAGTCCAGCACCACGTCAAAGTGGAGGGAGTGGTTCTTCTCGTCCAGATAGAAGCCGTGCATCTGGAGCACGCCGTTGTGCGACATGACCATGCGCGTGACGTCGCTGCGCAGCGCGGCCGCCGCGTCGTCCGCGGTGTTGCGCGAGTAGATTCCCACGGCCGCCATGAGCACGCGGCCGTTGGTGGCGTGGTACACGCTGTGCTGGATGCGGCGGGTCATCTGGTCGATCTGGGCCGCGGTCATGGTGTCGGGCACCTCCGTGTGGACGGAGCCCACCAGGTGCTCCGGCCCGTAGGAGTGGAGGAGAAGGTCGTAGGCGCCGTGGGCGTCGGGGTCTGCCTCGACGATGTCCTTGACCTTGGCCGTGATGTCCTCGTCCGGGCGCTCGCCCAGGATCTGGCTGAGGGTCGAGCCCAGCATCTCGAGGCCGGACTTGACGATCACGACGGAGATCGCGGCGCCCACCCAGGCCTCGATCGCGACGCCCGTGCCGATGAAGACCAGCGCCGCGGCGAGCGTGGAGAGCGACAGCACCGCGTCGAACAGCGCGTCCGCGCCGGACGCCACCAGGGAATCGGAGTCGACGCGCTCGCCCGTCGCCTTGACGTGGCGGCCCAGCAGGAGCTTGACCACGACGGCCGCCGCGATGATGACGAGCGAGACGGGGGTGTAGTCTGGCGTCTGCGGCGACACGATGCCCTTGACGGACTCCACGAGCGACGTGACGCCGGCGTACAGCACGATGACCGAGATGACGGCGGAGGACAGGTACTCCACGCGCCCGTAGCCCAGGGGGTGGCGCTTGTCGGGCCGCTTGGTCGCGAGCTTGGTGCCCACGATGGTGATGACGGAGCTCATGGCGTCGGACAGGTTGTTGACCGCGTCCATCGTCACGGCGACGGAGCGCGTCGCGATGCCGACGGCCGCCTTGAATGCGGCGAGAAGGACGTTCGCCGCGATTCCGAGCACGCTCGTGCGCACGATGGTCGCCTCGCGCTGCGGCGTCGCGTCGCCGCCCGGCGTCATGTTCTTCTCCTCTTGCTGTGCTGCCATGTGAATGCACGTCTTTTCTCATGAGGGGAGGCGGCCGCCATGGTGTGCGACCGCCTCCCGGTGTGTGTGACTCGAGCCCAGTCTAGCGCGCGGCGTGGGGGATTGCCGCGCCTTCGCAAAGGCTACAGCTGGGCTGCGATGGCCTTCTCGACCTCTGCCATGTCGACCGTGGGCTCGAAGCGGGCCCGGAGGTTGCCGTCGCGGTCCACGAGGAACTTGGTGAAGTTCCACATGATGTAGGCCTTGTCGCCAAACTTCTTGTTGTTTGCGTCCGCGAACTTCTTGAGGGCGAGCGCCTTGACGCCCTTGCCAAAGCCCTGGAACGGCCTTTCGGTCGCGAGGTCCCTGAACAGGGGGTCGGCGCCGTCGCCGTTGACCTCGATCTTCTTGAACTGGGGGAATTCCGTGCCGAACTTCATGGTGCAGAACTGGTGGATCTCGTCGTCGGACTCGGGCGCCTGGCCGGCAAACTGGTTGCAGGGGAAGTCCAGGATCTCGAAGCCGCGGTCGCGGTACTTTGCGTAGATGCGCTCGAGGTCGTCGTACTGGGGGGTGAAGCCGCAGCCGGTGGCGGTGTTTACGATGAGAAGGACCTTGCCCCTGTAGGCGTCGAGGCTCGTGGTGGTGCCGTCCTGCTTGGTCACGGTGTAGTCGAAGTAGCTCATGTGCGGTCTCCTTACATATATGTGAGTGCACGTCGCGTGCGGGCTGGGGTCGGGACCCCTCCCCGCTGTCCATAACTATAGCATGCAATACAATAGTGCGCGATGTAAATGTGGATTGTGACGAACGTGTGATGACGGAAGTAGAGTTAACCGCGCTTTACTTTTGACGCTCCGTCGGATACCATGTACTCGTCAAGCGGGAACCCCCGCTAACACATCGCTTACCTCTACCCGGGATGCGGATCCTCTCCCCGCAAGACTGGGTCCCAGCCCCGCCGACGACCCCCTTCCTTCGTCGGCGGGGCATCTTTGTGCGGCGGTCGAGGCGTGAGGGGGGGGGAGTAGAGGCCGCCCCGCACCGGATTCCACGTGGGATGCGGCGCGGATGTGGGTATAGTTATACCAGGCTAACAAATACTTCGTCCGAGCGGCTCGACCGCACGGGCGTGAAGGAGGTACAAATGCTGCTGGACCTCGTCATCGTCGCCGCGATCGCCGTGGCGTTCGTGCTGTGCGTGAGGAGCCTGGCCAAGGGCGGCGGCAGCTGCTCGAGCTGCGCGCAGGAGGCAACCTGCCCCGCGCATGCAGGTGGCGCCAAGACGTGCCCCGTCGCGAAGGACATGGTCGCCAAGGCGGATGCCGCGCTCTCGTCTGCAGGGAAGCGCAAGTAGGGGGAGCCGTCCTTCTCGCCCGCGGTCCATTTGTATTAAGATTTGAACGTTTGCGCGACGGGGCTCCGGAGGCGACCGCTTGCCTTGTGGAGGCCGCGTCTCGCAGACCCAATGCCCCTTGGTAACAGACGCGTAATCTGCATGTGCCAAGGTGCAACTGGTATGACTGACTGCTCGGCGTGTGCCCGTACGCACTACGGAAGGATCTGGCATGAGTGATAGGAATGTCGACTTTGTGCTCAGGACGGTGGAGAAGCGCGACATTCGCTTTGTCCGCCTCTGGTTTACCGACGTCCTTGGCAGGCTGAAGTCCTTTGCGATCTCGTCCGAGGACCTGGAGGAGGCCTTCGAGGAGGGCATCGGCTTCGACGGCTCGTCCGTGGAGGGCTTCGTCTCGTCCGAGGAGTCGGACATGCTGGCGTTCCCCGACCCGACGACCTTCCAGATCCTGCCCTGGAGGCCGGAGCAGCACGGCGTCGCGCGCGTGTTCTGCGACATCAAGACGCCGTCGCGCGAGCCGTTCGAGGGCGACTCCCGCTCCTGCCTGGAGCGCGTGTTCCGCATGGCGGACGCGAAGGGCTACGTGCTCAACGTGGGGCCTCGCATCGAGTACTTCTACTTTGGCAACGACCAGGACCCCATCCCGCAGGACAACGGCGGCTACTTCGAGCTCACGACGTCCGACGTGGCGACTGACCTCCGTCGCTCGACCACGCTCATGCTCGAGCGCATGTCCATCCCCGTGGCGTACTCGTTCCACGCCACGGCGCCGTCGCAGAACACGGTGGAGCTGCGCTACACCGAGGCCAGGAGCTGCGCTGACAACATCATGACCGCACGCGTGGTCATCAGGCAGGAGGCCCACCAGAACGGGCTCTTTGCCTCGTTCATGCCCAAGCCGCTCAACGGCTACCTGGGCTCCGGCATGTTCCTGTACGAGTCGCTCTTCGATCACGAGGGCAACAACCTGTTCTGGGCGCCCAAGACCCAGAACGACGCCCACCTGAGCGAGCTGGCGCAGCACTACGTGGCGGGTCTCCTGAAGTACGCACCCGAGAGCCTGCTCGTCTCCAACCCCACCGTCAACTCGTACAAGCGCCTCGTGCCCAACGGCGAGGTCCCCATCTACACCACCTGGGGCCGCAAGAACCGCACCGCGCTCGTGCGCATCCCGACGCACAAGCCGGGCAAGCACCAGTCCACGCGCGTCGAGCTCAGGAACCCGGACCCCACGGCGAACCCGTACCTCACCATCGCGCTGACGCTCGCCGCCGGCGTCCGCGGCATCGAGGAGGGGCTCGAGCTTCCGCCCGAGGCGATAACGGACCCCGCCGCGATGAGCGAGTCCGAGCGCCAGGCGGCCGGCATCGAGCGCCTGCCGCGCGACCTTGGCGAGGCCATCGAGCGCTTTGAGGGGAGCAGCTTCGTGCGCGAGGTGCTGGGCGACCACATCACGGACTTCTATGCGGAGGAGAAGAGAAAAGAGTGGGACGAGTACTGCTCCACCGTCACGGAGTGGGAGCGCAGGAAGTACTACGCCGGCGTGTAGGCGTCCGCCGAGGCGCCGCGTCCTTCTCGCCCGCGAGGGGACGCTGAGTGGCGTGCGGCGGAAAGTATAAAAGGTGGGTTACTGAAACAAGGCAATCTTACGGAGCGAGGGCGACCGTCCACATAATAGGACGGTCGCCCTCCTATTTGATGGTGTACGGTTTCGAACACTAACCAACTATTTGACCATTCTATTTCAACATCCGAAAAACTGATATATAGGGGGGAACAATAATCACGCTTCAAGTACTATTGGGACAAGCGCACGACATAACGTCGCGTCCGCGGTCGAGCCGGCCAGAGTCCCTGGCCGTCCGCCGTATTGCACGTTTCTGCAAGTAGGGGACTTCAGCGCAAGTTGAAGGGGAGACTGGAATGAAGAGTAGAAGCTGCGTCCGATTGCGTGCACTGCCGCTGGTGATGGCGATGTCACTGGCCATGGTGCTGACCGTGTTCGTCACGGGCTGCTCGTCCTCGAGCTCGTCGAGCAAGAGCACGAGCAAGAAGGCATCCGAGAAGATCGAGCTGGTCCACAAGGGCAAGCTCACGGTGGCGTCAGACCTGGCGAACCCGCCGTTCGACTACATGGAGGGCACCACCAAGAAGGGCTTCGAGGTCGAGCTGATGGACGCGCTCGCCAAGAAGCTCGGGCTCACGGTCAACTACCTGAACCCGATGAAGTTCGACTCCATCATCCCCACCGTCAAGCAGGGCGGCAAGGCGGACGTCGGCGCCTCCAACTTCACGATCACTGCCGACCGCAAGAAGGAGATCGACTTCACGGACGCCTACATCGACTCCAACCAGGGCATCGTGACCAGCAAGGCCACGGCATCCTCGGTCGGGTCCGACGTGAACGTCCTCAACAAGTCGGGCGTGACGGTTGCCGTGCAGTCCGGCACCACGGGCGAGTCCTGGGTGGAGGAGAACCTGCCCAATGCCAAGGTCGTGGCGCTTGACGACCCGATCTCGGCCCTGTCCGGCGTCTCGACCGGCCTGTACAACGCGGCCGTCGCGGACCTGCCCGTCATGCAGTACGAGGTGAAGAACTCCTACACGAGCCTCTCCGTCGCGAAGGAAATCGCGACCGGCGAGCAGTACGGCATCGTCGTCAGCAAGGACAACCCCGCGCTCACGAAGGCCCTCAACAAGGCACTCAAGCAGCTGCGCAAGGATGGCACCCTGTCCACGCTCGAGAAGAAGTGGTTCGGCGTCGACTACGAGGCGCAGTCCGCGAGCGCCGCGGCCACCTCGACCACGACGAACGGCGACGCCGGCTCCGTGGTCGTGAGCAAGGCGACCGCACGTCCCAACGAGGACGGCGGCGACCGCGTCATCGGCGGCATCAACACGCGCCTGACGTGGGAGGCCACCACCAAGGTCGAGGACGGCGTCTCGTCCGTCACCCTGAAGCTCCCGAGCGACGCCTCGTTCGAGGGGTCCACCACCAAGGTCACCGTGCTCAAGGGCCTCACGCGCGTCAACATCGACGGCAAGGCCACGGCCAAGGGCAACACGGTAACGATCAAGTTCGCGAGCCCAATTCCCAACGGGTCGCTCCTCAGGCTCGAGATCACGGACATGAAGTTCCCTAACCAGGGCGGCAAGTACCAGGTCACGGGCAGCTACACGACCGCTGCTGGCGTCAAGGGCACGCTTCCCGCGTCCGCGAAGATCAAGACCATCTCCAACACCCCGGTGCAGCAGATCGTCATGTGGCTTGACGGCCAGCCCTGGGTCACCGCCTGGAACTCCGTGCCCTTCCTCAACATGTTCTTCAAGCCGCAGCTCCTCGTGACCTCTTTCGTCTCGCTCTTCGGCGGCTGGGTGCTCTGCCTGCTCATCGTGGTCATCTCGTACCCGTTCGCCATCGCGCTCGGCCTGCTGTTCGCCATGATGAAGATCTCGCGCTTCAAGGTCCTGCGCGGCCTGGCGTCCATCTACATCAACCTCCTGCGCGGCACGCCGCTCTTCCTGCAGATCTACATCATGTTCTTCGGCCTGCCGATGATTGGCATCAACATCGACAACAACGTCCTGGGCGTCATTGTGATGGCCATCAACTCCTCCGCCTACCAGGCAGAGATCTACCGCGCGGGCATCCTCTCGATCCCCAATGGCCAGTACGAGGCCGCGGCGTCCCTCGGCATGAACAGGGCACAGACCATGTTCACCGTCATCCTGCCGCAGATGGTCCGTCGCGTCATCCCCACCGTCACGAGCGACTTCATCACGTCCTACAAGGACACCTCGCTCCTCTCCTCCGTCGGCGTCATGGAGCTCATGATGTTCTCGAAGAACCTCACCACCACCACCGGCAACATTACGCCGTACATGGCCGCCGCCATCTACTATCTGATCGTCACCCTGCCGCTCATCAAGGTCGTCAGCATCGTCGAGAAGCACCTCGCGGACGCCGAGAACGGCGTTGGCCCCAGGCCGCGCGGCCGTGCCGCCAAGCGCGTCGAGGCAGCCGAGGGTGAGAAGGGCGAGTCCGCCGAGCAGGACGCCGAGCCCAAGGACACCAGCGCGTTCGAGGCGCTCGCCGCACCGTTCCGCTCCCACGCAAGTCAGGAGGCCTAGCAGATGAAGTCATTCATGAAGTCTGGAGCCAAGGAGCTCGAGGTACCTCCCGCGATGGACGCGGAGGAGGCCGCGCGCAAGGCCTACGAGCACGACCAGGGCCTCACGAAGCACGCCTTCAAGCCGGGCGAGCACCCCATCGTCCGCATCGAGCACCTCAACAAGACGTTCACGGACACGCCCGTCCTGCGTGACGTCAACCTCGACGTCTGGAACGGCGAGATCGTCGTCGTGCTGGGCCCGTCCGGATCCGGCAAGTCCACGATGCTTCGCTGCATCAACATGCTCGAGACGCCCACCGCGGGCCACATCCTGATCGAGGACCAGGAGATTACCGGTAGCAAGAAGACCGACGTCAACAAGCTCCGCCGCGACCTGGGCATGGTGTTCCAGGGGTTCAACCTCTTCCCGCACATGACCGCGCTCGAGAACGTCATGGTGGGCCAGGTCAAGGTCCTCAAGAAGCCCAAGGAGGAGGCGCGCGCCGAGGCGCTCAAGCAGCTCAAGGCCGTCGGCCTGGCCGACCGCGCGGACTACAAGCCGCCCCAGCTCTCCGGCGGCCAGCAGCAGCGCGTCGCCATCGCCCGTGCGGTGGCCATGCACCCCAAGGTCATCCTGTTCGACGAGCCAACGTCCGCCCTCGACCCCGAGCTCGTGCGCGACGTCCTCAACGTCATGCGCGACCTGGCGCTGCACAGCGGCATGACCATGATCGTCGTCACGCACGAGATGGACTTCGCCCGCGACGTCGCGGACAGGGTCGTCTTCATGGAGGGCGGCGTCGTGGTGGAGCAGGGCCTGCCCAGCGAGGTGTTCGACCACCCCAAGGCGCAGCGCACCAAGGAGTTCCTGGGCCACATTCGCTAGTGGCGATAACCCGTTATGCTTTGTCCAAAAGCCTGTTTTCTGCTTTGACATTGCATGCGGTTGCAAACGTGCCAAAGATTTATGCTAACCTTACCGGGGATGCCCTTGGGCATCCCCGGTTTTTGCAGGAGCGTACCAAGGTTGGAGGTCATGGATGCACCACAAGAACATCCTGCTGGTCGCAAAGACCTCACGTTACATCGACCGCATGCGCGAACTCAAGCATGCCCTCGACGTTTCCATTCTGCCCACGACGCCCGAGACCTTCTCCCAGGCGATTTCGTCCGGCCACGAGTTTGACCTCGTAGTACTGGACTCCAACGGGCTGGAGCAGGATACGCTCAACGCGGTGGACTCCTACGTCTCCGACAACGGCTTCATTCCCACGCTGATCATCCAGGACGAGAGCAAGCTCAGCTCGCTGCACATGCCCGCGCAGGGCCGCAACGACTTCATCCTCTCCTCCGCGGGCGAGGCGGAATTCGAGGTGCGCTGCGCCCTGCTGCTCTGGCCGGGCGAGGAGAGCGCCCCCGCGGACATCGTGACCGTGGACAACATGACCATCAACCTGGCGACCTACCAGGTCTACATCGATGACGAGCCCGTTGACCTCACGCTCATGGAGTACTCGCTCCTCTCGTTCCTGGCGACGCACCCCTCCCGTGCCTACTCGCGCGAGACGCTGCTGCACCGCGTCTGGGGTTTCGAGTACTGCGGCGGCACGCGCACGGTCGACGTCCACATCAGGCGCGTGCGCTCCAAGGTGGGCCCGCAGGTGGCCTCGCACATCGTCACGGTGCGCGGCGTCGGCTACCTCTTCAAGCTCTAGCGCTCGCGTTTCTCCCCAAGGCGTCCCCGGGGGAGAAGAACGATGGGCTCTGCTGGCGTCCCGGTCGTGCCGGGGCGCCTTTTTTGTGCAGAAACGCACGGATGCACACGGTACCGTCGCCATTTCAGGAATCCAAAAGCGTTGTTCCAGAGACGTGTCGCATGGGCGGGCGCGAATTCATTCCCACGCGCAAGGGTAGAGTCAGGTTGTGAGCAAAAAGCGTCGGGCGCGATGGCGCCCACGAGGGAAGGGGTCAGCATGAGCGAAAGCGACAACGGCCGCCCGCCAATTCCGGGGGCGGACCAGACCGCGGTCCAGCCGACCGCGCAGCTTGCGACGCCGCAGGCACAGCCGACGGGGGATGCCTCCCAGGGAGCGGCCGGAATGGGTGCAGGCGGACCGGGGGGACCGGGCACGCCAGGCGCCAACGGGCCTGACGCGCCGGACGGCAAGGGCAAGAGGAAGCACGGCCACGCCCTGAGGAATGCCATCCTGGGTCTGTGCGGCGGCATCGTGGGCGCGCTTCTCGTCGTGTTCGCGCTCAACGGGATGGGCTTCTTCGCAAACGCCTCCAGCTCGTCGAGCACCTCGTCTAGCACCGCGGGCAAGACCATCAACATCAAGAACACGGACGAGGCCACCACGGCGCAGGCCGCGTCCGCCAAGGCGCTGCCGTCCGTCGTCGTGGTCAACGTCACCACGAGCAGCGGCTCCGGCCTCGGCTCGGGCGTGATCTACGACAAGAAGGGCGACATCATCACGAACTACCACGTGATCGAGGGTGCCACCTCCATCTCCGTCACGATCAACAACAAGAGCTACGACGCCAAGGTCGTGGGCTCGGACTCCTCCAGCGACATCGCGGTCATCAAGGTCGACCTGGGCGACACGGAGGTGACCCCCATCGAGGTGGGCGACTCCGACAAGCTCGTCGTGGGCGACTGGGTCATGACCGTCGGCAGCCCGTTCGGCCTGGACCAGTCCGTCTCCGCGGGCATCGTGAGCTCGCTCTCGCGCAACCAGGTCATGCAGTCCTCCTCGGGCGAGACGATCTACACCAACCTCATCCAGACGGACGCGGCCATCAACCCCGGCAACTCCGGCGGCGCGCTCGTCAACTCCAAGGGCCAGCTCGTGGGCATCTGCACGCTCTTCTCGTCCGACACTGACTCCTTCGCCGGCATCGGCTTCGCGATCCCGGGCAACTACGCGACCAAGATCGCGGACAAAATCATCGCGGGCAAGACGGTCACGCACGCCTACATCGGCCTCTCCATGCAGACCGTGAACTCGCAGAACGCCAAGTCCAACAACCTCTCGGTCAGCGAGGGCGCCTACGTGGTCGAGGTCACGAGCGGCAGCCCCGCGGACAAGGCCGGCATCAAGAAGGGCGACATCATCACCGCGGTCGACGGCGAGGACATCACCTCCGCGGATGGCATGATCCTGGCGGTGCGCTCGCACGACATCGGCGACAAGATCAAGGTCACGTTCATGCGTGGCACCACCAAGAAGACGGTCGAGGTCACGCTGGGCGACGACTCCGCGCTGCAGAAGGAGCAGAGCAGCTCCAACTCCAACGGCACCACGGACATCAACAACACGAACAACAACACCAACACGAACACGAACGGCGACGGCTCGGGCAACAGCGACTCGCAGGACCAGCTGCTGCAGGAGATCTACCAGTACCTGCAGGACAACCACGGCGGCTCGTACAGCACCACGGGCACCACGTCCACCACGAGCACGTCGAGCTCCAAGAGCTAACGGCCAGGCGGCTGGCAGACAGGCAAGGTGCATCACAGGGGGCGCGTCCCACGGGGCGTGCCCCCTTGCCGTGCCGCGCGCCGGCGGAATGGCGTCCGGGGCATCTGCTAGCATACGGGCGAGAAGGACGGCGTCCGCGGCCGATGCCGCGGCGGGAGGAGGGATTGCCATGGCGTATGCGGAGGACCCGGCGTACTGCGAGGTCTGCGGGGAGCGGCTCGTGCTGCGGGAGCAGCCGGAGGACGGCCCCCAGCCGTGGTGCCCCCGCTGCGAGGCGTGGCGCTACCCGCACTTCAGCGTGGGCGTGAGCATGATCGTGTACCACCCGGACGGCGAGCGCATCCTCACGATCGACCAGTACGGCAAGCACGGGATCCTCGTGGCCGGCTACGTGGCGCGCGGGGACGACCTGGAGTCCACGGTGCGCCGCGAGGTCCGCGAGGAGACGGGCCTGGAGCTGGCAACCGTCACCTACAACGCAAGCTCGTTCTTCTCGCCCTCAAACACGCTGATGGTCAACTTTGTGTGCAGGGCAAAGGGGTCTGACGTGCACCCCAACGAGGGCGAGGTCGACTCCGCGCACTGGGTGGACGCGCACGAGGTGCTGGGAGCCATGCCGGAGGGCTCGCTCGCGCGGTGGTTTGTGCAGAGGCACCTGGAGTCCCAGGGTTGGGGTAAGCTCTAGTCCGCACCCAGACGTTTGGAGGACGGTATGGCAGATCAGGATGGCAGGGGCTCGGCGCCCGAGGGCACGCAGTTCTCGCTCTTTGGAACCGAGGGACAAGAGCCGCCCGCACGTGCGGGGGAGAAGGGCAAGGCCTCCCCGGCGGAGCGCGCGGCGGAGCTCAACCGCATCCTGCGCCACGCCGCCTACGCCTACTACGCGCTCGACAACCCGGAGATGACGGACGCGCAGTTTGACCGCTACCTGCGCGAACTGCAGCAGATCGAGGCGGAGCACCCGGCCCTGGTGACGCCGGACTCCTACACGCAGCGCGTGGGCGGCTACGTGAGCGAGCAGTTTGCGCCCGTGCGCCACGCGCAGCGCATGTACTCCATAGACGACGCCATGAACCTGGACGAGCTGGACGAGTGGCTGCGTCGCACGGACGAGGCCCTGGGCTCCACGCCGGAAAGCCCCGTCGCCTACACCTGCGAGCTCAAGATCGACGGCCTGGGCATCGCCCTCACCTACGAGGACGGCCGGCTCGTGCGCGCGGCCACGCGCGGCGACGGCACCACGGGCGAGGACGTGACCCAGAACGCGCTCACCATCCGCGACATCCCGCGGACGCTCGCGCCCGAGGGCCTCGCGCTGGTGGCGGACGGCGGCTTTGGCCACTCCATCGAGGTGCGCGGCGAGGTCTACATGCCCAAGCACTCCTTCGTGCGGCTCAACGAGGAGAACGACGCCGCGGGCCGCGCGCCCTTCGCCAACCCCAGAAACGCGGCCGCAGGGTCGCTCCGCCAGAAGGACCCCAAGGTCACGGGCGCACGCGACCTGGAGACCTTCATCTACGCCGTGGCGGACGAGGGCCCGCTCGCCGTCGACACGCAGAGCGACTTTCTGGGGTGGCTGCGCAAGTGCGGCTTCAGCGTAAACCCGCACGCCCGCCGCGTGGACTCCGCGGCCGAGGTGCACCAGTACTGCGCGGACGCCCTCGCGCACCGCGAGGACCTGGACTACGACATCGACGGCGTGGTGGTGAAGGCGGACTCGTTTGCCGCACAGGCCAACCTGGGCTTCACGACCCGCGCGCCGCGCTGGTCCATCGCGTTCAAGTTCCCGCCGGAGGAGAAGAGCACCGTCCTGAGGGAGATCCGCGTCCAGGTGGGACGCACCGGCGTGCTGACGCCCGTGGCGGAGTTCGACCCCGTCGTGGTGGCCGGCTCCACCATCGCGCGCGCGACGCTCCACAACATAGACGAGGTACGCCGTCGCGACGTGCGCGTGGGCGACACCATCGTGGTGCACAAGGCCGGCGACGTCATACCCGAGGTCGTGGGCCCCAAGGACCCGGACTCTGCCGAGCACCTGGCCCGCCCGCTGTGGGAGATGCCCGCGACCTGCCCCAGCTGTGGCAGCCCCGTGGTGCGCGAGGAGGGCGAGGTGGCCTACCGCTGCGTGTCGATCGACTGCCCCGCGCAGGCCACGGAGCGCCTCATCCACTGGGGCAGCCGCAACGCCATGGACATCGACGGCCTGGGCGAGGAGATCGTCCAGCGCATGGTGCAGCAGGGACTGCTGCTGGACGTGGCGGACTTCTATACGCTGACGGAGGACGAGCTCGCATCCCTCGACACGGGCCGCAGCTACGAGACGGCCGGCAAGGACCACGAGGTGGGCGACTCCATCGTGGTGGGGAGGACCATCGCGCGCAAGATCCTGGCGCAGGTGGAGGAGTCCAAGTCGCGCGGCCTGGCCCGCGTGCTCTTTGGCCTGGGCATCCGCCACGTGGGCGCAAACGTCGCCACGCTTCTGGCCAACACCTTCGGCTCCATGGAGCGCCTTATGCTCGCGAGCGAGGAGGACATCTCGCAGATCGACGGCATCGGGCCGAAGATAGCGGCAAGCGTGAGGGAGTTCTTCTCCATCCCCAAGAACGTTGAGGTGGTGGAGCGCCTGCGCAAGAGCGGCGTGAGCATGGAGCAGGAGGGCTTTGGCGAGGAGCCGGAGCAGCCCCAGACGCTCGCGGGCCTCACCTTCGTGCTCACGGGCACGCTCGAGAAGTACACCCGTACCGAGGCGGGCAACCGCCTCAAGGCGATGGGCGCCAAGGTGTCCGGCTCCGTGTCAAAGCGCACGAGCTACGTGGTGGCCGGCGCGGCCGCGGGATCAAAGCTCGCGAAGGCCGAGCAGCTGGGCGTGACGGTGCTCGACGAGGCCGCGCTCGACCGCATCCTGAGCACGGGCGAGGTTCCGCCGCGCGATGAATAGAAACACCCCCAGAACTGCATAGAGTTCCGATATCGACAACAGAACTGCATAAAATTTCGGGAATGTCACAAATGGGCATCAACTCCGTTCACAACGGGCCAAACAGCCCCGCCCCGTTGCGTAGGCATCCTAGAATGCGTTCCCGACAACGTCGAGCCAGACAGTTCAGGGGGCTGATGCACTATGGAGTCAACTGGTGGCAGTAAGGGCGGGCACATTCTAGCCTGGTTGGATGACGACGACGGCGGCAAGACCGTGCCGTTCAGGCGAGAGAAGCCTCAGACGTGGCTGGAGGAGCTGGGCGAGCTGAACGAGGAGGGAAGGCTCGCCACGGTGTCGAGGACGCTGCAGTTCCCGCGCACCCACGAGGACGAGCAGGACGACGTGGCCTGGCTCTAGGCTGACGGACACAAGACGCGTGCGGCGTTCGGGGGTCTGCCCCGGCGCCGCTCTTTCTTTACGTGGACTGCGACGCCGGGCGCGCGTCTGTTGGTTTTGCCCAGATTGGCGCTCTTGCCCGAGCCTGCACTATCCTGTGCGGACGGACGTTCATCCCGTCGTGCGCCACAGCCGCGCGCGGGGCCAAACCAACGGGAGGCCACTCCTTGGCGACCATGTACTTCTCGCTCTTCTGCATCCTTCTGGTGGCGACGCTCGCGCCCTTCGTGGCGAGCCTCGTTCCCGGTCGTGCCGTTCCCGAGGTGGTGTTCCTGGTCTTTGGCGGCGCGCTCCTGGGAAAGTACGGCTTGTTCAGGGGAATCGACCCCGACCTGGAACCCATCCAGCTCCTGGGTGACCTGGGCATGGGGTTCCTCTTCCTCAAGGCCGGCTACGAGATCGACGCGCGCGACCTCCTGGGCAGGACGGGCGCCATCGCCGCGGGGTCGTGGCTCGTGTCGCTTGGGCTCGGCTTTGCCGTGGTCTCGCTCCTCTCCGCGAGGCTCGGCTTTGGGCAGTCATCGTGGGTGGCACTCGCCATCTGCATGACCACGACGGCGTACGGCACGCTCGCGCCCATCATCAGCGACCGCAAGCTCATGGGGACCCGCGTGGGCAGGGCCGTGTCGGTCTACGGCTCGCTCGGCGAGATCCTGCCCGTCCTCGCGATGGCGTTCCTGCTGTCGTCGCGCTCCGTCAGGCGGACGGGGGTGCTGCTCGTGAGCTTCGTGCTCGTCTGCCTGGCCGTGTACTTCTTCACGTCGCGGGCAAGAAACGCTGGCGCCCGCTTCTGGCGCTTCCTCGTGGAGAACGCGGGCAGCTCGAGCCAGCCGCTCATGAGGGTCGTGTCGCTCCTGCTCGTCTTCCTGCTGCTCGCCACCGTCGTGTTCCAGTTCGACGCGGCGCTCGGCGCCTTTGCCTCCGGCTTCATCCTGCGGGCGCTCTTCCCGGAGGGGAACGAGGCGCTCGAGGGCAAGATCGACGTGCTCTCCAACGGGTTCTTCCAGCCGGTGTTCTTCGTGGTGTCGGGCGCGAGCCTCGACCTCGCGGCCGCCACGAGGGACCTGCCGCTGCTCTTCGGCTTCATCCTGGCGCTCGTCGTGGTGCGCGGCCTCGTGGTCGCGGTCTCGCTCCACATCGACCCAAGCACGCGGGCCATGAGCTGGCGCGAGGTCTTCTCCACCTCAGCCTACTGCACCATGGCGCTGCCGCTCATCGTGGCCATCACGGGGATCGCGCAGGACAACGGCGTGCTCTCCGCGACCGCGGCATCGGTGCTCGTCACCTCGGCGGCGCTCACCGTGCTCTTCATACCCGTGGTCACGTCGTTCGTGCGTGTGGTGGACGAGGCCGACCCGATCGAGGCCGCACACGAGCTTGCGCACCACGAGGCGCCGCTCGACGAGGTCATGCGTCACCACATGGCCGTCTTCCACGAGCGCCAGAGCCACTTCCACGACGAGAGGCGCGCCATCCACCGGCAGGGCAGGCGCTTCTCGTCCGCGGAGTACTTCGCGCGGATGGAGCGGATGGAGGGTGAGGCAACTGATGCCGCGCCAGAAGGCACACAGTCTTCCGATAGTTCTGCCAAACCGTAGCAGGTGACTTTTCTATATCATCCGCCAGCGGCTCTATAACATGTGTTAGGTGCTGAACCTGGGTTCCTCGGTTCCGATGTGGCTTCTATCCTTGACTAGCTTGCGTTCTATTGATGCTCGTATGGTTATCGAATACTCCCCCTACGTCTCCCTCTGTATCGACATGCTTTCAAGTCCATCGAGCAGTTCAGGCTTGCTATCCAGCTTGTAACCGAGTGCCTTGCCCACCGCCCTGGCCACCTCGTAGGCCATTTTTGGGGGCACAGCGTTGCCTATCTGGTGGTAGCGCGAACTTTGGGAGCCGTGCCAGGGCATGTCCCGGGGGAAGGTCTGAATGGCGGCAGCCTCTTGGACTGTTATCCTGCGCAAACGACTGGGTACCGTCCCCACGACTGTGCCGCCTGCCTCGAGAGAGTCGTGGTACTGGACGACCCACTGGGGTGCTCCCGTGTCGAGAGTCTCCTGGTCGACAATGGGTGTGCGATTACCGCCCATAGATGCCGGCAACGTTGGTGCTGGCCGGTTCATGTCCATGGGCCGGCCCTGGCCGTTGAAGAGCATGCCCGCGAACGGGGACATGCGCAGGACGGGCGACTTGGCCGTTGTCACCTTGGCTGTACAAACCTGGTCGTTCCCGGGCTGGCCGATGCGCGGCAGGTCGTTGAGCACTCGGGAGACTGGGACAGGCGTTCTGACGGTCGGCTCTGGGTATTCAAAATTCACGCCATGCTCTCTGAAGCCCACGAGAATCATGCGCTCACGGGTCTGTGGCACGCCGTAGTTAGCGCTGTTGAGCACCTTTAGGTGAGTCTCGTAGCCCATGGATTCGGCCTTGGCGCGTATGTCGGAGATGGTTCCAGACCAGCGCTTGTTGACCGCGAGGGCCTTGACGTTCTCCATGACAAATGCCCTTGGCTGCACTCGTTCGACCATCGCGAGGAAGTCGAACACATGGCGACTCCTCGGGTCGTTAGGGTCCATCTTGCCTGCTACGGAAAACCCCTGGCAAGGAGGACCGCCGATGACCAGATCCGCACAGCTCCGCTCGGGGAGTCTCTCTACCTCCCGTATATCGCCCGTGATGATGCGATGGGAGAGTTCAACTCCCGTAGCCCGCTCTATCATCTCCATGGCTGCCGAGTAGGTTTCCATGGCATCGGCATTGATGTCGTTTGCGAATACTGGCTCGAAGCCGGCGGCGATGAAGCCGAGGTCAAGACCTCCGGCACCGGTATACAGGCTCACGAATCTCGGCATAACCATCCCTTCTGCAGCGAGCTCATTCCAATTTAGAATGAGCCCTTTTCATGATATCATATGGACTGCTCTGCAACTTGGGGAACAGAGGATTCCATGGCAGAAGACGCGAACAAGAGGCTCGGCATCCTCATAGCGAGTTGGCGCGAGGGTGCAGGTCTCTCGCAGGCCAGTCTTGCCGAGGCCCTACACATTACACAGGCGACGGTTTCGAAGCTCGAGTCCGGTGTCTGTAAGCTTGGGGTCGTTCAGCTTGTCGAGATCCTCGATGCTTGTGGGATGAGGCTGGCCGATGTGGCCGATGAAGTAGAAGAAGCCTCCGGCAAGGAGGCAAGACCTCTTTGGGAGCGCATAGATGAATGAGAACCTGACCGCCGTAGTAGACGCATTCCTGGCTGCGTCCTTGCCTATCGACCCTGATTCGCTCGAGGAGGCTGGGAAGCAAGTAGCCGATTGGTATGCCGCCGCTCCTGCCGCCATATCCATTCCCGTCGAAGAGGTAGCAGAGCGTTTTTCGGAGATGTGGAATCTGTGGCTCTCTGAAGGGGGCATGCCCTCGAAAGAGCTTCGAGATGTCGTCGCCGAGGCGGTTTCCGTGGATCCCGGCATGGATACTCTCGGCACTGATTACTTCCGTCTGGAGGGCCGGCTGGAGGAGAAAGCGTTCATGGAGCGCGCTCACGCGGTGGCGCTCATAGGCTGCGCTCCGCTTATCCGTACCCTTGTAGTTGAGCAACATCTCGGCCTAGACCGGATAAGATCGGTCATCAACGTCCCTGGGGCGACCTTCGATGCTATCAGGGCGGTACTCTCTTCGCTCGGCGTCGCAACACCGTTTACGGTTGATGGTATCCAGGACGTCTATAATGCTGATGTCGAGGACGTTAGTGCCCTCTTCGGCGATACGCTCCCTGATGAGGCTGACTCCACGTTTAGGGGTCTGCTCGGCAGCTTTGCTGGAAGCGATATCTTTGCAAACGACATATGCGAGCTCGTCTACATCGGCTTCGAGCCATACCTCTTCATGCTCTACTATGAGCTCTTGACGCTTGAGACTACTGACCGCTTTCCTGGCCGCGCCATATATGAGTGCGTTCCGCGCAGCTCCAAGGTCAAGGCTCTCTGGAATCGCATGTACAACCCGACCCAGGAGAACCCTTATCTTAACAATGCCAAGTCCGTCTACTCTCTCGATGAGGCATGGGCGGAGACCAAGCTCTCGCGCGAGACCCAAAATGGCTCGATAATGCTCGCTAGCGCCCTCGACGTGATGACCGAACTCCCCTACACGACCAGACGCAGGGTGGCTCACGTTACCCGCTGTTACCTTGTCCTCATGGCCAGCCATAATCAGAAGTCTACTGAGCTTGCGACTATTACCTCAGATGGGGTGAGGCGTTTCGTGGAATCCGTGGCAACGGCCAACAGCCTCACGAAGGGTGTGCTCGACCAGAGGCTTGTGGAGTTCCTAACCATGTGTCGCTACGGCGACGGACAATGGTTCCCGCGTGGCCTTGGATCGTCTGTGAATGAGACGAACGCATCTGGTCGCAAGTACGGCGACGTGGAGTATTACGACACCCAGGGAAAGGTCTGTATAGTCGGTTTCGAGGCCCATGGCGGCGGTCTGCGAGACGAGTACGTTGAGGACCACGTCAAGTCCCTCGTGGGCACTGTCGACTACTACCGGGACGAGGCCGCTAGCCGTGGCGAGGCCTACGAGCGGGAGGTCGAGGTTGTCTATGTGGCACATGATATTTCCAGGCTGTCGAGATTCCACGATGGTTACTCGGTGAGTATCGAGGGCATACCCTTCTCGTTCAGGTTTGAGACATTTTGGGGGCTGCTCGATGAGGTTGGCGGCATAGATGCCGTGAGCGACCGCACGGATCTCTTTGACGAGTTAATCCACCAGCGAATTTCACGGTTGCCCGATGCGTACGCTCTGAAGAAGCGGTATCGAGAGATTGTGGGGATGTAGACGCGACGGCTGGCAGTAGCCGAGGGGAGCTAGCGCTTTATAGGGGCATGGCTCCCCTCTGTTCCATCTTACTTGACTCAAACTTGTACTCTCAGGTGACGGCGCCCTTTCGTTTCTGAGAATCCAACTCGTACCTTGTGGCTTCATCAAGTATCCTGCCGCGTGCGGACTTTACGTTCTGGTACCACTGGTTTTATCTGAGGGTAGTTGCATCTCCATATTCCTCATGGTGGTGCCAGAAGCAGTCGTTCACGAAGATTGCAACCTTGCAGCCTGGGTAGTCGCCATTTGGATGGGCTTTGCACTTCTCCTAGTCCAAGCGGTAGTCGGTCCAGCCGTGACTGTATGGCATGTGCTTGCCCGCTTGCATCAGCTTGGAGTTGCGCACGTGCTGCCCTACATGCTGTGCCGTGTCGTCTCTGGGACCCACCTGAAGTTGTATCTCTTATCAATCAGATCAGCCATATCGGAAATGACTGCTTTTCAGTTCGATTGAGAGTAGAGGTGGGGACGTGGAGGGCGCCCCTAGGCGGTCTCGGGGACGCCGTCGTAGTTGAGGTTGCTGAAGTCCGCCCTCAGGGCGTCAAAGTCGCCGCGCATGAAGCGCTCCGCGGAGCGCTTCCACTTGTCCAGCGCGAGGAAGAAGAGGTCGGGGAAGCTCTCGTCGTGCGCCGCGCCCGTTGTGGGGTCGTTCCAGCGGTGGTGCGAGAGGTTGGCCGAAGCGCACTCGTCCACGGGGTCCGTGCGGTGTGCCATGCACTCCGCCATCGCGTGCGAGCTGAAGAGGTGCTCGATGGAGACCACGGCCGCGCTCTTGCGCGACCCAAGCGGCTCGATGGCGCGGTAGAACGTGGCGTAGTCGCGCGTGGCGCCCGCGTACTGCTCGGGCGAGAGCTTCAAGCCAAACGTCTGCAACGCGATGAGCGAGAAAAGCGCCCCTCCCACTCGGTCGATCCGTTCGGTACGCGCGAGGAGGCTCGCGGTGGGGACCTCCGCCACGGTCTGGCGGCGCATGCTCCAGAGCATCCAGGTGTCGAGGTCGCTCTCGATGATGGCGTGCACCTCGCTCCCCATGGACTCGAGCCCCACGCCGGCGCCGCAGATGGCGTCCTGCTGCGCAAAGATGAACGGGTGCGCCGTGCTGTCGAGCACGTAGTGGCCCAACAGGCCCAGCGCAAAGGCACGGCCCACGCCCTCGTCGTGGTGGGGGAGGTGCGCCACGCCCTCGCGGAGCGAGGAGAACGCGGGAAGCACCTTGCCGGCGTGCATGTCGTGCGCCAGGCGGTGGCAGGCGGAAGCGTTCTCGGGCGTGGCCGTGAAGCGGACAAAGAACGGGTCGGGACCCTGGTTTCCAAGCAGGAAGGCGAGGAGCTCCTCCTCGTCCCGGACGATGCCCTCGGGGATGAGGTCCAGGGCCTTCTCGCCAAAGAGATGATGAGTGATAAGGGCAGGCATGCGCGCTCCCAGTATCGGTCGATGTTGCACGGTGTGTATAGATTACACGATTTTGCTGTGCGCGCGTGATGTTTCTGCCGTCCGCGGGCTTGGCCAGCCCAATGTTGTGTAGACTTGAAAAATTGCAAATTCGGCGCCGCGGGTCGCGGCAGGTCGGAAGGAACCCCGCATGAGCCCCCTCGAGGTCGTCGTCCTGGGCGTGGCGCTGTCCGCGGACGCGTTTGCCGTCACGGTTTCCAACACGTTCTGCTATGCCGACGAGCGCCGCTCGCGCCTCGCGCTGCAGCCCGTGTTCTTTGGTGCGTTCCAGGCGCTCATGCCGCTGCTGGGCTACTTCCTGGGCGGCCTGGCCGCGTCGCTCATCGAGCGCTATTCCGGCATCGTCACCCTCGTCATCCTGGGCATCATCGGCGGCAACATGGTGCGCGAGGGCGTGGGGGCCATCCGCCACCCGGAGCGCGAGGAGTCCTGCCCCACGGGCGAGAAGGCCCACCACCTCACGATCGGGCAGCTCCTGTTCCAGGCGGTCGCCACCGCGATCGACGCGTTCGCCGTTGGCGTGAGCCTTCGCGCCCAGGCGGTCAACCTCGCGTTCGCCGTCACGGTCATCGGCATCACCACGGCCGCGTGCTGCGTGGCCGCGCTCTTCGTGGGCCACAAGCTGGGGCACATCCTGGGCGACCGCGCCGAGGTCGTGGGCGGCTGCGTGCTCATCCTCATCGGGCTGAAGGCGCTCCTGGGCTAGGACCGGTGCCGTCGGGGCCTCCCGCGCCCGGCCCGCGCAAATGTGGCGTTGCCGTTCGCGTCCGGTGGGGCGTATACAATCAGGGGGCAGCAAGGCCGAGGCGAGCGCAAGGAGGCTCACATGCCAGAAACCATGGGGGACGAAGCCAAGAGGGCTCCCAGGACCATAGCCGTCATCGACGGCAACTCGCTCATGCACAGGGCGTTCCACGCCATCCGCCAGCCCATGACGGCGCCGGACGGGCGGGCCACCAACGCGCTCTTCGGCTTCTTCAACATGTTCATCAAGCTTGTCGAGTCCTTCTCGCCCGACGGCGTGATCTGCGCGTTCGACAAGGGCAAGCCGCAGGTCAGGATTGACATGCTCCCGCAGTACAAGGCGCAGCGCCCCCCCATGGACCCGGCGCTGCACGAGCAGTTCCCCATGGTGAAGGACCTGCTGCGCGCGCTCGACGTGCCCGTGGTGGAGCTCCAGGGCTGGGAGGGCGACGACATCCTGGGCACGCTCGCGCGCCGCGGCGAGGCCGAGGGCTACGAGATGCTGCTCTTCACGGGCGACCGCGACATGTACCAGCTCGCGACGGACCACGTGAGGATCGTCGCCACCAAGAAGGGCGTGTCCGACGTGTCGATCATGACGCCGGAGAGCGTGGACGACCTCTACCACGGCATCACGCCCAAGCTCGTGCCGGACTTCTACGGCCTCAAGGGCGACAGCTCGGACAACATCCCCGGCGTGCCTGGCATCGGCCCCAAGAAGGCGGCCGCGCTCATCGTGCAGTACGGCGACCTGGACAACGTGATCGCGCACGCGGACGAGGTCAAGGGCAAGATGGGCGAGAACCTCCGCGCCCACGTGGATGACGCGCTGCTGAGCCGCAAGGTCGCCACGATCCGTACGGACGCCCCCATCGACCTCGACCTCAAGGATGCGAAGTTCCCGACCTTCGACCCCGCCGAGGTCACGAAGGCGTTTTCCGCCCTGGGCTTCACGGGCATGACGCAGCGCCTGGTGCGGCTTGAGGGCGATGCCGCCGCCGAGGAGGCGGCGCCCGTGCCCACGCTCCCCAAGGCGGAGCGCCTGGAGGGCGACACGGCCGAGAAGTGCTTGGACAAGGCGGTTGACGCCGGCTCCTGGGTCGCGGCGGCGCTCGAGCGTGAGGCTCCCAAGAAGGGTCAGCAGTCGCTCTTTGCGGAGGAGAAGCCCCGCGTGCTCTGGGCCGCGACCGAGGGCTCGCTCATGAGGTTCGAGGGCGATGCGGCAACGTCCGCCCTGGTCAGGCTCGCGCGCGAGGGGCATCTGGTCGCCGGTGACGTGAAGGCCCTTCTCCACGAGGTGTGCCCCATGGACTCCGCGGACGACGCCCTGGTGCAACCCGAGGACGTGGACCCCGCGAGGATCTTCGACTGCGGCGTCGCGGGCTACCTGCTCGATTCCGACAGCGGGCACTTCAAGGTGGAGGAGCTGTACCAGAACCCGCAGGTCCTGGGCGGCACGCTGCCCGAGGCCACGGACGACGCGCCCGCGGCGGCCATCGAGGCGCAGGCGGCGCTCGCGCTGAGGCCGCGCCTTGCGGAGCTGTTGGAGAAGGACGGCTCCGCCAAGCTGTTTGCCGATATTGAGATGCCGCTTTTGGTGGTGCTGCTGCAGATGGAGCGCACCGGCCTGCACGCGGACCCGGAGAGGCTGCGCGAGCAGAGCGAGTCGCTCGGCGTGGAGATCGACCAGATGGTGGCCGACATCCACGCGGCGGCGGGGGAGGACTTCAACATCGACTCCCCGCAGCAGCTGAGCCACGTGCTGTTTGACGTGTGGGGCCTGCCGACGCGCGGCCTCAAGAAGACGCGCAAGGGGTTCTACTCCACCAACGCCAAGGTGATCGAGGGCTTTGCCGAGGGCGGCTACGAGGCGAGCAAGTACGTGCGCGAGGTGCTGGACTACCGCGAGCGCGCCAAGATCAAGAACACGTACCTGGACGCGCTGCCGCAGCTCATCCGCAGGGACGGGCGCATCCACACGACGCTCAACCAGACCGTTGCCGCGACGGGCAGGCTCTCGAGCTCCGACCCGAACCTGCAGAACATCCCGACCCGCTCCGAGCTGGGCCACCGCGTGAGGACGGCCTTCACGGTCCCCGAGGGCTGCGTGTTCCTGGCCTGCGACTACTCGCAGATCGAGCTGAGGCTGCTCGCGCACCTCTCCGGCGACGAGCACCTGGTGGCGGCCTTCAACGAGGGCGCGGACTTCCACCGCGCCACGGCGGCGCGTGTGTTTGGCGTGCCGGTGGAGGAGGTCACGCCCCAGCTGCGCAGCCGCGCCAAGGCCGTCAACTTTGGCATCGTGTACGGCCAGCAGGCGTTTGGCCTGGCGTCCTCGCTCAAGATTCCACGCGCGGAGGCGCAGGAGATGATCGACCGCTACTTCGAGGCGTACCCCGGCGTGAGGAAGTTCCTGGACGATCGCGTGGGCTTTGCGCGCAAGAACGGCTACGCCATCACCATGTACGGCCGCAAGCGGCACATCAAGGACATCAACAGCAGGAACTTCCAGCTGCGCTCGTTTGCGGAGCGCACGGCCATGAACCACCCCATGCAGGGCACCGCGGCGGACATCATCAAGATTGCGATGACCAGGGTCCCGGGGCGCCTGCGCGAGGAAGGCCTCAAGAGCAGGCTCGTGCTGCAGATCCACGACGAGCTCGACTTCGAGGTGCCCGAGGACGAGATCGAGGCGCTGTCCGAGCTGGTGCGCGACACCATGCAGGGCGTGGTGGAGCTGCGCGTGCCGCTGCTGGCGGACGTGAGCTACGGCAAGAACTGGGCGGAGGCGAAGTAGTGGCGAGCTTTGACGAGTTTGTGCGGGAGCACCCCGGCACCGTGCGCGAGGTGGCTCCCGGCAGGATGCACGTGGTGGTGTGGACGGACGGCTCCTCGCGCGGCAACCCCGGCCCCGGCGGCTACGGGGCGGTGCTGCTGTACACCGACCCGGCCGGCGTGGTGCACCGCCGCGAGCTGAGCCAGGGCTACCGCAAGACCACCAACAACCGCATGGAGCTCATGGGCGTGATCGCGGCGCTCGAGGCGCTCAAGCGGCCGTGCGAGGTGGAGGTCCACTCCGACTCGCAGTACGTGGTGAACGCGTTCAACAAGAACTGGGTGGCCGGCTGGCAGAAGCGCGGCTGGAAGAACGCCTCCAAGCAGCCCGTGAAGAACCCCGACCTGTGGAAGCGCCTGCTCGCCGCCAAGAGGCCGCACGAGGTCAGCTTTGTGTGGGTGAAGGGCCACGCCGGGACGGAGCTCAACGAGCGCTGCGACGAGCTGGCCACCACGGCCGCCGACGACCGTGCCCACCTCATCGAGGACGAGGGGTTCTAGCGGCGCGGGCCGCGACCGGACTGTGGTTTGGGCCAGGCAATCGGGACCTGGCGGTTGCATTTGGGTTTCTCCCCGCTATAGTTAGCTTCAGTTAACAAGTGAGGAGGACTTGCATGATCAACGTCATCATCGTGGCCATCGTGGTGGTCGCCTTCGCCTTTGCGGGTCGCCGCGCCATCCAGGTGTTCAGTGGCAAGCGCGACTGCTGCGGCGGTGGCGCCTGCGACAACGGGTCGGCCAAGAGGCGCGAGCGCCCGGCTGATCTGGACGAGAAGAACTACCCTTACCAGGAGGACCTCAGCATCTCTGGCATGCACTGCCAGAACTGCGCCAACAAGGTCGCCGGCGCGCTCGAGAGCGCGGGCACTGCTTGGGCGGACGTGGACTTCAAGCACGGCAGCGCGCACGTGTTTGCGAAGCAGCCGCTTGACGAGCGCGCCATGCGCGCCGCGGTGCGTCGCGCCGGCTACAGGGTCGCGGGTTAGGCGTCAGTGTCCACGTCGCGCTTGCCGATCATGATGTTGAGGATCTCCACGTCCGTGGGGTGCATGCCCACGCGGCCCACGTAGCCCATGGAGCGGATGGTCTCCTCCGCGTTGGCGCCCACGAGGCCGTCGCCCGCGAGGAAGTTGTCGTCGGAAAGCGCCATGTCGCAGCCGAGGATGGCCGCGTCCACGGCCGCGCAGATCTTGGCGGCGCAGCTGGGCTTGGCGCCGTCGCACACGATGCCGCCCACGTTGGCGAGGGTGTTGACGATGGTCGCCTCGAACTGGCCAAACGAGCCGCCGCGCAGCATGCAGATGCCGGCGCCGGCGCCACAGCTCGCGGAGACCGCGCCGCAGAAGGCCGAAAGCTCGCCGATGAAGTACTTGACGTGCACCGCCGTGAGGTCCGAGAGGACGACGGCGCGGACGAGCTCCTCGTGCGAGCTCCACAGGTCGTGCGCGTACTCGAGCACGGGCTGCGAGCAGGTGATGCCCTGGTTGCCGCTGCCGCAGTTGATGACCACGGGCATGGCGCAGCCGCTCATGCGGGCGTCCGAGCCGGCGGCCGCAGCGGCGCGCGCCTTGCAGCTTATGTCGTTGGGACGGCTCTTGAGGAGCGTGCTGCCGATGTTGGCGCCCCAGCGGTTGGTGAGGCCCTCGCGGGAGATGGCCTGGTTCGTCTCGATCTGGTTGGTGATGAGCTCGTCCACGTCCTCGAGGCGCACCTCGTGGGCGAAGTCCCAGATGGACCGGAGGGACAGCTTGCCGCGGTCCGCCCCCGAGTCCGTGGCCTCGCTCTTCTCGCCAGAGGCGGACTTGCCCGCGGCGGTGGTGGGCCTGCCGTCGAGCGTGAGCTCGACCACGTTGGTGTGGCGCTCCTCGATGCAGGCCACGGCCGTGTGGCCCGCGCCCGTGGCGACGACCCGCACGTACAGGTTGGGCACGTCCTCCGCGAGCTCCACGTCGCAGAAGCCCGCGTTCACGAGCTCGCGCGTGCGGTCGATGTCGTCCACGCCCACGGACTGCAGCACCTCGAGGTCGCGGGTGGGGTCGCCTCCCACGGCGCCGAGCGTCGCCGCGGCCTCGATGCCGCGCATGCCGCCGGAGTTGGGCACGGTCACGCTCTTCACGTTCTTGATGATGTTGCCGCTGCACGCGACGTGCAGGCGCTCGGGATCCGCGGTCAGGGCCGCGCGGGCAAGCGCCGCCGCGTACGCCACGGCGATGGGTTCCGTGCAGCCGAGGGCGCACACCAGCTCCTCGCGGAGGATGCGGACGTGGTTGTCGTATGTGTCCTGGTTCATTTGGGCTCCTTGCTCATGTCTGCGCGCAGGTCGGCGCGGGAGTTCAGAAGGTCGACAATCTCGGGCAGACGGCGTCCCAGCTCGCCGATGCTGCCCCTCCACACCGCGCGCCGGGGCCAGCCGTGGCCCACGTAGGCGGTGCTCATCCCGATGTCCGGCCGCGGAAAGTCGCGCGCCGCGTCGTTTCCCACCATGAGGCACTCCTGCGGCGTCACGCCGAGCTGCGCCGCGAACTCCTGGTAGTAGCGGGCGCAGGGCTTGGTGCGCGTGGAGTTGCCTATGTGGCTCACCAGCGCAAAGCCCAGGTCGTCCACGCCTGCCCAACGCATGCGCACGTGGTCGACCGCGAGCGTGAGGGTGGGGTTCGTCGCAAGGGCGACGGTCAGCCCCATGGACATGGCCTTCTCCACCGTCTCGCGCGCGCCGGGGCGCGGCGCCGTCATCACGATGCCGCCCCTGAGGGGCTCCAGGCACTCGCGCTCGTAGTAGTCGATGGCGTCGGCGATGGCTGGGTCGTCCAGGGGGATGGAGGTGAGCGAGAAGAACGTGTCGTCCAGCAGGCGCTCGTTCGTGAACTGGTCGGTCCTGGCCTGGTCGTTCACCCTGAGGTAGCTCTGCGCGAGGCGCGCCAGGATCGTGGGGAGTGGGAGCCCCGAGGCATCCGCGAGTATGCGCGCCTTTCCCGTCGTGTAACGTGCCACGAAAGCGGCGAGGTTGATGTCGAGCAGGGTGTCGTCCAGGTCGAAGAGAACCGCCTTGATCACGACGCGTCCTTCCTAGGGGAGTTGTGCCTTCCGACTTTACTCCACGGGACGGGGCAGGCGGCGGGAGGAGTTTTGGTTAGGAAATGAAATTCCTGAAATCCACAGGTATGGCTTGATAAACGTGCCACACAAAAGGTACCCTATCACACGCATGGGTAAAATGCCCATGCAAACGTATCTGTAGGCCCCCGAGAGCATGTAAGTTTCCAACTGCGCAAACGCAACCACGCCGAGCGCCCGGCAGCGGTCATGTTGATCGGGGCCCCGTTTTCGAAAGGGGTCCACCTTTGAGTGAGATTCAGAACTCGTCCGTCTTCTCTCTGGATGACATGTCCGACGAGGAGATGAACAGCCTCATCGACGGTACGATTACCGACTTTGATGAGGGCGATCTGGTGACGGGCACCGTCGTCAAGATCGAGCACGATGAGGTTCTGCTGGACATCGGCTTCAAGTCCGAGGGCGTCATCCCCGCCCGCGAGCTCTCCATCCGCAAGGACGTCAACCCCGAGGACGTCGTCTCCCTGGGCGACACCATCGAGGCTCTCGTTCTCCAGAAGGAGGACAAGGAGGGTCGCCTGATCCTCTCCAAGAAGCGTGCCGAGTACGAGCGCGCCTGGAACCGCGTGGAGGAGAAGTTCAACAAGGGCGAGAACGTCGAGGGCGAGGTCATCGAGGTCGTCAAGGGCGGCCTTATCCTCGACATCGGCCTGCGTGGCTTCCTGCCCGCGTCCCTCGTCGACCTTCGCCGCGTGAAGGACCTCAACGCCTACCTCGGCACCCGCATCGAGGCCCGCGTCATCGAGATGGACCGCAACCGCAACAACGTCGTCCTCTCCCGTCGCGTCGTCCTCGAGGAGGCCCGCAAGGCCGAGCGCTCCGAGATCCTCTCCAAGCTCAAGCCCGGCATGCGCCTCAAGGGCACCGTCTCCTCGATCGTCGACTTCGGCGCCTTCGTCGACCTCGGCGGCATCGACGGCCTCATCCACATCTCCGAGCTCTCCTGGAACCACGTCAACCACCCCTCCGAGGTCGTCAAGGT